>Ga0208813_1000124_pt1 | contig 73289 bp, 73 predicted proteins | sample MalvireepMed_904_FD_184250 | JGI IMG/M metagenome (GOLD analysis project Ga0208813, IMG submission 184250) | Marine viral communities from the Global Malaspina Expedition - Malaspina viral metaG DeepMed_904 (SPAdes) (version 2) | ecosystem: Environmental > Aquatic > Marine > Oceanic | place... | reverse complement strand
TATGTACATGCCATGGCGCACCAACTCGGCGGATTCTACGACTTGCCGCACGGTGTCTGCAACGCGGTTTTATTGCCTCATGTGCAACGCTACAACAGTCAGGTTGTCGCACCGCGCCTGAAAGACATTGGTAAAGCACTGGGCGCAGAAGTACAGGGATTAACAGAAAAAGAAGGGGCTGACGCTGCTATTGCCGCCATTGTAAAACTATCTCAAAGCGTCAATATTCCGGCTGGTTTGGAAGAATTAGGGGCAAAAGAAGAGGACTTTAATACATTGGCAGACAATGCCATGAAAGACGCTTGTGGCCTGACTAATCCAATTCAACCCAGTCACGAAGACATTGTTACTATTTTTAAAGCGGCTTTTTAACCGGAGTCTTTTAAGCTTGGCCGTCCGACATCGGACATAGCTAAAGTTTATTGTACTGTGCTAACAAAATCCTATACCTGCGGCTACATTAATGTAGCCGCGAATACGCTGATGTATCATATCCAGCAACGGTAGTCCCATTCATAGGCATAGTTTGTTCCTCTGTTTCCTTGTACGTAAACATGAGTTGTCGCAACTTGCAGCCTTCGCGAAGCATAGCTATAGCGGCCGGATGATCTGACGAAAGCGTATTCTGTAACTGCTGAAAATTGTGTAATGCCCGACTTAACAGAGAAACGCAGCAATTCACGCGATTTTGACGATTATATGTCTCAGACAGATTCTGCACCGCAATTGACAAGCAAATAATAACCTCGCCAGCCTGCTCATGCTGGTTTTTCAGGATATCACTCAAATGTCCTCGTAACAGAAGAATACTATTCATGTAGTAATGATTGGCATTTTGCCATTGTCCCTGCTCAAACTCATAATTCCCCATACGCTGTAACATTTTCCAATTCTGTATCAGTTCCATAATAACCTCCTGCGTTACTCATCAGCATGCCTTGCAATTTAATTAAATGATAATGATTACCGTTAACTTCAAATTAATCAGGAGTAAACTATGTGCTTTAAATTACCTGCGTTACCCTACAACTACGATGCACTTGAGCCTCATGTCGATGCCATGACAATGGAAATTCACCATCAGCGACATCACCAGACCTATGTCAACGGTCTGAACCAGGCACTGGCCGAAACCCGTTACGAAAAATGGGACTTATCTGAACTGTTACGACAAATTGAGAGTATACCTAGTAATATGCAGTCTGCTGTGCGTAATCATGGTGGTGGCCATGCTAACCACTCATTGTTCTGGGAGGTAATGTCGCCTGACGGTGGCGGCGAACCAACAGGCAATCTGGCTAAAGCCATAGAGACCGACATTGGCGGCTTTAAGGCCTTTCAGGAACAATTCACTCAGGCTGCGGTCAGTCGGTTTGGTAGCGGCTGGGCCTGGTTAGTGCTTAATGCCAACGGACAACTTGAAATAACCAGTACAGCGAATCAAGATAGTCCATTAATGGATGGACTGACTCCCATACTCGGGCTGGATGTTTGGGAACACGCTTACTATTTAAAGTATCAGAACAAACGTGCAGACTATATTGCAGCATTTTATGAAGTGGTTCACTGGCCGGAAGTTGCCAGGCGTTTTGAGGAACATGAATGAAGGTAATGGAATTATTTCAACCGGGTTGGCGTCTTGGAAGCAAGCTAGTCGGTTGGTTCGTCCTGGTTTTGGGCGCTGGCTATGGTTTATATCAGCTCATTCTGTTAATGCAGAATCAGGACCATGTACGCTACGCGTTTTATGCCGGAATGGTAGCGGCTGGAGCCACGGCTGCGGGTACCCTTCCCGCTCTTTTCTCTCGTGGATTATCAACTCGTTTACATGCTGCAATATTGGGGTTTGGCGGCGGAGTTATGCTGGCAGCCAGCATTTTTTCTCTCATTGTACCGGCGTTAGATCTATTTGAAGTAGCGACACAAACCGCTTGGCATGCGCCGCTAAAAGTGTCTGCGGCTATACTTTTGGGCTCTTTTTTAATGATGGCTCTGGAGCGCAGTGTCCCACATGAGCACTTTATTAAAGGCACTGAAGGACGCCAGGCACTGATATTGAAACGCAGTTGGTTGTTTGTTTTTGCAATTATTCTGCACAATATTCCTGAAGGGTTGGCAATAGGCGTAGCTTACGCCGGCGATGACACAGTCGGAGCGTCCACTCTGGCAACCGGTATTTCTGTGCAAGACATACCTGAGGGCTTTGTCGTAGCCATGGCTCTATTGGCCGCAGGTTATAGCCGTAAGATAGCAATTGGTGTCGGGATGTTATCCGGTTTGGTGGAGCCATTAATGGCTGTTATTGGCGCCATTGCATTAAGCAACTCAGCTGTGCTGCCCTGGGGGCTGGCTATGGCCGCGGGTGCTATGTTATTCGTCATCAGTCATGAAATGATTCCCGAGTCACACAAACAAGGCCACGAAATGTCTGCAACGAATGGTCTGATTCTGGGTTTCGTGCTGATGTTTGTGCTGGATACAGCCTTGGGTAGTTAGCGCTCAGCTTAACTACCTGAAGCGAATTCGCATTTTCTTTTAAATAAGTAACAGTTTCCGTTTTCATAGCATTTTTCACAAAGCTTATTTATCAAGTAACCACATGACAAAGGCGTACAAGTTGGTAAAAAGGTAAAAAGCACACAGACACAGTGTCACAAAATAAACTGAAAACAGCACCACTTTGGGTACTACTTCCCTGACTAGCCACAGGAAGCCTGATGCGGCTAGCCAACAAGGCAATGCCGCGGTCAATGCTAAAATCACAACTTGCATATACTCGTGGCGATACTCCGCAGCGGAGTTAGCGTAATACCCGAATGTGTATTTTCGTTAAATCGACTACTTTCGAACAAAGCGACACATACCTTTCCCGAGGTTTTCGCCGTCTCGCGCAATAAACTCGTAATGCTGATAAAAAGCCTCTTTTCATTTTGTGACTCTGGTCACCCATTCAGCAAGGAACTGTCTAACGACATTCCCTCTTACTGACAGGGTCATTATATTCAACTACTGGGACTCAGTATTTTCAGACAAGCTCTCTTTAACAAATAGCTCTACGAGTACTTTCTGAAAAGTGTACAAACAAGCACCTATAGAGAAAAACGCTATCAATATCGGTGAAACAGGAGCACCTTCAAAAAGATAGCCGTTTAGAATTTGGCTTGCAACTACTAGTAAAATAACGGCAATGGCTGGTTTTACGCTATGTTTATTTATCAATTTTGAGATATCTCTTTTTGTCATTCTGTTTTCTCCATAAATCCAACTAAGTAAACCATTTCATTTTCTTGATGGACTCACGAACTGATAATTCTTAAACAAAATATAGCCAGCGAAAAGTATCATCAATAAAATAAAACTCGAAAACATCAAAGAAAAATCACGTTTCGCCAAGCTTATAAAGGTAAAAACTCCTAACGGAAAACAGCAAACCAGAATCTCAATAAAAGCTATTTTAAACCATGGCTTTTTAACCATACTGTTCATTAACCCTCCCCATTAACTCATAACTCTTGAACACATCCAGATCACCTACTCGGCCTCCCCACAATTAGGAATAGCATTAATATTGCGCTGAATATCGCCGTCTAATTTAGTGATATCCATGTCCTCAAGGAACAAGAAAAAATCTTCATCGTCTTGAGTCTTTAAATAAACATCCAACTCTGAATTACTCCATGAGAAGTTATCGCCACGGCAGGCAGAGACTAGTCTCACGTTCATACTGCCAGCTCCTCCGGCCTCATTCTTACTACGATACTCTTTTACAGCTTTCTGCCCTTCATACATTGTCTGTGCGTCTTGTTTTGATAACTGCATGATCGTTATTTTCTCGTTGTCCTCAATATCTTCTTTTAAGTTATCAGGAACGAGGTAGTCATCATTAATTATTACCGGAAAATTATGACTAAAACTGTATTCAGGATCGTCAGTTCGAAAATCAAAATCAATAACCACGTCGCCATCGCGCACGTCAACGCCTTCCGGGGCCTTTACCGCAACAACCAACTGCTTCGGATCAGTCTCTAAAGGATTTAGATCCATCAGTTTTATCATGGTGCTAAGTGGAATGTTACTGCATGCCGTTGCCAGAGTTAGAATGCTGGCTAGTAAAATTATTTTTATTTTATTCACAATGAATCCTAATTGTAAAAACCAAATGTAGAATTACATCTTATATTGTTGAAAAAATGTAACTCCTGCAAATAACTGACTATGGTTATGCAGTAAAGTTTCAATCTTGGTTTAGGAAATTAATTTTCAGTGAACACCGATAAGATAGGCAAGAACCGGAAAGTTGGTTGTTATTTTGGCGAAACGGTTATTTAGACCATGCCCCATCTGCCGCTAATCCAAGCAGACGACGAAATTTCGGGCACTCCATATGGCTTGGCGCGGAACAAGCGGCAGCATGTCGAAGGCCGTCGCGCATTCCTGTTAACTTTTGAATCGTTCTATCCAGTTCATCGGCCTTATTCGCTAATAACTCTCTATCTATATTGGGTTTTCCCTTTGAGCCGATCATGCGTGCAATTTCATCAAGTGAAAAACCTGCCGCCCGCCCAAGAGCGATCAATGCCAATTGATCGAGTATGTTCGCGTTAAAAACCCTACGCAACCCTTGCCGCCCGACAGAAGTGATCAGTCCTTTCTCCTCATAGAAGCGCAAAGTAGAAGCTGGAACTCCAGAAAGTTTGGCAACCTTAGCAATATCCATAAATTCCTCTTGACCTAAAGTTAACTTTAAGTTGTACGCTGTCATTGGTTCAAAATCAAGACGAACAAAGGAGATAATTATGAGCAATTTTCTAGTTATAGTATTAATCGGGTTTGGAGCAACTGCAGTGATGGATTTGTGGAGTATCGTGCGTAAATCGCTGCTTGGTATCCCTCTTCCAAACTATGGAATGGTTGGGCGCTGGATTACCCACATGACTCACGGTCAATTCAGACATAACGCCATTGCGAAGTCCCGTAAGGTAACCGGGGAGCATTTTATAGGATGGACGGCGCACTATATAATAGGCGCTATTTTTGCTGCGTTACTCATTACTATTTGGGGAGAGTCGTGGCTTCACAATCCGACAATTACCCCGGCACTACTAGTCGGTATAGCTACCGTTTTAGCCCCTTTTCTCATTATGCAGCCAGGTATGGGAGCAGGTATTGCAGCGTCCAAAACACAACACCCAGCCTCTGCCCGACTACAGAGCTTAATAACACATACAATTTTTGGTCTCGGCTTATATGTATCCGGCTGGGTAGTAAGACTTTTTTACTCAATATAGAAATACCCGAACCGCTGGTTCAGCCGCATTTCCGATCGCAGGCTTGCCCTTACGCCTTCTTAGCTTGCAGCCAGAGCGCTTCGAGTTCCTCGAGGTTGCAGTCAGTTGGGTGTTTACCCTGCTCGCTCAGGCTTCGCTCTATATGCTGAAAACGGCTTTTGAATTTGTCGTTAGCGCGTTGCAGCGCGGCTTCGGGGTTTACTTGTTTGTGGCGGGCCAGGTTAACTACGGCAAACAATAAGTCACCAATTTCTTCTTCAATATGGTCCTGGTCGGTGGCTTCTTTTACTTCCTGAATCTCTTCATCAACTTTGGCGTAAACCGGTTCGGCTTCGGTCCAGTCAAAACCTACTGACGCGGCACGCTTTTGCAGTTTGGCGGCTTTTAGAATACTGGGCAGTTGGCTGGGTATGTCGTCAAACACAGAGCCTTTGGCATTTTTCTTTGTACGTTCCTGCTGCTTTATCTGCTCCCACTGGGCTTTAATTTCGGCGTCAGACAGATTGCGCTGCGCATCGGTGCCGAACACATGCGGGTGGCGGTTTATCAACTTTTCAGCGGTATGTACAGCTATATCATCCAGCTCAAATTGCTGCTCTTCGCGCGCTAATTGAGCATAAAACACCACCTGAAACAGTAAATCGCCCAGCTCATCTTTTATCGACTGCCAGTTACCCGACTGAATGGCATCCACAACTTCGTAGGTTTCCTCTATGGTGTAAGGAATTAACGAGGTCATGTTCTGCTTTAAGTCCCAGGGGCAGCCGCTTTCTGGGTTGCGTAACTGAGTCATAACCTGTTGCAGTTGTTGCATGCCTTTCACTGAGGTACCTCTATTGTTTCAACTAAAGCTTTAAAGTAATGCGCTGAACTTGCTCAACACCATGAACCTGGCGCAGTCTGTCTGTAATGCGGCTGAGCGCGTCGCTGTCTTTTACGGTCAGAGTTAACACTACTGTCGCCGACTGTGACTGCGCATCGCTCTCGCTGTCCATTTGCGCCACCGCCGCCTTTTCATTCGACAGCACGCTGGTAATGTCATGTAACAAACCGTTACGATCTAAAGCCGACACACGCAGGCTTGCCCGGTATTCCTGTTTGGAATGCCCCGACCAGGACACTTCAATACCGCGCTCGGGGTGCTGATGCAATAAATGCTTCAATTGATCGCAGTCGCTGTGGTGTACGGATACGCCACGCCCCTGAGTAATAAACCCAGTAATGGGCTCACCCGGCAGCGGCTCGCAGCAGTTAGCAAAGTGCATCATCAGGTTACCGATGCCTTCTACCGTTACGTCCGACTTCGGCGTTTTTGGTGACTGCTTGGCTTTACGACGTTTAGTTAAGCGCTCTACTTTGTCGGCTTCGGTTTCCTGCGGTTTCAGGAAGTTCACCACCTGGTGCAAGCGAACGTCGCCAGCGCCAATAGCGGCTAACAAATCGTCCAACGTCGGCACGTTAAAGCGCTCGACCGCTTTGTTGGCATCCTGCACATGCAGTTGATACTTCTGCAGTTCGTTTTCCAGTAACTCTTTACCGGCCTGCAGGTTCTTTTCCCGGTCTTCTTTTTTGAAGTAGGTGTGAACCTTGGCTCGTGCCCGTGACGAATGCAGGTAACCCAGTTGCGGATTTAACCAGTCGCGCCGTGGTTGGGCGTTTTTCTGAGTCAGAATTTCAACCCGGTCACCGTTTTGCAACTGGTAAGTAAAAGGCACAATGCGGCTGTCGATTTTAGCGCCAATGCACTTATGCCCTACCTGACTGTGAATGTAGTAAGCAAAATCGAGCGGGGTTGAGCCCATGGGCAAATCGACCACCTCGCCCTTCGGGGTAAACACGTACACACGGTCTTCAAACACCTGCGAGCGAATTTCATCTACCAGCGTTTCGCTGCCGGCCATGTCTTCGTGCCAGGCCAGTAGCTTACGCAGCCAGGCTATTTTGTCTTCAAAACCGTGGCGTTTACCGGCGGCTGCGCCCTCTTTGTACATCCAGTGCGCGGCCACGCCCAACTCGGCGTCGTCGTGCATGTCGTGCGAGCGTATCTGAATTTCAACGTTCTTGTGTTCAGGACCAATAACCACGGTATGTATGGACTGGTAGCCGTTCGGTTTAGGCGTTGCCACGTAGTCGTCAAACTCGGACGCAATATGGCGCCAACTGGAATGCACAACGCCTAGTGCGGCGTAACAGTCTTTCAGGTTATGCGTCAGAATACGTACGGCGCGAATGTCGAACAGCTGGTCAAACTGCAGATGCTTTTTCTGCATTTTGCGCCAAATAGAATAAATATGTTTGGGGCGACCATAGACATCGGCATCAATACCCTGCTGCTGCAGTGACTCCTGCAAACCTGACACAAAGTTATCTATGTAGAGTTCGCGGTCGGTACGGCGCTCATCTAAACGCTGAGCAATGGTTTTGTAGGTTTTAGGATGCAGGTAACGGAAAGAAATGTCCTCCAGTTCCCACTTCAGCTGCCCTATGCCTAACCGGTTAGCCAGCGGCGCGTATATTTCCGCGCACTCTTTAGCGGCCAGTACCCGGGTTTCTTCGTCGGCTTTCTTCACTTCGCGCAGGTAGCAAATGCGTTCGGCCAGTTTTATCAGCACCGCGCGCACATCTTCCACCATAGACAGTAACATGCGTCTCACATTGTCTATCTGGCTGCCGTCTGGCTGACCGTGTTGGAAGTGTTGTAAGTCACCTATACTTTGCATTTGCTGTACGTTACGCAGCAGCACAATCAGGGTTTTCGACTGTTTACCGGTGATTTTGTCTAAATCGAGCTTGCCTGCCTCCAGCAATGGCACGTATAACGCCGCCAGCAAGGATTCTGCATCCAGCTTTAGCGGTGCCAGTATTTCGACCATTTCCTGGCCTTTCAGCAAGGCTTCAGCTTCCTCAGGAAACTGCTGCTTCAGTTGCTGAAAAGTACTTTCTAACGGCTCAGGATCACTCACAGCGTTCAGCCAGTGCTGTTCACTGTCTTTGTATTTGGGGTCATCCACGTGGGTACTGCGTACATGGACCATGATTTACGACGCTCTCTCCAGACAAACCATAGTTTCAATGTGATGCGTTTGCGGAAACATGTCAACTGTACTCAGGCCAATTATGCGGTAATTACAGCCTTTGCTTTCGGTTAGCATGCCGGCAATATCCCGCGCCAAAGTATCCGGTGCGCAGGAAACATACAAAATGCGTTGTGGTCTGTGTTCGGGCTTCAGCTTATGCAGCAACTTCACCACACCTTCAGCTCCTGGTCTGGCAGGATCTAAACACCACAAATCAGCGGGTTTGCCTAAGTCTGAAGCAGTTATTTCGTTTAAGTCAGCGCTAAGTGAACTCAGGTTATCCATACCGTTGCTTTCGGCGTTAATGCGCGTCTGCTCGGCCATACGGTAAACACCTTCTACCGCCAGTACCGACTGTGCCCGGCGCGCCAACGGCAGACTGAAGTTACCAATACCGGCGAAAAAGTCATACACGCGCTGTGTTTTTTCTGGCTTCAGCCAGTCCATAGCCTGTTGCACCATGCGCTGGTTAATACCGCCGTTAACTTGTAGAAAGTCACCCGGCTGAAAATACAGCTTGTCGCCGTCGATGCTAGTATCAAAAGGCATTGCAGCACCGGCTAAAGGCTGCAGATCATTCTCGCTCTGTAACCAAATATTGGTTTTATTGACCGTTTGCCACTCCTGCAACGCCTGCATAGCATCACCCGGCAGCGCTTCCGTGATACGCAGCAAAATAATGGGCGTGTTGGTGTTTATTGCTTCAATATGGCCCAGCTTGCTAGCAACAGTCGATGTATTTAATAAAGGGTATAGGGCATTTACGCATTGCAGCAGAATTTCATCGGCTACCAGGCAATCTTCTATGGGCACAATATGGTGGCTTTGCGCTTCTCTGAAACCAATCAGCAGCTTTTGCTCTTTGCCCAACCAGCGCGTTGCCAGCCTCACTCTGCGACGGTAACGCATCGGTTCGCTGACAAGAGGTTCCTGCCACGGCAAACTGCTGGTTTGGGGATTAAATACGCCGAACTTCTGAAACAGCTCTTCCACCACTTGCCGCTTATGAGCCAGTTGTTTTTGCTCGTCTATATGCTGAAAGTCGCAACCTCCACAGCTAGCATAATACTCACAGGGCGCTTCGCGACGGTCGCTACTGGGTTCCAGAATACGCTCTAAATGACCACTGTGTTTGCCGGCGGGTTTGTACTCTATAACCTCGCCCGGCAAGGCGCCCATGATAAAACGGGTGGACTGACCTTTTACAGCTGCACGGACAACCGCACGCGCCTGATGGTCAAGTGCTGACACCTGACCTTTTAGGGTTTTACTTACGGACTTATTGCGCTTCTGCGGCTTAAAAAATTGCGCCATGTTGGTTTTGTTTTACCTAATTTATTTCTAGTCTGTTTCTAAAATAACCGTTGCTACCGCGTAGTGCTTTTCGTCACTAATGGATAAATGACTACCGCTGATGCCCTGCTCTTTTACCCATTGTGCCGCGGTTTCGGTGAAATGCCACTCGGGTTTACCGTATTCATTATGCACTACCTGCATATGCTGAAACGACAGTCCGGCGGAAATACCCCGGCCAAAGGCTTTGGAACAGGCTTCTTTAGCAGCAAAACGTTTGGCCAGAAAAGCGGCTTCATCAACCGAGGCTGTCATTTCTTCCTGTTCTTTTGGCGTTAACACGCGTTTCACTAAACTGTTACCACGCGCTAAAGACTGCTCTATACGGGCTACTTCAACAATGTCAGTACCTAAGCCCCAAATTGCCATTAGCGTGCCTTATCTAAAATATTGCGCATATCGCGCACAGCCTGATCCAAGCCAACCAATACCGCACGGGCAATAATCGAATGACCAATGTTCAGTTCACAAACTTGTGGAATTTCCGCCACCTCTAATGTGTTGTGATAATGCAGACCGTGACCTACATTCACCTGCAAACCAATAGAATGCGCGTATTCTGACGCTTCCATTAAGCGTGCCAGTTCAACGGTACGCTGCTCTTCAGTTTCGGCCTCTGCGTATTGCCCGGTGTGCAATTCCACAATGGGCGCACCGGCTTTTTTAGCGGCGTCTATTTGCTCATGGTCAGCGTCAATAAACAACGACACCTGAATACCTGCATCACTTAAGCGACGAGTAGCATCGGTGATGGTTTCTAACTGACCGGCAACATTCAGGCCACCTTCTGTAGTCAGTTCCTGGCGTTTTTCCGGTACCAGACAACTGTAGGTAGGTTGCGTTTTTATCGCTATATCGAGCATTTCCTCGGTAACAGCCATTTCCAGATTCATGGGGACGTTCAATGTCTGCTTCAGCATAGCAACGTCGCGGTCAGTAATGTGGCGGCGGTCTTCACGCAAATGAATGGTAATGCCGTCGGCACCAGCTTGTTCGGCAATAGCTGCCGCAGCTACCGGGTCAGGATAACGGACTCCACGTGCGTTACGCAACGTGGCCACATGGTCAATGTTAACGCCCAGGCGTAAACCTTTCATTATTCAGCTCCTTTCGCTTTCGGCTAGTTCTTCGTAATTCACTGACGCTTAGTGCCCCGGAACAATTCACGACTGCGCAGCGGTTTATCACCTAAGTAAACCGCTAAGGCGTCACGCATAATATATTTTAGCAGTCTTAAGCGGTTTTCGTCGTCAACGTCCCACGCAGCCAGTTTTTGAATATCCGCCACAGAGTATGCTCGTTGTTGATTATCTCTGGCTTGGGTCACAAAGCCATGATCGGGAATAAAATAGCACCACTTCGAGTCGGACAGCACATTACCGGTGTCGGCGTCATAATGCCAGTCAAACGCCGCTCCCAGATGCTGTAATAACTGCCATTCAAACTGACGCAAAGCTGGCTCTACGCGCTCGCTGTTGGTCATGTTTTGTAAGGCCGACAAGTAGCTTTCAAAAAGCTCGGGGGCTTCAGCTTCTGTAGGCACCAGCCGTTGAATTAACTCGTTGAGGTAAAAGCCACTGTAGAGTTTATCACCCTGCAACAGCAGCTTTTGAGTGGTTTGCTGCGGTTCCAGCAAGGTTAAGGTTTTTAAGTCGCTGCGCCCCTGAAACTCGGCCAACAGTGGCATAAAAGGTTGTGCTAAACCGCGCCAGGGGCTTTTCGGGCGCTTAGCGCCTTTTGCCACCACCCGGACCCGTCCTTTATCTTCAGTGAACAGATCCAGAATAAGACTGGTTTCCTGATAGTCCCAACGATGCAACACCAGTGCTCGCTGCGCCACCGATTAATCTTCCCGGTAGCCCAGACTTTTTAACGCTCGTTCGTCGTCCGACCAGCCAGATTTTACCTTAACCCAAAGTTTCATCATGACTTTGTTGTCCAGCAGTTTTTCTAGATCGCGCCGGGCTTCGGTGCCTATGGTTTTCAGTTTGCTACCGCCTTGCCCGATAATCATCCGCTTCTGCGCTTCGCGTTCAACCAGTATTAAGGCATGAATATGAGTGGTGCCTTTTTCAGACTGACCAAACTGCTCAATTTCCACTGTCGTTTCATACGGCAATTCGTCACCGGTAAAACGCATAAGCTTTTCACGCACAATTTCTGCCGCCATAAAGCGCACAGAACGGTCCGTTACGTAGTCTTCAGGGTAATAGTGGTAGCCTGGCTGCAAATGCGAGCGAACAATTTTTCTCAGCTCGTCAACATTGTCGCCGTGTGTTGCCGATATGGGCAGAATGGCATCAAACTTATGCTGTTCATTCAGCCACTGCAAATGCGGTAATAAGCGTTCTTTGTCTTTCAATTGGTCAACTTTATTAACCAATAACACTACTGGCACTTTACTGCGCTGAATTTTCTCCAGCACCATTTTGTCGTCTTCTAACCACTTTAGGTTTTCAACCACAAAAAGCACTAGGTCCACGTCTTTCAAGGCGGAGGATGCAGTCTGGTTCATCACGCGGTTTATCGCACGAGGTTCCTGTTTGTGCATACCAGGCGTGTCGACATAAATAGCCTGACAGCCATCGTCGGTATCTACGCCTAAAATACGATGACGGGTGGTCTGAGGTTTATTCGAGGTAATACTGATTTTCTGCCCCAGCAACCGGTTAATCAGTGTGGATTTCCCCACATTCGGACGACCAACAATGGCGACAAAGCCGCTGTGTTTATTCTCGTCCAGTTCTATATCCAGCGTCATGCGCTCTCCTGCAAATGTTCTAATGCGGCCGTTGCTGCAGCCTGTTCGGCTTTACGGCGGCTGGTACCTGTGCCTTTAAAAGGGCTTTCGATACCTTCTACAGAACAGTTTACGGTAAATTGTTGATTATGCGCCTGCCCCTGCGTAGCGACCACGTCGTACTCAGGTAAAGGCTTCTGACGCGCCTGCAGTAATTCCTGCAAGCGTGTTTTCGGATCTTTCTGGCTGGTACCAGGTTCAATCAAGGTTAACTGGGGTTCGAACCAGTTAAGAATGACCTGTCGAATGGTATCCATGTCACTGTCCAGATAAATGGCACCAATAATGGCTTCTACTGCATCGGCAAGAATGGACTCGCGACGATAACCGCCGCTTTTTAGCTCGCCCTGACCCAGCGACAAAAAATCGCCCAGTCCCATTTTTTTTCCAAGCTTCGCCAAAGAACGACCACAAACTATGGCAGCGCGCATGCGGCTTAAATCGCCTTCTGCTACTTTGGGGAATTTTTGATACAAAGCTTCAGCTATCACCAGACCTAAAATAGAATCGCCCAAAAACTCCAGGCGTTCATTGTGCGTTGATGAAGCACTACGGTGGGTCATTGCCTGATGCAATAAACCCTGCTGTTCAAAGCTATAACCAACAATTTTTTCCAGTTCCGTTAAAGGTGGTTTGGGCAAACTCACTCAATACTCCCTAGCCTTTCAAATCGAACTCCCGTAGGAACCCACGACGGCAACCAACTATCGCTACTGCGATCCATTTCAAAACTCATCCAGATGAATACCGCTCTGCCAACCAGCAACTCTTCGTCAACAAAGCCCCAATAGCGGCTGTCACGAGAATTATCGCGGTTATCACCCATAGCAAAATACTGGCCTTCCGGCACCACCCACTCGTCTTTCTGTGTGCCCGGCTGATTAAAATACGACATAGTCCGTGGCGCAACACGTGGGTCGATAAGAATTTCGTGGCTTACATCGCCTAACTGTTCTTCATAAGTGCGTAAAGGTGACGAACCAGAGAAATACTCACCATCTTCTTTTAATGAGGTGGATACCACCTTCATTTCTTCACAGTCTTTCTCGCCAACGGCACACGCAGGCTGAATATAAAGTGACTTGTTTCGGTAAATAATACGGTCGCCAGGCAAGCCAATAACGCGTTTTATGTAATCTATGCTCGGTTCTTCCGGATATTTAAATACGGCGATATCGCCGCGTTCAGGCAACGAGGTATCCACCAACGTCTTTTGAAAAAGCGGATCTTTAATACCGTAGGAAAACTTTTCTACCAGAATAAAGTCGCCCTTTAGTAAGGTTGGCATCATTGAGCCTGACGGTATCTGAAATGGCTCGTATAACAATGTACGAACCACCAGTACTAAAGCAATCACTGGAAAAATAGACTCGCTCAGCTCCATAAGTTTAGGCTGAGGTGCCAGTGTGTCAATTTGCTGTTCGGTTAAAGCCTTGGTTGTTTTGGTCTCAACCTCAGCAATAACCGCTTTACGCTTTGGCTTCAGTACTCGCGCATCGTAAAGCCATAACAACCCGGACAGAACGGTAATAACGGTTAAAATAATTGAAAAATAATTGGCCATTTCCTATTTGCCTACTTTTAAAACCGCAAGAAAGGCTTCCTGAGGTACTTCTACGTTACCCAGGTTCTTCATGCGCTTTTTACCCTCTTTTTGTTTTTGTAAAAGCTTCTTCTTACGACTAATGTCGCCGCCATAACACTTCGCTGTTACGTTTTTACGCAACTGCTTGACCGTCGAGCGCGCAATAACATGGTTGCCAATGGTCGCCTGAATGGCAATATCAAACATTTGTCGTGGAATTAACTCACGCATTTTATCAACTAACATGCGGCCGCGCCCTTCAGCGTGATCACGGTGAGTGATCATTGCCAGCGCATCTACCCGGTCGCCGTTAATCAGTATATCGACACGAACCATGTCCGCAGGTTCAAATTTCTTGAACTGATAATCCAGTGAAGCGTAACCACGACTGGTCGATTTTAACCGGTCGAAGAAATCCATAACCACTTCTGCCATGGGCAGCTCGTAAGTTACCGCAACTTGTTTACCATGGTAAGCCATAGCCGTTTGTACGCCGCGCTTATCAACGCACAAGGTAATCACATTACCCAGAAACTCTTGCGGAACCAGAATATTGGCTTCCACAATAGGTTCGTAAATGGTTTCAATATCGTTAACCGCTGGCAAGTTCACCGGGTTATCCACTTTGACTATGCTGCCATCGGTCTTTTCAACTTCGTAAACAACCGTTGGTGCCGTGGTAATCAAGTCTATGTCGTACTCACGCTCTAAGCGTTCCTGAATAATTTCCATGTGCAGCATGCCAAGGAAACCACAACGGAAGCCAAAGCCAAGTGCCGCAGAGTTCTCCGGCTCATAAAAAAGCGACGCGTCATTTAACGACAATTTCCCCAAAGCATCCCGGAACGACTCATAGTCCTCTGAGCTGATTGGGAACATACCTGCGTAAACCTGAGGTTTGACTTTTTTAAAGCCCGGTACCGGCTCTTTTGCCGGGCTCTTCGTATTGGTTAGAGTATCACCGACCGGTGCGCCCAGAATGTCTTTAATACCCGAAATAACATAGCCCACCTCACCAGTGTGTAAAATACCGGTTTCGTGAGGTTTCGGGTCAAAATAACCAACTTTATCAATTTGATACGACTGACCAGTAGACATTACTGTCATTTTCTCGCCGGCACGCAACGTTCCGTTGCGGACGCGAACCAAAGAAACAACCCCCTGATAATTATCAAACCAGGAGTCAATAATCAGTGCCTGTAATGGCTCTTCTGGTTCGCCCTTAGGCGGCGGTATTTGCCGGACAATGCGCTCAAGCACGTCGTCAATACCTAAACCAGTTTTAGCCGAACACTGAACCGCGTCTACGGCTTCAATGCCCACAATGTCCTCTATTTCCTGTGCAACGCCCATAGCATCGGCCTGCGGCAGGTCAATTTTGTTCAATACCGGAACAACTTCCAGGTCCATTTCAATAGCGGTATAACAGTTTGCCAAAGTCTGCGCTTCAACACCCTGAGCTGCATCAACAACCAGCAGTGCGCCTTCACAACCCGCCAACGAACGCGAGACTTCATAAGAGAAGTCAACATGCCCTGGAGTATCGATGAAGTTTAACTGATAGGTTTCACCATCTTTAGCCGTGTAATAAAGGGTTACGCTCTGCGCTTTAATCGTAATACCCCGCTCACGCTCCAAATCCATGGAATCGAGTACTTGCTCAGCCATCTCACGGTCAGTCAGTCCACCGCAATGCTGGATCAAGCGGTCGGACAAGGTGGATTTACCGTGGTCAATGTGAGCGATGATCGAGAAGTTACGAATATTACTTTGCTTGAACGCCCTATTCGGCATTGATGATACCTCTGTAAAACTGAATTCTGGAACTTAAAAAATTAGTCCCGATCATACTCATGTTAGCGGCAAGAACAAAGGACTTTATGACAGTTCAGGGGTTTCAGTGCTGAACTTCAGCCGCGACGGTTTCCAGTTTGACCATTGCATTGACTTGAATGTCACGTTTACGGAACCAGCGTTTTAGTCCCCAGAAGGTAAAAGCAAAGCCAGCAAAGGACAATAAAATAACAAAACCTTCGGGTAACGTGCCTGTGTTTTCCAGTAGCACAGCTAATAGCAACAGTGTCAGTATAGGTAAACCGTAGAGTAGTAGAGCAAAACGTGTTACTGCGGTTTCCGGTACTTCTAATTGCACCTGGTCGCCGGGACTAAACGTTTGTTCGGTAACCACAGTAAACTGCGCATTTCGGTCGGCAAAAACTTTACTTAAAATGCCAGCGCCACAGTTAGATACCTGCGCGCAACCCGAACAGGCCGTTTTTAACTGAGTGGTAACGGTTACGCGGTTGCCATCAACCGCGGTTACTTCTGCTACTTCTTTCATTATTTAACTTCCGCCGCTATGCGTTGAGCCATGGTTAAAGGTACCTGACCCACCACTGTCACAAGAAAGTTATTATAACGCTTTGAGAACAAAGTGTGTGAAGAAGATAGAGCGAGATCGGTTTCCATACCTTCTGTTAGCTCAGCCACATAAACCGAGTACTCAGCAAGACCATCAGAAAACAAATAATGGTCAACCGGCGTTGCATCAACAACGAGAGTATGGCTTTGCTGGCTTAACAATTTGAATCCGCGCGGTGCCCACCGCGGCCCAACACTGTAATTTGTTGCACTTTGTACCCGAAGATCTTTTAACAGCGGTGGCATTTCAATATTGCTTATTTCTTTGGTTATTTCGGGAGCGGTATCACGAACCGATAAACTGGTTAATTGCATTTGCTCCACAACATCGCCGGACTGATTCATCATGATCATTTTAAGCGGCATACCGTGCTTGCGGTCAATCCATAGTGCATAGCTGTAACGCTGATTATCGCGGCTTAAAATACGAATATGCTGGGCATTACGACCTAAAACCCGTGCGCCACCACCCACCATAACTTGATAACTATGGCTAAGACGCTCAAAGGGTTGAGAAAATGCGGCCGGAAAGATAGCAGTAATAGTATCGGACTCTAGCGCGTAATTACTGGATGAGGTATTAAAGTGGGCAACCTTGTTATTCACTCTTAAGATGCGAAAGTCCGGACCATTCATTTGAATTAACAGTTCGGTACTTCCTGTCTCCGGATCGTTGCCCTGTAGCCATTGATAAGGCTCAATTTGATCACCATGTACATGAACTAAAGAAGCCTCAAAATTCAGTTCAGTTAAAGCTTCTGCCATACGGTTGAACCAGTCAGCGCCACTTTCTGCTTGTTCGTTAGTCTGCTGTGCGCTTACCGAGAAGGTGCCGGCGAATAAAACAGCGCCACATAAAATAGACCGATACAACCGAGTTATCATAGCCTTAATTACCTTTGTTGAGCTCCTGCTCTGACTGCTCATCTTTTTCTGCTTGCTCTGTTTTCTGCTGCAACATCAATTGTTGTTGATGATCAATCAGGTATGACTGAACCTGACGGCGTCTTTGCTGATCGCTGATTTGCGACATTGGCTCAACACGATTCAAGCTCACCGGCTCACGGCCACCACCAATGGGGCTGGTCAGCAGAGTAGGTTCTGCGCTGCTACCATCGGGTGTCGCGGGTTGCTGATAAGTTTGCACTGTCATCACCGCAACCACGGCCACACTTGCTGCAACGGCAACTTTGGCGAAAGGCTGGAACCAACGTGAAGCCGCTTTATTCTGGCTCTTAGAGCGACCAAAACCTGGCTTAACGACATTGGACTCCTGGCTTACGCTAACACGAACACGCTCGCTAATATCAAGGCTGATATCCGAGTTTAAGTCACCTTTTATTGCCGCGCGAATAACACTGTAACGGTGCCACTCCTGCTGAGCCTGTTCATCTTGCAACAGTGCTTCAATTTCATCGGCATTGATGAGTTGTTCATCAAACAACGCGGATGTTGATTCTGATTTATTCCGAGACATAGATGCCCCTCTGTTAGTTTACCGTTCCAGCAACGGTCGGAGTTGATTATCTATTGCTTCCCGAGCGCGAAAGATGCGAGAGCGGACAGTACCTATAGGACAATCCATTTCTAGCGCAATTTCCTCGTAACCGAGACCTTCAATTTCCCTTAAAGTAATTGCCCGACGTAAATCATCCGGCAATTCATCAATTGTTTTTAATACCACATCTCGAATCTCATCAGAGAGCATTTGCCTTTCCGGAGAGGCGCTGTCTCTTAGCGCACCGGCTCCTTCATAAAACTCTGCGTCTTCTGCATCAATGTCAGATGCGGGCGGTTTTCTACCTTGCGAAACTAAATAGTTTTTCGCCGTATTCACCGCAATTCGGTACAGCCAGGTATAAAAGGCACTGTCGCCACGGAAGTTCGGTAACGCCCGATACGCTTTTATAAACGCTTCCTGTGCAACATCAGCTACGTCGCCCTGTTGTTTGACATAACGCGATATCAAACTCATGACTTTATGCTGATACTTTTTTACCAGCAGATCAAAAGCTCGGTTATCACCTTGTTGTACTCTTTCGACCAGCTGTTGGTCACTCACCTGTTCGCTCATCCGAGCCTGTTCTCCCTTAACCCAGGAACTGCTGGAACTGGCGGCCCGTCCTGTTTCTTACTGACTGTGACAGAGCCGCATGTAAAAAGTTCGCAAAAATATCGTCAAATGCGTAAAATCGTTCAAAATTCACATTGAGTACTTTATGGAACCTGTTGCAAATTATCAATGCGATGTACTGATTATTGGTTCGGGAGCCGCGGGATTAACTACCGCTTTACAGTTGGCCGATAACTTAAACGTTACGGTACTAAGTAAAGGCCCGCTGACTGAAGGCTCAACCTTTTACGCGCAAGGCGGCATTGCCGCAGTATTCGACGAAAACGACAGTATTGAGAGTCACATCGAGGATACCTTAATTGCCGGCGCCGGCCTTTGCGATCCCGAAGCCGTTAAGTTTACCACAGAAAACGCGCGCGCAAGTCTGCAATGGCTGATTGATGCCGGCGTGGGTTTTGATCAAGTCGAGTCTAAAGACAGCAACCCAGCGTACCACCTGAACCGTGAAGGCGGTCACAGTCATCGACGAATTCTGCACGCAGCAGATGCCACCGGCAAAGCGGTACAGACAACATTGCAGAAAAAAGCAATGGAGCATCCAAATATTCAGGTGCTGGAACGATACAACGCGGTCGATTTGATCACGGGTTCTCGTATCGGTAAACCTGACGGTTGCTATGGAGCTTATGTCTGGAGCCGTCAGAAAGAACAAGTGGAAACCGTTGCGGCAGGCTGTGTGGTATTGGCTACGGGCGGTGCAAGTAAGGTATATCAGTATACCAGTAACCCGGATATTGCCAGCGGCGACGGTATTGCCATGGCCTGGCGCGCAGGCTGCAGTGTGGCCAATATGGAATTTAATCAGTTCCATCCAACCTGTTTATTTCACCCCAACGCGCAGAGTTTTCTATTAAGCGAAGCCTTGCGTGGCGAAGGCGCTTTGCTGAAACGGCCCGACGGAACTCGTTTTATGCCGGACTTTCATGAGTCTGCTGAATTGGCTCCGCGCGACGTGGTTGCCCGCGCTATCGACTTTGAAATGAAGCGTCTGGGTGCTGACTGCATGTATCTGGATATTTCTCATAAACCGAAAGACTTTATTCAGCATCACTTCCCTACCATTATGGAAAAATGCTTGTCGCTGGGTATTGATATCAGCAAACAGCCGATGCCGGTTGTTCCTGCGGCCCATTACACCTGTGGCGGTGTTAAAACCGATATGAACGCAGCGACCGATTTACCCAACTTGTATGCTGTTGGTGAGGTTGCCTGCACAGGTCTGCACGGAGCCAATCGCATGGCTAGCAACTCGCTGCTGGAATGTCTGGTTTTCGCCCGTGCGGCGGCTAAAGATATTTTATCTAAACGCCCTCATCAGAAGGCCTTAAATCATATTCCCGGTTGGGATGAAAGTCAGGTAGGCAATTCCGACGAGGAAGTTATAATTCAACATAACTGGCATGAGCTACGACTGTTCATGTGGGACTACGTTGGCATTGTGCGTACCACCAAGCGTCTGGAACGGGCCCTTCACCGAATTCAGTTGCTACAGCGCGAAATTCACGAGTATTACTCGAACTTCCGCGTGAGTAACAATTTACTGGAGTTACGTAACTTAGTGCAGGTATCAGAGCTTATTGTACGAAGCGCTATTAGTCGTAAAGAAAGTCGCGGCTTACATTATACTCTCGACTACCCTGACACATTGCCGGATCCTCAGCCTACGGTGCTGACACCGAAAAGTTAAGGCTCTGACAACTGTTGTAACTGGCGCCGCAGTTTTATCTGCTGCGCCTTTGACAACTGAAACCACCAAACCCGGAGCCAGTGCCGCTTTTCCTGACCTTTTTCTGTTTTATAGGCAAGCGGCAGTAAAACCAACATACCGCCTACGACCAGTGCTTTGCTGAATAATTGACAACGTTCACCCAGCCACCACCAGTAACGTCCGCACGCTGACACAGACAACACGCGCATAGGTCGCTGTAAACGAAAATAACTGTCAGGGTTCACCGCCCGAGTCTATACCTTAACGCGTGACAACATAAACCGAATCATTTCAGCAAGTTCTTCGTCTTCACACTTCTGGTGACCCATAAACCAGGCAAAAAGATCCGGGTCATCGCAGGTAATTAAACGGCGAAATACCGCTTTTTGTTCTTCACTTAGTTCGTCGTAAGCCTGATCAACAAAAGGTTCAAATAATACATCCAGCTCCAGCATGCCCCGGCGGCACGCCCAACGTAAACGACGCTTGTCTTTTAGTGCTTCTTCTGACTGTTTTAACGGCAACATAAAATCTCCGCAGCAATTGCCCTTGTAATTCGATAATGTGCCCTAATATTACCACGTAAGCCATTTAATAAGGAGTCATTGTGGTTGAGTTAACGCAGCATTTTACTGACGCAAATCAGGATCACCTTTCCGTTCAACTGACGGACTATGGTATCCTCTCGGTTTCTGGCGAAGATGCTGACAGTTTTTTACAGGGTCAGCTGACATGTGATTTACGCAAACTCGACCAGGATAATTGCTTATATGGCGCACATTGCGATCAAACCGGAAAAGCGTTTAGCATCTTCTGGCTTTATCGCGAAGACGACGCCGTTTTTTTAATTATGCATCGCAGTGCAATTGAAGGCTCTTTGGCACAATTAAAGAAATTCGGTGTCTTTAGTAAAGTCACTATTGAAGATGTAAGCGACGACTGGAGCATAGCCGGTGTTTTCGGTAGCAAAGCAGCCAGCGTTGCAGCAGAATTTGATGGCCGGGTAATGCAGGTTGGGACCAGTCCCGACCAATATCTGTTACTCAGCCAACAGCCAATTTCTACGGATTATCCGCAACCTTACTGGGATGCGTTGGAAATTGAACGGGTTCGTCCACAACTTACGTCTGAGAACATCCAGGCGTTTGTCCCGCAAATGATGAATTTGCAGGTGTGGGATGGAATCAGTTTTGACAAAGGATGTTATATCGGCCAGGAGACTATTGCCCGGATGAAATATTTGGGCAAACAGAAACGGGCGCTCTTTCGCTTATCCGGTAAAGTAACGGCTCAAGTTACTGCTGGTACGCAATTAGAGAAAGCCATTGGCGAGAACTGGCGTCGTGCAGGTACGGTCATTATGGCAGTGAACCGCACCGACACCCAAGTGGACTTATTAGCTGTTTTACCCAGTGACATAGACACTGACACGGCTATACGAGTCCGGGATGACGACGCAAGTCTTCTGGAAATACACTCACTGCCTTATCAATTAGGTTAAATTTATGAGCGAAACCATTGCACCAAACAAAGTCGTGGCTATCAACTATGCCGTTAAAACGGAAGATGGCCAGACGCTGGACCAGTCTAAAGATGGCAGCCCACTGAACTTCATCCACGGTCGTGGCATGCTGATTCCTGGTCTGGAAAATGCACTGGAAGGCAAAAAAGTTGGCGATAGCTTCACTGCAGAAGTTAAACCAGAAGAAGCTTATGGCGAACGTCATGACGGCTTAATCCAGACTGTACCACGTAACCTGTTCGGCGAAAACGAAGTACAGCCTGGCATGCAGTTCCGTGCCAGCACGGATCAAGGCGAACAGTCTGTTGTTATCGTTGAAGTAAAAGACGACGAAGTGACTGTTGACGGTAACCACCCACTGGCCGGTGTTAACCTGAACTTTGACGTAGAAGTTATTGAAGTTCGTGAAGCGACTGAGCAAGAACTTGAGCACGGTCACGTTCACACTGACGGCGAAGATCACTAAGCGCTGTTTTTGATAAAAGAAACCCGGCTAATAAGCCGGGTTTTTTTGTTTCAGAGAGGTAATTAATCCGCTTTTGGGCGCATATGCGGGAACAATAATACGTCGCGAATAGACGCAGAATCCGTTAGCAACATTACCAGACGGTCAATACCAATGCCCTGACCGGCTGTTGGCGGCATACCGTGTTCCAGTGCGGTGACATAATCTTCGTCGTAGAACATGGCTTCATCATCGCCCGCTTCTTTCTGTTCAACTTGCTCGCGAAAACGTTCAGCCTGATCTTCAGCATCGTTAAGCTCCGAGAAACCATTCGCCAACTCACGACCACCGGCAAAGAATTCAAAACGATCAGTCACAAACGGATTGTCGTCGTGACGACGAGCCAACGGTGAAACTTCAGCCGGGTACGCAGTAATAAAGGTAGGCTGAATTAAACGATGCTCAGCAACAGTCTCAAAAATTTCGATCTGAACTTTACCTAAGCCCCATGACGGCTTAACACTGACACCAACCTGCTCGGCAATTTCAGTTGCTGTATTCATGTCATTAAGCTGCTCAAGGCTCACTTCCGGCATGTACTTAACAATAGCTTCCAACACTGTCATGCGCTCAAACGGCTTACCGAAATCATAATCCACGCCCTGGCTGGTAAACTGAGCAGAGCCTAAGACCGACTCAGCCGCACCACGTAACATCTGCTCGGTTAAATCCATTAAGTCGTGATAATCCGCGTACGCCCAGTAGAACTCCAACATAGTGAACTCAGGGTTGTGGCGCGTTGACAGGCCTTCATTACGGAAATTACGGTTAATTTCGAACACCTTCTCAAAACCACCAACGACTAAACGTTTCAGGTAAAGTTCTGGTGCAATACGTAAAAACAGTTCCATATCCAGTGCGTTATGGTGCGTGCTGAAAGGACGAGCTGCGGCGCCGCCCGGAATCGCCTGCATCATAGGAGTTTCAACTTCCAGAAACTGACGGTCACTTAAAAAACGACGAATATAGTCAATGATTTTAGAGCGAGCCATGAAAGTACTGCGAGACTCTTCGTTGGTAATCAGGTCCAGATAACGCTGACGATAGCGCATTTCCTGATCTGACAAGCCATGGAATTTATCCGGCAAAGGACGCAGTGCTTTAGTCAGCAAACGTACTTCGTCAACTTGCACGCTTAACTCACCGGTTCCGGTAATAAACAAGGTGCCAGAGGCGCCGAGAATATCGCCTAAATCCCATTTTTTAAATTCCGTGTTGTAATAACCTTCAGGCAGATTGTCGCGGGCAACATACAGTTGAATTTTGCCGCTCATATCCTGGATGGTTGCGAAACTGGCTTTCCCCATAATACGGCGGGTCATCATACGGCCGGCAACTTTCACGCGAATGCCTTTTTCCGCCAGCTCTTCTTTGCTCAGATTATCGTATTCAGCGTGTAAGTCAGCAGCTAACGAGTCCCGACGGAAATCGTTCGGGAATGCGATACCCTTATCGCGAAGCGCCGACAGTTTCGCCTTTCGCTGCGCGATCTGTTCGTTTACGTCTACTTCAGGTGCCTGCGATTTATCAGTCATTATCGATTTTCCTCTGTCGGGATACTTAAATTAAACTTACAGCCCGCTTTTCAAGCTGGCTTCAATAAACGGGTCAAGTGCGCCATCAAGCACAGCCTGGGTATTACGGTTTTCGATACCCGTACGTAAATCTTTGATACGCGCATCGTCCAGAACATAAGAGCGAATTTGACTGCCCCAGCCGATATCAGCTTTTGAGTCTTCTAATGCCTGTTTCTCTTCGTTCTGTTTCTGTAATTCAAATTCGTACAATTTCGCTTTCAGCTGTTTCATTGCTGAGTCGCGGTTCTTGTGCTGCGAACGGTCACTCTGACATTGCACCACAATGCCTGTTGGTTCGTGCGTTAAACGAACCGCAGAATCGGTACGGTTAACGTGCTGACCACCGGCACCCGATGCCCGATAGGTATCTACCCTCAGGTCAGACGGATCAATCTCAATATCAATGTCGTCGTCTACTTCCGGGTAAACAAAAACCGAAGCGAAAGATGTATGGCGGCGATTACCTGAGTCGAAGGGGGATTTACGTACCAAACGGTGCACACCGGTTTCAGTACGCAGCCACCCGTAGGCGTATTCTCCGACCACACGTACCGTGGCCGATTTTATACCAGCGACATCGCCTTCTGACAGCTCAGTAATTTCCGCTTTAAAGTCATGCGCTTCTGCCCAGCGCAAATACATGCGTAGCAGCATATTAGCCCAGTCCTGAGCTTCGGTTCCGCCGGAGCCTGACTGAATATCCAGGTAGCAGTCTGCCGAGTCGTTGTCTTTTGAAAACATACGACGAAACTCTAAAGCTTCCAGCTGTTTCACTAAACCGGACAGCTCTTCATGAGCTTCGTTAAAAGTGTCTTCGTCCTCTGCTTCTACCGCAAGATCAACAAGACCCTCGACATCATCCAGCCCCTGCTGAAGTTTATCCAGGGTTTGTACCACTTGCTCTAATGCCGCACGCTCTTTACCTAAGGCTTGCGCCTTGGGTGGATCATCCCACACATTGGGCTGTTCCATCTCACGAGTAACTTCTTCCAGACGCTCTAACTTAGCATCGTAGTCAAAGATACCCCCTAAGCGAATTACTACGCTCACGCATTTCTTTGATGTTGTTGTAGGTTGCGTTAGTTTCAAACATGCGACTACCTAATTCTGTTAATTCTAAAAGGGGCGTAGTTTAACGTATTGCGCGGATTTGCTCCACCAACAACTGAACGTTTGTGCGTCCGCGGAAGTGATTAAGCTGTGGCTTGTATAAAAGTTCAACAACGGAGGCCTGCCGCGCCGGCCATTGTTGTGTATCGACGTTAAAGGCAATCGCATCTAATAATTCGCCTTGCGGATGACGCACCACCAATTTTAGATGTCGCTCTCCGACAATGCGCTGATCCACCAATTCAAACTGGCCGTCAAACATAGGTTCGGGAAACTGCTGTCCCCAGGGGCCGGCACTTTGCAGCGTATTCACACTGTCCAGCGAGAGTTGTGTTGTTGTGAGTTCGCCATCAGACCAGAATACCCGCTGCTTCTGTTCTTCTGACAGCCGCTCCGACGCAACTTGCTCCGCCAGTTCGGAAAAGCGCGCCAGATTTTCTTTTTTCATGGTTAAGCCGGCGGCCATAGCATGTCCACCGAAACGTTCCATAATGCCCGGCTGCAGACTATGAACACGTTCCAGTAAATCCCGCATATGCAGACCACTAACCGAACGTGCGGAGCCTTTTAGGAATTCATCGTCATCGTTGGCAAGCGCAATCACCGGTCGGTTCACTTGCTCTTTTACTCTACCCGCGACAATACCGATAACCCCGGCATGCCAGTCCGGCTGATACAAGGTGACTAAATCAGGCACCTGCCCTTGATCAAAACACAGCTTTGCAACAGCGCTTTCGGCGTGCTCGCGCATTTCCGTTTCAATCGATTTACGTTGCTGGTTTAAATCGTTAAGTTGCTGCGCTAACTGCTGCGCCCGGGTCTCACCCGCTAATAAGCACTCTATTCCCAGCCCGATATCGTCTAAGCGGCCAGCAGCATTAATTCGCGGACCAAGGGCAAACCCTAAATCACTGGCGGCCAGCTGACTGGCATCACGGTTGGCAACTTCCAGCAACGCTTTAATTCCGGGTCGGCTCATGCCTTTACGAATACGGGCTATCCCCTGCTGCACTAATACGCGATTGTTATAATCCAGCGGTACAACATCCGCTACGGTGCCAAGAGCAACAAGATCCAGCCAGTCAGCCAGGTTAGGTAACGGTTCAACGCCTTGTTCACGTAACGCTGAACGCAACGCCAGCAGGACGTAAAACGCCACACCCACACCCGCTAAATTTTTGCTGGAAAACTCACAGCCGTGCTGATTCGGGTTCACTATCGCGTTAGCCGGAGGCAGTTCTTCAGGTGGTAAATGGTGGTCAGTAACCAGCACTTGTATGCCTTTTTCACGAGCAAGTGCAATGGCGTCATGCGCTGCAATACCGTTATCGACAGTCACAATTAACTGCACATTCTCTACGGCCAGTTGTTCTACCATGGCAACAGACAGGCCATAGCCGTCAGTCATTCGATTTGGTACACGATAACCCACTTGCTGCAGACCAAAGGCCTGCAGGGCCGACACCATTAATGCCGAACTGGTTGCGCCGTCGGCATCAAAATCACCGCAAATACAAACCTTTTCTTGATTTTTTAACGCATTTAGCAGCAGTTCAACGGCTTTATCGATATCTCTTAACGAAGAGAAATGGAGTAAACCGGAGGCTTTCAAAGATAATTCGTCAGCACGACGGACACCCCGGCGGGCATAAATTTGCCGCAACAAAGGCGGTATTTGTTGCGGCAAAAAGTCATCGTCAACGACTTGATAACGACGTATTTCATAATCACTCATGAATTACTGTGACTCACCTTTTTTAATTTCAGCAATTAAACGTGATGCAGGTAGCGCTCCCGGCACTAAACGACCGTCGGGCAGAACAATAGCGGGAGTACCGCTTACCCCAAACGATTTACCGAGTTGGTAGTGCTCCGCAACCGGATTGGAACAGCTTAAGTCGCCACTGTAATTTTCGTCTTCTTTAAAGGCGGTAATGGCCGCTTTTTTGTCATCCGCACACCAAACCGTCTGTAGCTGCTGCCCGCCTTTGCTACTCATACCACCACGGGGAAAGGCCAGGTATTTTATGGTAATGCCCTGTGCGTGATAGCTGTCCATGTTTTCGTGCAAGCGCTGACAATAACCGCAGGTAGTGTCTGTAAAAATCGTTACCTGATATTTCTCGTCCTCAGCCGGGTACACGATCATATCGTTTTCAAAACCTTTCAGCATTTTCAGACGAACTTTAGCCATACCCGCTTCACTTAAGTTTTCCGGTTCACTGCCGGTTATATCAAACACATTGCCGCTAATCAGCCGTTCACCGTCATCTGACACATAAAACATGCCCTGATTAGTCACCGCACGGACATAGCCGTCAATTTCACCGGGCTCTGTGGACAACACTTCAATACCAATTTTATTCAGGTGCCGGGTGTCGACTTCACTTTGTTCCGCACTAATAGCCGGCGCACTGAAACTTGCGCCGACCAGCCCTACTAATCCAACTACAGACATTAAATTGCGCATAAATACCTCTTAAATTAACTGTCCGAACCCTACCCTGTTACCAGCCAAAATGCAATTAGCCTCGCGGGTGATGCTGAGCATGTAAGGCCTGCAGACGTTCACGTGCAACCTGGGTATAAATTTGTGTGGTAGATAAATCACTGTGACCTAACAGTAGCTGTAAGACACGTAAGTCGGCGCCATGGTTCAGCAAATGCGTGGCAAAAGCATGGCGTAAAGTGTGCGGCGACAAATGTGCGTAAATGCCGGCTTCTTCGGCGTAATGCTTTAATCTGTACCAAAATGCCTGACGTGTTAATAACGAGCCACGTTGCGTAACAAATATCCAGGGGCTGCTTTTATCCGTTATTGCCGGACGTCCATGCTTTAAATAATTGTCCAGCCACTCCAGCGCGTCTTCCCCTAAAGGCACTAAGCGTTCCTTATTGCCTTTGCCGATAACCCGAACTAAGCCTTGCTGGCGGCTCAACTGATCATATTGCAGACGAATAAGTTCGGTTACCCGTAATCCGGTGGCATAGAGAACTTCCAGCATAGTCCGGTCACGCAGACCAATGGGAGTTTCTGTATCCGGTTGTTCCAATAAAGAAATCACATCCTCTTCGCTTAACGAATGTGGGATGCTTTGCGGTAACTTAGGGCGTTTCAGGCGCGCTGTTGGGTCTACTGCCACCCACTGCTGTTTTACAGCAAACTGGAAGAATTTCTTCGTCGAACTTAAAAATCGCGAGGTGCTTCGTGGCGATAAGCCTTGCATACGCCGCCACAACAGGTAGTCCTGCAGCACCACTTCATCAGTGTCCATTAAGGATTTTTTAAGCGATAGCAAATATTCACAATAACGGCGTAAGTCACTGCGGTACGCGGCTTGAGTATTATTGCTGGAGCCATGATGCAGCCAGAGGTGCTCAGTAAAAGCATCAATACGATCTTCGTCCTCTGGGCGGAGTTGCTTCATGGTTTTTGGAAATTAGCGAAATGATAATGCTATTATGCCGCATAGCGAGAGCGGCTGAAACTGCTTGTGCAAAACTCTCCGAAAAGAATCAAGTTAAGCGCTAATGAGTAATGCCTAGTTTCTGCAGAACATCGTATAGGCCAGCGGGCCCTTTATATTTGTACTCGTTTTTTTCGTCCGTTTGCGGCTGCTTCTTCTTTTCCAGCCGCTGGCGAACCCGCCAGTCCAGGTTGTGAAGAAGCTCCAGGGGCAAACGATCAGGCGTTGCATCGGGAATAAGCGGCTGAGGATGAGTTGCGTCCTGTAGTTTAAAGTCTGACAACTGACTAACTGTTGCATAGACACCACTAGCCAGCACCATGCCTGGCTTTACATCTAAAGGCCGCGTTCTGCCGGCACCAATGGTTCTTTGCCAGTTAACTTGCGCAGGGCGCTCAGAAATAACCGGGTCGTCACCCAAGGCAGACACCCAATAAGCAAACTCGCCCGCGAAGCCGTGATTAACTGCTTCGCTCGCGTGTTGCTCAAAGAAATGAGCGGCCTGGTTTTCGACAGCACTATTCTGTACAGCTGAAACTTGACTCATTAAGACTCTGGATAATCGGTTACAGATACTTCTGTATCGGCCAAAGTCCTAAAAGTTTAAGTTTTCTCTTTACAGCTAAGCTAAGACTGTTATTATACGCGCCTCTTGAGTGGAGGGGTTCCCGAGTGGCCAAAGGGATCAGACTGTAAATCTGACGGCTCAGCCTTCGCAGGTTCGAATCCTGCCCCCTCCACCATTTCTTTACTGCACCGGCAGTTGGCTATCAGCCTGAATTACTCTTCCGAAAGCGTTATAACCACCTTACCCTGAGTTTTATTATCTGCAACATAATCCAGTGCTTGCTGAATATCGTCAGCGGCAAAAACCTCATCGATGATAGGTTTTATGGTGCTGCTTTTAAACTTATCGCCAAAATCACGCCACAAACCCTGTAAAATTTTTCCTTTGCGTTCCGGTGATAATGCTCGCAGAGTTGAGCCAATCAGCTTTTGGCGCTTCATCAGCATACGTCCGAAATCAACTTCGCCAGTCACGCCAGCCATTAAACCAATTAAAATAATACGGCCATCCTGTGCCAGATACTGCTGGTCTTTTGCTATAGACTCACCAGCGACAGGATTCAGAATGACGTCGACTTCGCCAAGAGCTTTAACTTCTTCAACAATGTTCTGTTTGTGCCGGTTTATCGCATTCTTCGCACCCAGTTTCAGGCAAAACTCCGATTTCTCTCCACTACCCACTACGGCGGTAAGCTCATTACCACTTTCCCGGCACAACTGGATCAGTGACGAACCCACACCGCTGGCACCCGCATGAGCTAATACCCGCTCTCCGGGTTTTAAGTCAGCTAATTGATAGACATTAAGATAGGCCGTAGCAAAAGTTTCCAGCCAACCCGCAGCTTCTGCATTACTCCAGCTTTCAGGCACCTCCAGTATTTGTTCAGCAGAAACATTCACTTGTTCAGCAAAACCGCCGCCAGCCAATAACGCGCTGACACGTTGCCCGGTTTGCCAGCCATTGACTTCGCTACCTACTTTTTCTATAACCCCACAGACTTCTAGTCCAGGAATAGTTGAGGCACCTTTAGGTGGTGGGTATTTCCCTGCTATTTGCATTAAGTCGGCACGATTAAGCCCGGCGCTCAGTACCCGCAGCTGAACTTCATTAGCCTGTGGCTCGTCCAGCTCAGGATGGTTCTTCCAGTGTACTTTTTGTTCGGAAATAGCAATTGCTTTCATATCAGCCTCTGTTGCCGCTTAACATTATTGAAATTAGCCAGTATGCTGTCGGTATGAATAAGATCAGGATACTGTTTGACGCAAATGGACAAAACCTTAGAGCTCAATAATAAACGCGTATTATTAATAGATGACCAGAAGCCCTTTCAGGTCATGCTCAAAGGCTTGCTGTTAAACTTGGGGGCGCAGGACGTACAAGTCAAGACCACCGGCGAAGCAGGTATTGCCGCTTACATTAAAAACCCGCACGATATTCTGTTGGTAGACTATAACCTTGGGCGTGGTCGCAATGGTCGTCAGGTTTTAGAGGAACTGCAAGTTCGAGGGCTAATGAAAGAGCATACTCTGTTCTTTATTATTACCGGCGACAACACCCGTCCTATGGTTCTCAGCGCACTGGAACTTCAACCCGATGATTATTTGATGAAACCGTTTTCACATAGAGTGTTGCGCTCCCGCCTGGTGCGAGCCTATAAACGCCGCATGTGGTTAAAAGACGTATTCAAGGCGCTGACAAATCATGATTATGAAACCTGTATTGGTGCCTGCCAGAAACATATTCAATCTAACAGCCGCTACAGTAATTACTGCCGCAAACTGCAAATTGAGTTGTACAACAAAACCGGTCAATTAGATAAAGCGGAAACGGCAATTAAAGAACTACTTGAGGAAAACTCTCACAGTTGGGTCTTTCTAAAACTGGCTGAAACGCGGTTATTACAAAACTCTCCCGAAGAAGCCCTGAATATTCTTAATCATTTAATTAAGCGCATGCCTAATGCTGTTGAAGCTTATGACCTGAAAACCGAATGTTACCTTCAACAACAGCAGCTGGAAGACGCTTTGGAAAGCGCCCGTGATGCCATCACCATGGCGCCATTTTCAATTGAAAGGCAAACCAAACTGGCCCATATTGCCCGCGACAACGGCGACTTTGACATTGCCAAGCAAGCCATGAACAACGTTTTGCAAATAGCTCGTAAATCGGTTTTTCGTAACGCACATCACTTATGTAACTATTTACGCAGCATTTTAGATGCGGCCGAAAATAGCGATACACCGCAGCAAATCAGTAAGTATCAGACAGAAGCAACAATGGAGCTACAACGAGCCCGCTATGACGAGCACCTGTTGCATGCCGATATTTCGTTTGAGGATTTGGAATCCATTTTATTGTCACGTATTGATTCATTTAATGGTCGTTTACGCGAAGCTCAGCAACGCTTAAACGAGGTTGTTGGCGAAAAACTGGCGCACAATCAGCCTATCAATAAAGATTTACTACCTGACGTTATCGCCATTTTACTGGATGTCGGGGAGTATGAAAAAGCGAATGCGCTAGCAGCGAATCAGGATGAAAACCCGACTCTTGACAGTTATACCACTAAAATTTTACAGGCACGCTTAGCTGCAGCTCAAAAACAGCAGGATAACTTCTTTGAAGTTCATAAGGCGGGCTTAGATGCTTATCAGCAAGGCAACTATATTCGTGCACTGGAGCTGTTTCGTAACGCCATGGAGGCCGCGCCAATGAATAGTGGTGCTGCACTTAACTTTATTCAGGCGGCCGTCCGTTATGTTGAAGAAACTCCAGGTGGAGAGCGAGCTCGGCTTAAGAAAGAATGCGATAATTGCTTTAAAGTCTTAGAGGGGCTGCAATTATCCAGTAGCCACAGTAACCGCTATGAGCGGTTACTGGAGCAAACTGAAGGGTTGGAACTGCGCTAGCTCAGCTTTTGGTTAGCGGCTAACTGACCTGATTGATAATCCTTAATAGCCTGCTCAATCTGATCCGACGAGTTCATGACAAAAGGACCGTATTGAGCAATCGGTTCTTCAATAGGTTTGGCGGCCAACAAGATAAAGCGCGCATGTTCAGTAGCGGAAAAATCTAAGGTTTCAGCAGGATCAAGCAAGATCAACTCGCCCTCTTTCGCCCCCTCCCCATTCACTGTCAGCTCACCCTGATAAACATAAGCCAAGCGTCGTTTTTGCCCTTGTGACGGCAAACTGAAGCTGTCACTTTCTAAGTGAACATCGAGCATTAGAAAGTCTCGTCCCGGCGCATTTACTGGACCCTCCTGCTGCTGGTATTTCCCTGAAATTATTCGGATCAGAGCATCACCATTTTTCACTTCAGGAATGCTGGCTGCCGGATAGTCGTGCCACTCAGGTTCACTCATTTTTTCATCGCCCGGCAAGTTTACCCAGAGCTGAAAACCCCACATAAGGCCTTCAACTTGCTTCGGCATTTCGGCGTGAATAATACCTTTCGCCGCCTTCATCCACTGCACACCGCCAGCATCAACTTCACCGCTATTACCAACAGAGTCTTTATGTTCCATAGTGCCCGCTAACATATAGGTCAGCGTACAAAAACCGCGGTGTGGATGGGGCGGAAAACCCGCAATATAATCGTCCGGGTTATCGGAACGAAACTCATCCAGCATTAAAAACGGGTCCTGATGTTTTAGCCCCGGCTGATTAATAATACGAGTGAGTTTAACTCCCGCGCCATCCTGCGCCGGCATTCCCCGGTGTTTGGCTAAAATAACACTCATGACTGGCTACTCCCCTTGCTACCCCTGTTATGTGCCTGGTGAAAATCGATTTCCGGTCCCTTCGGCACTATTTGTGTCGGATTAATGGTTTTATGGCTGGCATAGTAATGCGTTTTAATATGGTCCATCACTACGGTCTCTTCTACGCCCGGGTACTGGTATAGCTCCAATAGGTAATTCCACATATTAGGGTAATCGACAATGCGCTTCTTGTTGGTTTTAAAGTGCCCGAAATAAACCGCATCGAAACGTACCAGAGTAGTAAATAAACGCCAGTCAGCCTCGGTTAATACGTCACCAGCTAAATAACGGCTCTGACTAAGAATGTTCTCTACTTTGTCTAAGGCAGCAAATAGCGATTCGTACGCTTCTTCATACGCATGCTGCGTGGTCGCGAAGCCACTACGGTAAACACCGTTGTTAATGTCGTTGTAAACCCACTCATTAACTTCTTCTATCTGCTTTTGCTTACCTGCGGGAAAGAAGTCCGATGTATTCCCGGTCAGCTCGTTAAACGCTGAATTGAAAATACGGATAATTTCGGCCGATTCATTGTTCACTATGGTCTGATTTTTCTTATCCCATAGTACTGGAACGGTTACTCGCCCGGTGTATTCCGGGTCAGCTTTTAAATACAGCTGATAAAGGAAGTCGGCATCATACAATGGCTCGTTAAGCGGCGCGTCTGAAAACTCCCAGCCATTCTCCAGCATCAGCGGGTGCACAACGGAAACATCAATATGACTTTCCAGACCTTTTAATTTTCGGAAAATAAGCGCACGGTGAGCCCACGGACAGGCGTAAGAAACGTAAAGATGGTAACGCCCAGACTCGGGCTCAAACTCTGTGCCCTGCGCTACGGTATTGCGAAACTGTGATTCGCTGCGAACAAAGCGGCCACCGTGTTTTTTGGTGTCATACCATTTGTCATGCCATTGGCCATCAACTAATAAACCCATAATAAACTCCTCAAGTTAGTATAGCTTTATAATAGAGTCTATTTTTTGGAATTATTAGCGCATTATTTTCTATTAATTATTCTAAAAAATAGAACTATAGAAAGGATTCAACCACGTCAGCAGCTTTTTCGCTCGCCGATACCTGTAATTGCTGGTGAATATTTGTGAATTGCTCCAATAAGGGCTCGTTGTCTTGCTCAATTAACTGAACTAGCGCTTGTTCGATTGCCTCTTCCGAAGCATCAGATTGAGCCAGTTCCGGCACAATTTCTTTACCCGCTAAGAGGTTAGGTAAGGAGAAAAAAGGCGCGTGAAATAAACGTTTAATGATTTGATAAGATAACCAATGAAAACGATAAGCTACTACCATAGGGCGTTTTATCAGCAAGGCTTCAAGCGCAACGGTTCCTGACGTTAGCAGTAAATAATTGGCTGCGGCCATAACTTTTCGACTTTCACCAACAGGTAACACAATATTCAGTTCGGGACTGTATTGGTCAACTAGTTCCCGAAATTGTGCGGCGCGAGCTTCGCTTATCATAGGCGCAACAAAGCGAAGTTCTGGGTATCTTTCTGCTAGTTTGTTCGCTACTTTCAAAAATACCGGCGCCATACGGGCAATCTCACCTTTACGACTTCCAGGTAAAATAGCCAGATACATAACAGCAGGTTCAAGTTCCAGCTCATTACGCGCTTCTGTTTGCTGCCATTGCATAGGAATATCATCTGCCAACGGATGACCAACAAAAGTTGCAGGCAATTGATGTTTATCGTAGAAATCTTTTTCAAAAGGCAATAAGCACAGTACGTGATCAACTGCTTTTTTTATGCCTTTAATACGCCCTTCTCGCCATGCCCAGACAGATGGACTGACGTAATGAATGGTAGAGATACCGGCTTTTTTAAGGCGAGCTTCAACCGTTAGGTTAAAATCAGGGGCATCAATGCCTATCATCACATCCGGTTGCTCAGAAATGAGATAGTTGACCAGGTTCTTTCTGTGTTTTAACAGCTTAGGAAGTTGCTGAAAGACCTCAGCAATGCCCATAACGGCCAAGTCATCCATGGCAAAGAACGAGTCCATTCCCCGTTCTGCCATTAAAGGCCCGCCGACTCCAATAAAAGTTGCATTGGGGTGACGCTTGGCAATGGCCTGCATTAGCCCGGCGCCTAGAAGATCACCCGAGTGCTCACCGGCAACAATAGCTATTTTAGGCGGCTGATTGCGGCTCATTACGGACGAATAATGCCTCGTGAACTGTTTTCAACAAAAGCTTTAAAACCATCCAATACCGGTTCATTTAATGCTGAAATACCTTCCAGGGCTTCGTCTACAGTAAGGCTGGAACGATACAAAATTTTATAGGCACGACGGACATTTTGAATTTGTTCGGGCGTATAGCCGCGACGCTTTAAACCCTCGGAATTGATTGTTCGGGGTTTGGCGTTATGACCCTGCGCCATCACAAAAGGAGGAATATCCTGAACGATAATAGAGTTAACCGCGGCAAAAGAGTGAGAACCAATATGACAAAATTGATGCACACCACTCATGCCACCCAGAATAACCCAGTCGCCTACGTGAACATGGCCAGCCAGAGTAACCTGATTAGCAAAGATATTGTCATTACCTATGACACAATCATGCGCAACATGTACGTAGGCCATAAACAGGTTATTATCGCCAATTTTAGTTAACGAGTTATCCTGCACCGTGCCACGGTGAATCGTTACCGACTCTCGGATAACGTTGTTGTCGCCAATCTCAAGCTCAGTCGGTTCGCCGTCGTATTTTTTATCCTGGCAGTCTTCACCAACCGACGCAAATTGATAAATGGTATTGTTCTTACCAATGGTTGTTGGGCCTTTTAAAACAACGTGTGACCGAATATCACAGTTGTCGCCGATAACAACATCGGGGCCAATAACCGTCCAAGGACCGACACTAACGTTCGTACCGAGTTTGGCGCTGGGGTCGATAATTGCGGTTTCGTGAATCACTTAAACTTCTCTTCTTGCACAAATAATTTCAGCAGTACAGGCAACGTCACCGTCAACTTCCGCGCGACCAGTAAATTTCCAGATACCACGGCGTTCTTTTTCGAAAGTAACAAAGAAATCAACAGTGTCCCCCGGGATAACCTGACGTTTAAAGCGGGCATTATCAATACCGGCAAAAAGGTACAAATCGTTTGCATTCTTTTTGCTTTCTGTAATTTTAAAACCTAATAAGCCACAGGCCTGAGCTATAGCTTCAAGCAACAACACTCCCGGGAAAATAGGCTTTGCCGGAAAATGTCCATTGAACATGGGCTCGTTAAAAGTCACGTTTTTTATCGCGTGTAACGAGTCTTTAGAGTTTGTTTCTATAACTCTGTCTATTAATAAAAACGGATAACGATGAGGCAGTAAATCTAGTACGCCCTGAATATCAAAACCTGATTCCGTAATTTTCAAATCTTTCACCTTACTCAGTTATTATCGTCAGCTTGTTTTTCTAACTCTTTGACACGCTTAAAAAGATCATCCAGCTGACGGAATCTCGCTCCATTACGTCGCCATTCACGATGCCCACTGGCAGGAATACCTGACGCATAAACACCTGGCTCGGTGATTTCTTTTATCACCATAGCAAATCCCATAATTTGCACGTCGTCACAAACACTGATATGACCGTTAATAGCCGAAGCCCCACCAATCATACAACGCTTACCAATGCGGCAACTGCCTGCTAGTACAGTACAGCCTGCGATAGCCGTATCTTCATCAATGAATACGTTATGCGCAATTTGACATTGATTATCAATAATACAGCCCGACGAAATAACCGTGTCGTCCAGAGCTCCGCGATCGACCGTTGTGCTGGCACCAATTTCAACATTGTCTTTAATAACAACGCGGCCTAGCTGAGGAATTTTTAGCCACTTGCCATTATCGGGAGCCCAACCAAAACCATCAGCACCAATAATTGAGCCAGAATGAAACAGGCAATCATCGCCAATAACACAACGGTGATAGATTTTAACGCCTGACCAAAGTGTGCACCCGGCGCCAATTTGCGTTTCCGGACCAATATAGCAATGCGGGCCAATACTGGTGTTATCACCAATTATAACGCCTTCGTCAATCACCGTATATTCACCAATGCTAACGTTCTGACCGATAGTAGCTGACGGTGCAATTTTCGCAGACTCTGCGATACCATGAGCCGGCTTCGGCGTGGTGTCTAATAGTTGAGCAATTCGCGCAAAAGCCGCATAAGGGTTAACTACCCGGATTGCATTATCTATCGCATCGCTATCGTCTTTTTCAGAGACAATAACAGCGCCGGCGGAGGTTGTTTCTAACTGACTTTTGTAACGGCTATTCGCCAAAAAAGCGATAGCGTCACCAGTAGCAGACTGCAAGGTCGCCACGCGCAAAATGGGGAGCTGCGAATTGCCTCGCACCTCCCCACCCACATGGTCAGCCAACTGCTGCAATGTGTACTCAGACATAAATTAGTTACCTGAAGTCATTTTCTCGACAACAGCACCAGACAAGTCATTATCGGCTTTCATGTAAGTAACCGCGTTACTTTCAAGAACCATGTCATAGTCTTTAGCTTCTGCAACAGCAGTAATCGCGTCCTGAACTTTTCCAAGCAACTTGTTACGTTCTTCATTTTGACGACGACGAGTGTCCTCTTGCAATGCTTTGCTTTTCAGCTGCGCTTCAGAGATAGTCTGCTCAAGATCTCGCTCTAGCTGAGTTTTCTCAGAAGCTGACATGATTGATGCATCGCGTTCTTGCTTTTGACGCAGTTCCTGAACTTTCTGTTCAAGCTGACGCATTTCCTCAAAGCGATCCTGAAACTCTGTTTGCAGCTGTTCGGAAATTTGCTCACGTTGTGGTAACTGCTGGAATACTTCCATCATATCGACAACACCAATTTTTTGCTGTGCCTGTGCAGCACCAGCAAAAAGCGCTGTTGAAACAGCAACTGCTGCAGCTGTAGATTTAATTAACTTTTTCAAGGTAAAACTCCTTCAAATTTTTTGTAACTATTATGTAATTATTATTATCAGAATGTAGTTCCGATATTAAATGAGAACACTTGGGTTTCATCACCCTCAACTTCTTTTAAAGCCCGACCTAACGAGAAAGTTAATGGACCCATTGGAGATATCCATTGCACAGACACACCAGCCGATGCGCGGAAATCTCCCGGTGAGCTATAGTCAGTTAACGGTTGTGGACTAGTATTTTCCAAGTCCTTGTATCTATCGTAGTCGAATTCAGTATCCCAAACCATACCAAAATCAACAAAGACACTAGTTCGTATGCTATTACGCATACCTTCGTCAACAAAAGGTGTCGGTACAATCAGTTCCAGTCCACCAGAGACTTTAGCGTTACCGCCTAAAGAATAGTTATTTTGTACAAACAACTGCTGGTTACCCGTTTCCGAACTGTAGTTCGGTGTTGGCAACCCGGTGAAATCCGGAATACCCTCAGAGTTGACCGACTCAGGTACAACATAAACAGCTCTCGGACCGACAGTATTCGGTTCAAAACCGCGTAAATCGCCCTGGCCACCAATACGGAAGTATTCCCAGAACGGTAAGAGGTAATCATTTCCAGCATCGTCTTCACCGTAACCGTTACCATAACCTAAATTCAGTCTGGTGAGAAATGACCACTGCTGGTCACGACTTAACGGATAATAGTGCTTGTACTCATAGTTTAAACGAAAATACTTTACGTCACTAAATGGCGCCGAAATTTCGGCACTAGCACGCTGCGAGGATCCACTAGTCGGGAATGTTCCACGATTAAGCGTCACCCGAGACCAACCGGCATTTAATTCATAAATATCGAAACTGATTGGTCGCTCCGGATTCTGGTCATCCAGATAAGAGCGGTAAAACTGCTGGATTTGCTCGATACTCTGGTTCTGCGAATTAACACTCACTTCCTGATTTTTATAACCCACGCCAAAGTTTAAGCGGTTAATTTCATCTATTGGAAAGCTAAGTCCCGTGGATAACCCATAGGTTTTCTGATTATAGTTAACGAGGTTTTGTGCATTACCTGCGTCAAACTCGCTCATATAAATCTGACCTGAGAGTCCAACACCATTCATAGTGAAATAAGGGTCGGAATACGACACACTGACGTTTTTATTAAAACGACTGGTACTGATATTGAACCCGACTCGGGTACCCGTACCTAAAAAGTTGTTTTGCTGAACACCTGCGTTAAGTTGCAGACCTGAGTAGTCTCCGTAACCAATACCCGCATTAAAGGAACCTGAAGGTTGCTCTTTAACCTTATAAGTCACATCTACCTGATCATCCCGGCCTTCAACCCGTTCAGTGGACGTTTCTACGGTTTCGAAATAGCCCAGACGCTCAAGACGAACTTTACCTTGCTCAATGTTGCTGTCAGACAACCATGCGCCTTCAAGTTGACGCATTTCACGGCGTAACACCCGGTCTTTGGTCGCGCCATTGCCTTCAAAATTAATATGACGAACGTAGACGCGTTTTCCTGGGTTTATCGAAAAGGTAATTTTAACCGTTTTATCTTCATCATCGTGCTCAGGGATAGCTCTAACTTCTGGATACGCATAACCATAGCGACCATAAAAGCGGCTGATCATGTCTTCAATATAAGTAACCTGTGCCGCGTTATAGAGCGTGCCTTTCTCAATTTTAGCAATTTTTCCAACCAACTCGTCATGGCCTTTTAAATCACCAATGACATCGGTCTCGCTAATTTTATATTTATCACCTTCACTGACATTTATAGTGATATAAATGCCTTCGCGATCCGGCGTCATAGAGACCTGTACAGACTCTACCCGGAAGCGCAAATAGCCGCGGTCACGATAAAATGACTCTAAGGTTTCCAGGTCACCGCTTAATTGTTGTTTCTGGTAACGCTTTTCGCCTATAAAGTTCCACCATGGAAGGCTATCCCGAAGTTCAAAAGTATCCAGTAATAGCTCATCAGCGAAAGCTTTATTGCCCACAATATTAATTTGCGCAATTTCCGCCGCATCACCTTCTTCAAAGTTCATGCGTAACTCAACACGGTTACGTGGCAAGTCCACAACCTGAACTTCCACCGACGCATTATATTTACCCACACTGTGATAAAAGTCTTCCAGACCTTTTTCAATGCCAGAAATAGTGGTTCTGTCTAAAGGTTCACCAGTAACAATATTATTATCAACTAAGCTTTCCTGAAGCTGCTCGTCTTTAATATCGCTGTTACCTTCAAAGGTGATTTCGGCAATGGTTGGCCGTTCACTAACAGTGAAGATCAAAGTGTCTTCACTTCTGCGCGCATCGATATAGTCGAAATGAGTAGAAGAATAAAGTGAGCGAATAGCGCTGCGAATTTGCAACTCGCTAACTTCGTCACCGACTCTCACAGGTATGTAGGTTAACGCAGCACCTAAAGCGACACGTTGTAATCCTTTTACTTCAATATCTTCGACAACAAATTCATCTTGTGCGTAGGCTGGTGCTACTGCACCTGCAATCATGGCACTCACTAACAGCTTTTTAAACGTCATTATCACTAGCTACTTATTGTTAATTCGTGACTCAGAATGCGAAACGGGCGATGTCATTTGATATTGCTAACGCCATCAACGCGAATACCAGCACCCCACCAATCCTATAGCAAACGTCTTGCACTCTTTCGGATACCGGCTTACCGCGCACCCATTCAATGCTGTAAAACATCAAATGACCGCCGTCTAATACCGGTAAAGGTAATAAATTAATTATCCCTAAATTGACACTTAACAGCGCCAAAAAACTTAAAAAATAAACGAACCCATTGCTGGCACTAACTCCAGCACCTTCGGCAATACTTAAAGGCCCTGCCAGGTTCTTTACAGAAACATCTCCGGTCAGCAGTTTACCTATCATTTTCACGCTAACAACCATCAATTCCCAAGTTTTTTCTGCGCCTTTCGCTAAGCCGCTAAAAAAACCATATTGATGCGTGAAAACGTAATCCTCTGGCAAAGGCTCTGTTACCGGAACTACGCCAAGGTAGCCTATGACACCATTTTGGCTTTCCCGTTCCCCTATTTGAACAGAAATTTGCTGCTCAACCTGATTCCTCTGAACCGTAAATAAAACGTCCTGTCCCGCCGATTCAGCGATTATTTTACGTATTTCAGTCCAACTTTCGACACTTTCATCACCAATTCGGGTGATTGTGTCACCTTCTTTTAATCCGCCGGCCTCGGCTGGGGAGCCACTTTCTACCTGGCTAAGTTCGGTATAAACAGCAGGTTGATAAACCTCAATTCCCAAACTGCCAAAGGTCGATTCCGTTTCCGGATCAAACTGCCAGCCACTTAAATTCAGTGTGCGTTTTACTTCATCACCGTCCGGCGTTCTTAATGTGAGTACTGTTTCATCGTCGCCAATTGCCGACATAAGCCCCAGCTGAACCTGTTGCCAGTCATAGGCTTCAACATTATCAACTGAGAGAATTTCGCTACCTCTTTCAAGCTGAGCTTCGGCTGCAACAGAGTCGGCTTTTACATCGCCGATAACCGGTTTCACCGTGGGAACACCAATGCCAAACATCAACCATAAAACAGCGACCGCTAAAACAAAGTTCGCGATTGGACCGGCAGCAACTATCGCAAAACGTTTATATACTGATTGCGCGTTAAAGCTAACATCTCGCTCTTCCTCGCTGACATCATCAATACGTTCGTCCAGCATGCGAACGTAGCCACCAAGGGGAATAATCCCCAGTTGATAAACCGTGCCTTCTTTGCCTTCACGTTTCCATATAGCCCTGCCAAAACCTACCGAGAAAGTTAACACTTTTACACCGCAGCGGCGCGCAACCCAAAAGTGCCCAAACTCGTGAAAAGCAACTAAAATACCGAGAGTTACAACGAAGGAAAAGAAATACCAAATTGCGTCTATCACTGTGCGTACTCCTGCAACCATTTATTGGCTGCTAAACGCGCTTGTTTATCTATGGCTAACAGCGTCTCTAAGCTATCGGCCTCATCAGCTTGTATTGACTGCAATACCGAATCACAAACTTTTGCAATATCAGTAAAACCAACCTGTTCTTGTAAAAATGCAGCAACGGCAACTTCGTTCGCCGCGTTTAAAGCAGTAGTGGCCCACTGCCCTTCCCAACATGCTTCTATCGCCAACTGTAAACACGGATAACGTTGTGCTTCGGGCTGCTTAAAGGTCAGTTCGGCTATTTGAGTAAAATCTAAGCCCGCAACACCGCTTTCTAAACGCTCTGGATAACCCAACGAATGGGCTATAGGCGTGCGCATGTCCGGTTCACCCATTTGAGCAAGTACGGAACCGTCGGTGTATTGCACCATAGAATGAATAACGCTCTGCGGGTGAATAACAACTTTCAGTTGGTCACGCGAACAATTGAATAACCAGCGGGCTTCAATGTATTCCAGCCCCTTGTTCAGCATGGTGGCGGAATCCACTGAAATTTTCCGACCCATGGACCAATTTGGGTGATTGCATGCCGCACCAGGGGTTTGTTGCGGCAACTCCTCAAGAGGTATATCGCGAAACGGACCGCCGGAGCCGGTTAACAGTAAATACTGAATGCCATGCTCCGCTAACGCCATAGTACCAACCTGTTGCTGCGCAGCCTGGGGTAAACACTGAAAAATAGCGTTGTGTTCGCTGTCGACCGGAATAATTCTAGCGCCGGAACGTTGAGCATGATCAATAAACAACTGACCGCTCATAACCAGAGCTTCTTTATTGGCTAACAGTACATCTTTACCTGCGTCAATCGCAGCTAGTGTCGGTGATAGTCCGGCCGCACCGACTATAGCCGCCATAACCACATCCACCTCAGCGTCCGAACTGACCTCAGCTAAAGCCTGATCTCCATACATAACCTGAGTTGAAGTCTGTTGACCGAGAAGTGCTTTAAGCTCAGCAGCAGCATTGTATGAACCCATAACCGCGTATTGCGGATTATGCTTTACACAAAGCTCAGCCATAGCACTAATCTGGCTATGGGCTGTTAAGGCAAAAACCTGAAAGTCATCCGGATGCCGTGAGACAACGTTCAATGTGTTTTGACCAATAGAGCCGGTTGCTCCCAAAACTGTTATTCGACGCATAGGTTTAATGCAAAAACTCCAGATAAGCTAAGGTGAAAATAGGCACTGCAGCGGTAAGACTGTCAATACGGTCAAGAATTCCCCCGTGCCCGGGTAAAATTGAACCGCTGTCCTTAACCCCTGCACTACGCTTAAACATGCTTTCGTTTAAATCACCAAATACTGAAGCAACCACAGTAAACAATCCGGTTAAGTAATAACCGGTAAACTGATCGGCAGGCACTTTAGTCCAGTGCGCCACAACCATCATCACTACAAAAGCTAAGGTCACACCACCACAAAGGCCTTCCATTGTTTTACCCGGGCTTACCGCTGGCATCATCTTATTACGGCCATAACGCACGCCGGCAAAATACGCACCAACATCAGCAGCCCAAACCAGCAGTAAAATAAAGAGAACCACCCAGCCACCAAAGAAGCGCGACTCATCAATATCAATTGAGCGAACCGTGACTAATGCCGCCCAGGTAGGAATAAAAATTAACAAACCAAATACACCGACAATGGCTCGGGTTCGTGACCACATACGTCGGCTGGAGGGATAATTTACGATCATTGCCAACGCAACGACCCACCAGACACCGCCAGCTAAAATAGTGTAGTAGATGAGTTTAGAGAGCTCACCGCCCTCCCACAAATGCTCGTAGGGAGCCAGCCAGGACAACACGCCAATTATGGCACCGACAAATAAGGTGTAAGCGATGCGCGCTGAAATGCGACGCACGCCCATTAGCGGAGACCATTCCCAGGCGCCCAGCATAAGGACCCCCTGAATGAAAAGAGCAAAGCCCCACAACGGCAGCATAAAAACACCGTACAGTGCCACCGGAACCAGCAATAGTGCTGTAATAATACGTTGTTTTAGCAAGTGTTATTCCTCTATCCGAGTTTCTATGCCTTGCATTAGCACGGTTAATTGTTCGCTCGTTAAACCAAAACGGCGTTCCCGTTGCGCAAAATCTGTAATTGCCTGAGCAAAGGCCGTATCGTCAAAATCAGGCCATAATACTGAGGTGAAATACAGTTCGGCATAAGCCAGCTGCCATAAAAGAAAGTTACTGATACGATGTTCACCGCCTGTACGAATAAGTAAATCCGGCAAAGGCTGGTCTGCCATCATCAATTCGCCTGCTATTGTCTGTTCAGTAATTTCCGCCGGTTCTATTTCACCCGCTTTCACTCTCTCAGCTAATCTACGACTGGCTTGTGTAATATCCCACTGACCGCCGTAGTTCGCCGCTATGTTTAGATTGAGTCCGCTGTTACTGCGCGTTTGCTCTTCTGCTTCACTCATGCGCTTTTGCAAACGCTTTGAAAAAGCCTCTTTGTCACCAACTATGCGCAAGCGAATATCGTTGTCATCTAATTTTTTAATTTCGCTTTTCAGTACTGACATAAACAATTCCATCAATACCGAGACTTCAGTTGCCGGACGCTTCCAGTTTTCACTACTGAATGCGAACAAAGTCAGTGACTCAATACCGTTACGGCGAGCAAAAGCAACTGCCTTGCGCACTGCTTCCGCGCCGGCTTTATGCCCGAAGGTTCTTATTTTACCGCGTTGTTTCGCCCAGCGCCCGTTACCATCCATTATAATGGCAACATGCTTGGGGACTAACTGCTCAATTGACGGTAATTCTTTCATTCAATCTGCCGTAAACATTAAAAAACGCCGTGCGAGTATACCTGACACGGCGTCATAGACCAACGTAGGGACGGTTTGATGGTTAAATTTCCATCAAATCCGCTTCTTTTGCTTTCAGAGCTTCATCAATTTGCTTCACGAATTTATCGGTCAGTTTTTGAATCTCTTCTTCAGCATTACGTTCTTCGTCTTCAGTAATTTCTTTCTCTTTCAGCAGATCTTTAATATCGCCATTTGCATCGCGACGAATATTACGTACCGCAATACGCCCGTTCTCAGCTTCGGCACGAACAATTTTAACTAAGTCGCGACGACGCTCTTCTGTCAACGGAGGTAATGGAATACGAATAACTGCGCCTGCTGAGGCCGGATTCAGACCCAAATCAGAATTAATAATGGCTTTTTCAACTGCCGCTGAAGCTGACTTATCAAACACTGTCAGAGCCAGAGTTCTGGAGTCTTCCGTGGTGATATTAGCTAACTGCTTAAGAGGCGTGTCAGTACCGTAATAGTTCACCATAACACTGTCCAGTATGCTTGGATGAGCACGACCCGTACGCACTTTTGACATTTGACTGCGCAGCGACTCAACACTTTTTTCCATGCGATCTTTAGCGTCTTCTATAGTTTCTTTTATCACTGTCTTATACCCTTTTATTCAATAACTGCGTTTACTCTGCGTTCTTGCTAATCAGTGTACCTTCTTCTTCACCCATTATCACGGCTCGTAAGGCACCCGGCTTATTCATATTAAACACCCGGATAGGCAAAGCGTGATCACGCGCCAGAGTAAAAGCCGCTAAATCCATTACTTTTAACTGTTTTTCCAGTATATCATCGTAATTAATATGCTTATACAAAGTCGCATCCGGGTTACTCACCGGGTCATCAGAATATACTCCGTCAACCTTGGTTCCCTTAAGTACGACTTCAGCTTCAATTTCGATACCGCGCAAACAAGCGGCAGAATCTGTAGTAAAGAACGGATTACCGGTTCCCGCAGAAAATATCACTACACGTCCTGATTTTAGCAAACTGATGGCTTCTGCCCAGTTGTAACTGTCACAAACACCGGTCAATTCAATAGCTGACATTAAACGTGCGTTAACAAAGGCACGGTGTAAAGCGTCGCGCATAGCCAGGCCATTCATTACAGTGGCCAACATGCCCATGTGGTCGCCCACAACCCGATTCATACCCGCTTTTGCTAAGCCTTCTCCACGGAATAAGTTACCGCCCCCAATGACTAAACCAACCTGAACCCCAAGTTCAACCAATTCTTTAATTTCCTGCGCCATACGATCAAGTACTTTGGCGTCAATACCAAATGGCTCATCTCCCATAAGGGCTTCACCACTGAGTTTTAACAATATGCGTCGATAACTGGGTTTCGGATGGGTGCTCATCATTGCCTCTACTCTTTCCTTTAGTTTAAAAAAAACCGCGTCCTGAACGCTCAAGACGCGGTTTATAATTTTCTATTTCATGGGGCTGGTCGAGACCACGCTATTAGCCTTTACTCGCTGCCGCCACTTGTGCCTGAACTTCAGAAGCAAAATCTTCTTCTTTACGTTCAATACCTTCACCCACTTCAAAGCGAACGAAAGTCACAACATCAGCACCAGCTTTCTTCAATAACTCACCAACAGTCATTGATGGATCTTTAACGAAAGGCTGACCTGTCAGGCTGATTTCGCCGGTAAACTTACGCATACGGCCTTCAACCATTTTTTCAGCAATTTCTTTCGGCTTACCGCTTTGCATTGCGATATCAACCTGAATAGAACGCTCTTTTTCTACAACTTCAGCTGCAACGTCTTCAGGCTTAACGAATTGCGGGCTGCTTGCTGCAACATGCATGCACAGGTCACGAGCCAGATCTTCGTCACCGCCAGTTAAAGCAACAGCAACACCAATGCGGGCACCGTGAGTATAAGTCGCAACAACGTCGCCAGCTTCAAGAGTTTGAACACGACGAACGTTCATGTTCTCGCCAATTTTAGCCACTAAATCTTCACGAGTTTTCTCAACAGTCTGACCATCGATGTCAGTTGTTTTTAATGCTTCAACGTCATTTTCTTTATTAGCAAATGCTGCGTTGATAACTTTATCACCGAATTCCAGGAAGCTGTCATCGCGAGCAACAAAGTCGGTTTCACAGTTCAGTTCAACCAAAGTTGCCTGATTACCTTCAGATTTAACTAAGATAACGCCTTCAGCCGCAACACGGCCTGCTTTTTTAGCTGCTTTTGCCTGACCGCTCTTACGCATCAGTTCAATTGCCGCTTCCATATCACCGTCGACTTCCTGCAATGCTTTCTTGCAGTCCATCATGCCAGCGCCTGTGCGCTCGCGCAGTTCTTTAACTAGAGCTGCTGTAATAGCCATGATTCTATTCCTCGATTATTCAGTTGCTTCGACGAAATCGTCTGAGTCTTTCGCTTCAACTTGCGCTGTACGTGCTTCTTTTACCGCTTCAGCTGCAGTGTTCAAGTATAATTGAACCGCACGGATTGCGTCATCGTTACCTGGAACAATGTAGTCCACACCGTCAGGGTTAGAGTTTGTATCCACAACAGAAACAACTGGAATGCCCAGGTTATTTGCTTCTTTAATAGAGATGTGTTCGTGATCTGCGTCGATAACAAACAGAACGTCTGGTAAGCCGCCCATGTTTTTGATACCGCCTAAGCCTTTTTCCAGCTTTTCCATTTCACGAGTATTAACCAAAGCTTCTTTCTTGGTCAGTTTCTCGAAAGTACCGTCCTGGCTCATTGTTTCAAGGTCTTTTAGACGCTTGATTGATTGACGAACTGTTTTCCAGTTAGTCAACATGCCGCCTAACCAACGGTGGTTTACATAGTACTGACCACAGTTAATGGCTGCTTCTTTAACCGCTTCAGCTGCTGCGCGCTTAGTACCAACAAACAGGATTTTGCCTTTGTTAGAAGCAACGTGCTGCATATAGCTCAACGCGTCGTTGAACATAGGCACAGTTTTTTCGAGGTTAATGATATGAATTTTGTTACGAGCACCAAAAATGTAAGGTTTCATTTTTGGGTTCCAGAAACGAGTTTGGTGACCGAAGTGGACACCCGCTTTCAGCATGTCACGCATTGACACGTTAGCCATAATATTTTCCTTTTTAGGGGGTTAAGCCTCCATACATCCCATAAGCCGACCTGTTCTTAGACAAGCACCCCGCCTTATGTGTCGATGTATGTGTGGATTATAATTTACATACAAGTGTACTTTGTTGGCATAAGGCCAAAAAAGCGTGCGTTTTATACCATAAAGCCGAGCCCTGCACAACAAAAAACCTTCGCTAACTTCTGCTTTGACCCACCTCAAAGATAGCGAATTTTATCAGTCACTGTTAAACTGTCGGCTTTTCCAGCAGTCATGGACAGGAAGAGAATGACCATCTCAATTAAGACACCCGAAGAAATCGAAAAAATGCGCGCCGCAGGCAAGCTCGCTGCCAGTGTGCTTGAAATGATTGGTGAGCACATCAAACCCGGCGTAACCACGGAAGAACTGGATGATATCTGCCATAAGTACATCACGGATCATAACGCCTATCCAGCACCATTAAACTATCACGGTTTCCCTAAATCGATATGTACGTCGGTTAACCATTGTGTCTGTCATGGTATTCCTGGCCCGAAAAAACTGAAAGACGGCGATATCATGAATATTGACGTTACCGTTAAACTGGATGGTTACCATGGCGACACTTCGAAAATGTTTGTTGTGGGTAAACCTTCAATAATGGCCGAGCGGTTAATTAAGGTAACTCAGGAGTCGCTTTATAAAGCCATAGAAATGGTCAAGCCAGGTATCAAGCTGGGTGACTTTGCTGAAGTTATTCAGAAACACGCCGAAGGCCATGGCTATTCTATTGTTAGAGAGTACTGCGGTCACGGTATTGGCTCTGTATTCCATGAAGACCCACAAATTCTGCATTACGGTGAGGCAGGTACTGGCGAAGAGCTAAAAGCCGGTATGTGTTTCACTATTGAACCTATGGTAAATGTGGGTAAGCGCCACACTAAACTGATGAAAGACGGCTGGACCGTACTGACTAAAGATCGCAGCTTAAGTGCACAGTGGGAACATACATTATTAGTTACCGATAACGGTGTTGAAGTACTGACACTGCGCAGTGATGAGCCTGACTTAGCGCGAGTTATCGAGCACAGCTAACGCATTTGCAGGGGGAGCCTATGGCTAACGTTCAAGAAGATAAAGACTTTCACGGGCGCTGGCCTGACCGAACCCTGCAACCTTGCCTAAAAGACTACAAAGCGCTTTTAGAAAGTTACCAAAACTGGTCTGCAGCACGTTTTGTTACCGCCGATATCGATGAGCTGGTTCATCACCGTGCGACCTTCTTTGACCAGCTAATTAGCCAGTTGTGGCAGCAATTTCAGCTTGAAGACGAGCCGGCAAGTATTTTAGCTGTGGGTGGCTATGGTCGTGAGACTCTGCACCCGGGTTCAGATATCGACCTGCTCATTTTAGTGGGCCCTGAAAATGCTGAAGCCGAAGCTAAGTTGTCTGAAAAACTCGGACAGTTTGTTACCTTTTTATGGGACCTGCACCTGGATATCGGCCATTCGGTACGTACTATCGAAGACTGCTTCGCTCAGTCAGAAAACGATATCACGATAGCCACAAACCTTATTGAAAGCCGATACCTCTCAGGAGCTGAATCGCTTTACAATGAATTTCATCAACAGTTGTTAAATGACTTCCCCTGGTCAAGCCGCGATTTCTATCAGGCCAAGCTGGATGAACAAAAGCAGCGCCACCAGCAATACCACAGTACATCTTATAACCTGGAACCGAATATTAAATCGAGCCCCGGAGGGCTACGTGATATTCAGACCGTAGGCTGGATTGCTAAACGTCATTTCCGTACTCACTCAGATGAAAACCTGGTTGAGTACGGTTATATGACAGCCGATGAATTCGTTGAACTGCGTGACTGCATGAACTGGCTATGGCGCATACGCTTTGCCCTTCATCTGGAAGCAGGTAAACGCGAAGACCGCTTACTCTTTGACTTTCAGCCAGGCGTTGCTGTTCGTCTGGGCTACGGTAATGACGGTAAGGCATCCGTTGAAACCATGATGAAAGATTACTTTAAAGTGGTCTTACGCGTCAGCGAGCTTAACCAGATGCTTCTGCAGTTTTTTCATCAGGCGATATTAGGAACACAGGACTTACAACACGCTGAACATATTAGCGATGACTTTGCGGTTGCGAATAAACTGTTAACAGCACGCCACGACAATGTATTTGATAATCACTGCAATATTATCCGCGCTTTTGTCTGCATTGCGGAACACCCGCAAATACAGGGCATACACTCGAATACCATACGTTTACTCAGAAATGCCCGAGCCCAATTAAGCGAACCGTTAAGCCATGACCCAGAATGCCGCGACTTATTCAATCAGCTGATTCAGCATCCCAGAGGCTGTGGTTTGTCCTTTGCACTGATGCATCACCACAGTGTACTGGCAAGCTACCTGTCGCAGTGGCAACAAATTGTCGGGCAAATGCAATTTGACCTTTTTCACGCTTACACAGTGGATGAACACACCTTTCGTTTAGTGAGAAACTTATACCGCTTTAGCGACGAAGATTATCAGGATCAGTTTCCACTATGCGAGAAGCTGGTTGCACAAATGGATCGTCGCTATTGCCTGTATCTGGCGGGTATTTTCCATGACATAGCTAAAGGTCGCGGCGGCGATCATTCAGAGCTTGGCGAAATGGATGCGCGTAATTTTTGCCATCAACACGGTTACAGTGAAGAAGACGCAGAGCTGGTGGCCTGGCTGGTGCGGCATCATTTAACCATGTCGGTTACCGCGCAAAAGCGGGATATCCATGACCCCGAAGTCATCCAGGACTTTGCGAATCAAGTTTCTACGCCCGAGCGGTTAGACTACCTTTACTGTCTTACGGTGGCAGATATTCGCGCAACCAACCAGTCGCTTTGGAACAACTGGAAAGCAACTTTACTGGAAGAGCTTTATAACGCCACTTCGTACTTACTGCAGCAGGACAGCAATAAGCCTACCCTGGATATTCGCCAAAAAATAAATGAAAATAAAGCCAGTGCAATGGCATTACTATTAAGCGCAGGCTTTGAAAAAGCTGAGATTCTGGCGTTATGGGGGCGTTTTACCGCAGATTATTTCTTCCGCCATACGGCAGAGCAAATCAGTTGGCATTCACAGCATATTCTGAACCTGCCAAGCGAGCAGTTGCCGCTCATTCTTATTGGGGATGAGAACAACTACGGCACAACTGAGTTGTTTATCTACCACCACGAAGAGGGGCATTTGTTTGCCTCGGTTGCGGGCGTGCTGGACAGTCAGCAACTCAACATTCTGGACGCACAAATTCTGGCTACCCGCGATGGCTTTGTCATGGATACTTTCGTTGTGCTGCAACGGGACGGCAAGCCGTTAACAGAACCTCATCGTATTGAGGAGGTAAAACAACAATTGCTGGATGTCCTGCATAAACGGATACCCGTTCCCAGCACTAAGCGGCCATTGTCGCGTCGCATGAAGAACTTTTCGGTGGCAACTGAGGTCACCTTTATACCCAGTAAACACCACGGCCGTACCACCTTCGAACTGGTAACACTGGACAGGCCGGGGCTTATTGCTAAACTTGCCGCTATTTTGCAGCAACAGAACGTTATCCTGCTGGCAGCAAAAATCACCACCATAGGCGAGCAGGCAGAAGATTTATTTATTGTCACTACCGAGCAGCAAACCGCCCTTAGCGACAAACAGAAAAAAACATTGAAAGCAAAAATTATCAAAGACCTGGAGTTTTAAATTCTTATCATGGAAAACATAAAACAGCGCATCATTGATGCATTTGAACAACGTGATCAAATCAATGCTCGAACCGAAAACGACGACCTACGCGAAGCTGTGCGTTACGTTATCGACGAGATTGACCGCGGCGAGTTACGGGTTGCAGAAAAAGTTTCCGGTGAATGGGTTGTTCATCAATGGCTTAAGAAAGCGGTTCTGTTGTCATTTCGCTTAAACGACAACGACCTGATTGAAGGCGGAGAAACCCGCTTCTGGGACAAAGTCCCGGCCAAATTTGCTGACTATGACAGTGCCCGTTTCCGTGCCGAAGGCATGCGGGTTGTACCACCCGCGATGGTTCGTAAAGGTGCCTTTATCGGCCGCAACGTTGTCGTAATGCCATCGTACGTTAATATTGGTGCACACGTTGGTGAAGGCACTATGGTGGATACCTGGGCTACCGTGGGCTCTTGTGCGCAAATTGGAAAAAATGTTCACTTATCCGGCGGGGTTGGTATCGGTGGGGTTTTAGAACCATTGCAGGCTAATCCGACTATTATTGAAGATAACTGCTTCATTGGTGCGCGCTCAGAAATTGTTGAAGGCGTTATTGTTGAAGAAGGCGCGGTGATTTCCATGGGCGTTTACATTGGCCAGAGCACGCGTATTTATGACCGCGAAAATGACCGCATTCTATATGGTCGCGTACCTTCAGGTTCCGTTGTTGTACCAGGTTCATTGCCTTCTGCAAACGGAACGCACAGCCTTTACGCTGCCATCATTGTTAAGCGGGTTGATGCTAAAACTCGTGCCAAAGTGGGTATCAATGCCCTGCTACGTAGCGCGGAATAACTTTTACTTAAGAAATGGCTGGTGAAACTCATCCGGCAGTGGTATTTCCAAATTGATGGACTCGCCACTGACCGGATGTTTAAAGCTAAGTCCAGTCGCTGCCAGCAGTAAACGGTGGCAATTAAAGTGCTCGCGAAAAAAGTTATTATGCCGTCCATCACCATGGTTTGTATCACCAACAATGGGATGCCTAATGTGTGCCATGTGTCTACGTAATTGATGCTTGCGCCCCGTTTCCGGTTGCATCTGAACCAGTGAATACCGTGTGGTGTCATGTTTTTTACTGACTTTATAAGGCAGTTCAATCTGCTTTAAACATTGATAATGCGTTACCGCCGGCTGCTTATCTTTATCCGGATCCGCGTCTTTATCAGCAAGCTTATCCAGTTCTTCTTTCAGCGCGTAATCGATAGTACCGTTTTCTGGTACGTAGCCTCGGACCACAGCGTGGTATGTTTTGCTCACTTCGCGCGCGGTCAGTTGCTCTGTCAGAGTACGGGCGACATCGCTGTTTAAGCCAAAGATCAACAAACCGGATGTAGGGCGATCTAAACGATGAACAGGGTAAACGTGGCAGCCAAGTTGATTCCGCAGCATCTGCATTGCAAACTCGCGGGCACCGCTGGCTATACGGCTTCGATGAACCAATAAGCCACTGGGCTTATTAATAACGGCAAGGTGCTCATCCAGATAAACAACTTCTAACTGACTCACCGTTAAACATCTTCCTGCAAGGGGTCAGTTCCGCTGAGCAACACATCAAATTCACGTATCAGTGCAATAAGTTGTTCGTATTGTTCCAGCTCGCTGCGGTAGATATGCGCAGCCATGGGGCTAACGGCAATACCCTCAGGCAAAGGGCGCTTGCTATCCACTAAGGCCCACATTCGGGGAAGCATAATAAACTGCAACCACTGATGAAACTCCAGCGTGTCGACAGCAAAAGGCTGCTGACTCTCTAACGCCTGCACCGGCGGGTGGTGAGACTGCCATAAGCCAAGACTGTTCAGTTCACGCTCTATTCTATCCAGCAATCGAGCGGCTTTCTGATACTGCTCCATATCAGACTCCGTTACCACATCATTGTATAAACCGATATAATGGCGCCATAGTGATTTAATACGCCTTAAAATTCAAGCAAAAAGGGAGCGCCTGTGTCAGCACCGACCATCACCACCTTGGGTGAGTTTTTGCAAGCCGGCCAAGCCGAATACAAAATTTTTGATATTGGCAGATGCCTGACGGAGCTGTCTCAAGAAGAGTTTGCAGCCATTGAGCAACAACAGCGTCCGTACCCCTACCCCATTGCGCGGCAAGCTCAATTGGCAATACTGTTCCAGCATAAACAACATGACCAACAGCCTTTTATTTGGTTTTTGCAATTTCCGTTGGACGAGCGCGGTCTTTTAAATATAGCCGCACGTAATCAATACCTGGAGTATGTGGTCAATGCATTGGGCCATGAAATAACCGGAGAAATGACCGAAGAGCAGCAAAAGCAGCTGCAACAAAACCCGTATTTATTAACGCCGAATGAGCAACAGCGCGCGGCTTTGCATGCCCGGGTTCAGCGCCAGCAAAAGTTGTCGCCGTCTATACATTTTGAAACGGCGGAAGCGTATTTAAAGCAGCCTGAAAGCGGCATAGACTGGCAACAAATGGGCTTGCAGGGGTTACATGACTGCGCTGCCCGGTTAGAGCAATTGCCGGAACTGAGCAAAGCCATAGCAACGCATTTCTCTCATTATCCGAGTGCGGTGCGCCAGCCGTTGGCGGTTGCGCTTGAGCAACAAAGCCTGACGCCACCGGTAAGAGACGCTCTTCTGCAAAACCTCGAGAGCAGTAATGCTCAACTATGCACTGACAGTTTGCGTGCGCTGGCCTCCGCTTCAGCTCATCCTCGGGTAAAAAAGGCAGTAAACAAGCTGGTTCCACATGCCAATGCCGATCAGCTCGTTGTTATTGCTGCGCGTTTATGGCCCGTGCTTTGCGAAGAGCAAAATTTGTTGCGCTACTTAGACGCCATAGCAGAGCTTGATAATTCACTGTTTGATGCCTTATTCCAGGATATTATTGCCCTGCCGGACATACGTCCGTTACTGTTATCTATTATTGCTCAACAAAAACAGTCTGCGGCGGTTAATGAAGCATTAAACCGATTAAAACAACAGACTCAGGGAAGCTGATGAATTTACTCGATGTCATTGTTTTACTGGCGCTGGCAACCGCAATATGGGTGTTTTGGCAACACCGCCAACAGTCAGAAAGCGCACAAAAACATGCAGTATTTTACTGTAAGCAGCAGGGGCTTCAGTTTTTAGATATTCGTCGCGAGGACACGCGCTGGTCTTTTAAAGGCAGCCAGCCGGGCTGGCGTAGTACTTTTAAAATGGGCTTTAGTAGCGACGGCGAAACTCGTTATGAAGGCGACTTAACCCTTCATAACCAGCGTTTGGTAGGTGTTGAGCTACCGCCGTTTCGAATTCCCGCGCAATAATTTAATCAGGCTGCCGTTGGTAGAACAGAACTTCACCTGGCAGCTTTTCCACTTCTATCTGAGCTTGAATGCGATAGCCGCGCTTTTTAAAGAAAGCCTGATAATCCGAACGAGTCACGTAAACGGCTATCCCTTGTGATTCCGGGTCTTCCTCAAAAACCGCTTTGGCAGCTTCAACAAGTAAATGCCCCACTCCCTGCGACTGATACTGTGGTGCTACCGCAATAAATGCCAGCATATGGTAAGGCACATCAGGCATCGCTTCCTGAATTAAGCGTTCCTTTTCAAGTACCTGCTTAGTACTCAAAAAACCAGCCGTTAATAACATGCTTATTCGCCAATGCCAGAAACGTCCGGGACCAAAGCTTTTACCAGGACGGGTAAGACACGCGACACCTAGTAGTGTGCCACCATCTCTAATACCAATAATAGGCTGTCCGCTTTCCCAGAAAGCGTTTAAGTCTTCGCGGATAGCCGCCCGTAAACGCTTATCGTAGTCAGGTTTGTCTGACCGGAAAATCTTTTGCAGTAATTCATCATCGTAATACGTCTGGAACAAAAGCGAGGCCGCTAATTTCAGATCTTCAGCAACAAGGTAAACCAGCTCGCCCTGAACATGCTCATTGCTGTTTTCACCTGCTTCATCAATTTCGTTTTCCGTTTTTTCTGTCAGACCCTGCATAATGAATAGCCAATTGTTAGTTTTTCATAACACCAACTTAACCATTTTTCGGAATTCTGTCGAGAGTCATTTATCCGCCATTCAGGCAAGACTCTCATCAAGAGTTTTTATCAGTCTCAACTTGAGGCTGACAATTATCAAGCCAGGCCGCCAATGAATCAGACAGAACGTCGTGTTGTTCCTTACCTACCCATTCGAGTCCAACCGCACCACTTTGGTTATCTATGGTTACCAACAAGCCGTCATCCTCGCTACCTAAACCAATAAAGACCGTTTCAGGCTGTTTCAAACGACGCTTCATTAAAATGTGACCAGTAATATTCTCTAATAAACGTTCACCGTCTTCTGCACTCTGCGTCTGTAGCAAACTAATTGTGTGCCCCTGATAATCAAGCGCAAGGTCTCCTGCATACCAGCGGCCAAACAAAGTTTTAATACTCTGATGGAAACTCATTTCCAGAGCACTCTCAAGATCATCAAAGTTTAACGCTTCGGGTTGCCGGCACGGCGTCCACTCAACCGTATTCTCATCAATCACAGTTCCGTAAATTGGGCTATTCCACTCTTCTACATACTCGGTATAGCGCACAGGAACATTTTCCTTATAGCGTGTCATTAGTGCATCTATTGATTCTTCTAACGTCTTCATCTGGTACTTACACCTCAGAAAATTTACAATACGGCCATTGTACTTACGGAGCGACTTAAATGCCAAAGAAGGACGCACTAGACCATTTATCACTGGGTCAGCACACCGACTATCCGAATGAATATGACCCGAAGCAGCTGCAGCCAGTCCCCCGCTCACTGAATCGGGAACCTATAGGGCTTAAAGATAAGCTTCCTTTTTCGGGTGTTGATTTATGGACCGGTTATGAAATCTCCTGGTTAAATGCAAACGGACTCCCACAGGTTGCGGTGGGGTATTTTGCAGTGCCAGCTGAAAGCCCTAACCTGATCGAATCCAAATCCTTTAAGCTTTATTTAAACAGCTTCAATGACTCGCGTTTTGACACTTGGGAGTATGTGCAACAACTGATGGAAACCGATCTTTCCGCTTGTGCTGGAACGCCGGTTAAAGTCAAGCTGAAACAGTTATCCGAGCTGGAAGGTGAATCTGTGGCGACTTTCCCGGGTCATTGCATAGATGATCAGAACATCAGTATTTCGCATTACGACTATCAGCCATCACTGCTTGCTACAGAACAACATGAAACAGAAGAAGCACTGCACAGTCATCTGTTAAAATCGAACTGCCTGATAACCAATCAACCCGATTGGGGTTCGGTTTACATTCATTATCAGGGGCCGAAGTTGGATCGCGCTGCGCTGCTGGCTTATCTGGTCTCATTCAGACGTCATAACGAATTCCACGAGCAATGCGTCGAGCGCATTTATCAGGACTTGAAAGCACTAGGAATGAAAAAGTTGACGGTTTATGCCCGTTACACACGTCGTGGCGGTCTGGACATAAATCCATTTCGTTCCGACTTCGAGCCAGCGCTGCAAATGCAACGCATGGCCCGACAATAACGGATTTTAAGCGTTAGGGTGCGGAATTTGTAACCATTGCAGAAAACGAGCTTTCTGTTCAGCCGTAGGCTCGTCTAATGGTTCAATTTTCGCATCGGTTGCAGGGGTTGGTTGCACCGTTAAGGTTTTCTTGTGCAACTGGTCGCGACGGAAGAATGTCACTTCAATTGAATCACCCGCTTTATATTCAGCAAAAGCTTCTTTAAAGCGACCATCAACTACGGTGTGTCCGTCGTAAGCAACAATGACATCGCCCGGCGTAAAGCCCGCTTCCCAGGCGGGACTGCCCTTACTAACCCGGGTCAACTCCATACCACCGCTGGCTTCACTGGCACTCCAGCCAGCCCAAACTTTCTCAGCTTCGGATTCATCCTCGTCTTCTTTCTTGCCCTGCTCGTAAACCAGCTCTAAACCCACCTGCTTCAGCATGCTCTCAAACGGAATGTCTGCAACCGGACTTTCAACATTTTCTTGCCACCAGTCCTGCCAGGACTCACCGGTTAAATCTTTCAAAATAGTTAGCACGTCGGCTGAAGTGAAGCCCTGCTCGTCGGCATCGAAGCGCTGATACAACGCGTTATGCACGTCGCGGTAGCTAACTTTCCCATCGGTTGCTTTTAACAGCTCGCTGTCCAGCATCCAGGACACCAGAGCACCTTCCGAATAAATATTAACGGAATCGTTATGCGCCCGGTCTCCGTATTGATCAATCCAGGCTTCGAACGAGGCTTCTGCTACTGACATCACCTCCCGACCCGGTTTGGCTCTATAACGGTCGATACCCGTTGCCACTCGTTCAAAATATTCAGACGGCTCCATAATCCCTGCCTGTAATAGCAAGTGATTCTGGAAGTAGCTGGTGGAACCTTCCGCAATCCAGAACAAATCTGTGTAGTTTTCTTTTTGGTAATCGTATGGCACCAGCCCGTCCGGACGATAAGCCTTCACGTTCCATGTATGCACAAACTCGTGTGACGCTGTGGACATAAACGACAGATAATCATCGCGACTGGCAAAGCTGTATCTGGGGCGCTGGATAATCGTCGAGTTTTTGTGCTCAGTCGCACCACCCGCGCCAGTCGTCGCGTGGATCATGAAAACATAACGCTCAAATGGATAACTGCTCCAAATCGAGTCACCGGTAGTCACCAACTTTTGTAAGTCTTCGACCGTTTTTTCAGCGTCGTAGTTACCCTCGCCCCAGAATACGACTTCATAATCGCGATCATCCTGAGTGAATTCATAGTGTTTGTTAATGCCCGTTTCTATGGGCGAATCAACTAAGACGTCCCAGTTTGCGGCAGAGAACTGGTGTGCCCCGTCTCTCTCCATACCGGAGTAACTCTTCCACTCGCCCGGGACATCCAGAGAAACGGACACCGGCTCATTACGCCAGGCGTCGGCATACATAAAGACAGCGGATGCATCTAAATAAGCATGAGTATCATCGATATGCCGACTGCGACGCCCAAGTTGATTGGCGTAAATTTCGTAGTCAACGGTTACTTCACCGCTGTCTTCAGGTAAGTAAACGCGCCAGGTGCTCTTATCGACCTTTTCCCAGCGAAGTTCTTCCCCGTTGCTCTGAGCATCAAAGTCACGGACGCCATTAGCGAGATTCAAAATGCGATAATAACCTGTTCTCCAGGCTGGCATTTTTACATCCAGAAACTTAGCGTCACTGGCCGGGAAGGTTATAGACACTTCGCCTTTGTGGTGCTCAGGTTGCGTTAAATCAATTTTATAATCGGTATTTGCCAATACAATGGAAGGTGCCAACATAACACCAACAGCTAATAAGCTCTTGCGCACAGTTTATCTCCGTTAGTTTCGCTTTATTTGTTAGTTAACTTGTTCAAAGACTACCACAATTCACCAATAGAAAATAAATTCAGATAGGTTAGACTTTATGGGATTATTTTTCGTATTATGCGTATTGACTTCAACATTTGGTAGGTGAGCATTGGCAATACCGGAAACACCGCAAGAGCAGGTTCAGCACCTTAGCAAGAAGCTACGACAGAGCATCCAGTCGCGTAAACAGATAGAAGACGACTATCTGCGCGATTCGCAACGTTACTCAAACTTTGTGAACGACCTTTGTCTGGCATTAAATGGTGTTGATAGTGAGTTAGACGGTTTACTGCATAAATTACGCGGTCACCTGCAGCAAAATGCGTCCGCTGCGGTTCTAGAGCCCATGATGCAACAAGTGGGTGAGGTAATTTCTCAGCATACCGTTCGTATGCAAACGCTGCTGAAAGAAACCAACGAAAGTATCCAACTGGCATTACAGTCTATTAAGCCACGTGATAGCAGTGGCAGAAGCCAGCTACAAAAAATAGCAAATGAATTCGAGCAACCAACAATGACGGTTTCTCATTATTTGCCATTAGTAAACCAATTACTGGCACTTTCCTACCAGCAGCAAGGTACTCAGACAGAAACCCAAGTAGCTCAATATCAAAGTCAATTGCTTGATTTACTCAGCGAAGTCGAATTTCTGGGAAATGCTGCTGACACCTTGCAGCAAGTAAAAGTAGCTTTACAAAAGCCGCAAACTAACGAAACCTTGTTAGCTATAACCTTGAAGGTTATGCGGCTGGTGTTTAACAACATCAACGATGAACGCCGCTCAGCACAACTATTTCTGCAACAATTAAATGCTTCTTTAGAGTCTGTTCAAAGTGTATTAGGTAAAACCATAAGTCATTCTGCGGACTTTGCCGACCAGCGACTGCACCTGAACCAACAACTAAAAAGTGGCGTCTCCGAGATAAAAGCTTGTGTCACTGACGCGTATGAACTGAACGATTTAAAAGAATCGGTAGGTTTGCAGCTACACCGTTTAGGTGAAACTTTAAATCAGCACCTAAAGTTGCATGACGAAGAACGTCAAAGTTTCCATAGCAACACACAGGCCATGGAGCAGAAACTCCGTGAAACCGAAGAGCAGGTTTTACATTACAAGCAGGAGCTGGCTAAACAAAAGTTCCGCAGCTTACAGGACAACCTGACCAAGCTGCCTAACCGCTCTGCTTTTGATGAGCGCTTAAACCTGGAATTCCAGCGTTGGGTCAACGATGAAACCCCGCTGAGTATAGCCATTATCGATGTTGATCATTTTAAGAATATTAATGATAGCTTCGGCCACATTGCCGGCGACAAGACCTTACAAGTTATCGCAGGTACTCTTAGCAAATCGTTACGAGAATCAGCTTTTGTTTGTCGCTATGGTGGCGAAGAGTTTGCTATCATATTCTGTTCTGATGGACAAAGTGCCTATCAACATATCGAGAATACGCGGGAGAAAGTGGCTAATATCCCGTTTAAATTTAAAACCGACGATATACGCATTACTATTTCCGCGGGAATAGCCGAATTTAAATACAATGAAGATACACCGCTGGCGGTTTTTGAAAGAGCCGATAAGGCGCTCTATGAAGCAAAAAATAGCGGGCGCAACAAAGTCATCACAGCAAAATAGAAACCAACGCTGAGGATCACCGCCGGCACAAGGATGACGCCGAGTCATCGTTATTACAGGAGTATGGAAAAATAATGAGAGCAAGCATTTCTCCAAGAGGCACTATGTCTCTTTTGTCACAACTGGAAATAGAACGTTTAAAGCAATCCTCAAACAGCCAACTTTATAAATTATTTCGCAACTGCTGTCTCGCGGTCCTAAATGCCGGAAGTAATACCGACAGCAGCGCTGAAATTTACGATAAGTATAAAGATTTCTCCGTTAATATTATCCGCAAAGAGCGCGGTATTAAAATTGAGTTGATTGAACCGCCGGCGGAAGCTTTTGTTGATGGCGAACTCATTGTCGGTATTCGTGAGTTACTGGAATCCGTATTGCGCGATATTCTCTTTACCGGAGAGCGCTACTCAGAAGAAGAACTGAAAGACGCCGACAGCGCTACCCTAACCCACGTGGTGTTCGATATTTTACGCAACGCCCGTACTATTCAGGCCATGCAAGAGCCCGATATGGTTGTTTGCTGGGGTGGTCACTCGATTAACGAAGCTGAGTATAAATACACTAAAGAAGTGGGTTATCAGTTGGGTTTGCGTGGCTTAAATATCTGTACCGGGTGTGGTCCGGGTGCCATGAAAGGCCCTATGAAAGGCGCGACCATTGGTCATGCTAAACAGCGTATTAGTGGTGGTCGTTACCTGGGCCTTACTGAGCCTGGCATTATCGCTGCCGAGCCACCTAATCCTATCGTTAACGAACTGGTTATTTTGCCCGATATTGAAAAACGCCTGGAAGCTTTTGTTCGCTGTGCGCACGGCATCGTTATTTTCCCAGGTGGCGCGGGTACGGCTGAAGAACTGCTGTATCTTCTTGGCATACTGATGCACCCGAAAAACCAACAACAAAGCTTACCAGTTATATTGACGGGCCCTGAAGCGTCTAAAGATTACTTTGATGCGCTGGATACCTTTATTGTCGAAACTCTGGGTGAAGAGGCTCGCGGCTTTTACCGTATTATTATTGCTGATCCATCAGGTGTTGCGCAGCACATGCACGCAGGCATGGCAGCCGTAAAACAATACCGCCGTGATTCTGGTGACGCTTACTACTTTAACTGGACCTTGTTTATTGATGAAAACTTCCAACGCCCGTTCTACCCGACTCACGAAAATGTGGCGTCACTGAACCTGCACCCGGAACAGCCTAAAGAAGAGTTAGCAGCGGACTTACGCCGCGCATTCTCAGCTATTGTTGCCGGCAATGTGAAAGATGGTGGCATTCGCCAAATTAGAGAAAAAGGCGTATTTACCATTCACGGTGAAAAAGAGTTAATGAAACGACTGGACGTATTGTTAAGAGCATTCGTCGAACAAGGGCGTATGAAATTACCAGGTTCGGTGTATCATCCTTGTTATAAGGTTGTTACTGACTGAAGGATTTATGAAAAATAAAGTCTTTGTCATACTCGCCATTGGCGCTGTTTCTTATCTAGCTATAGTAGGAGCAGTGCTGATGCTTTATCAGGCTGATCCTGCTGATTTACAGTGGCAGGAACGAGAGACCTACAACGCCAGACAAATTGGTCAATTTGATCTGGGTATGTCAAAAGACAGTGTTATTCGAGTTTTAGGCTCACCAGACATAACTGAAGCGAAAGCGTCATCTGAAGGTGACATGCAAGTTCTGTTTTATCGAACTCATCACGTGACTTCTGACGGAATCACGACTAAAGATGAATGTACCCCTTTGGTTTTTCGCGATAATAAGCTTATCGCCTGGGGTAACGACTCTTATCGTGACTATCAGAATTATCAGAGGCGAGAATGAGAGAACTGACCGAGTGTTGTGAAAAAGCGGCAAGTTTACTAAAACAACACGACGTTCGTCAGCTTTATCGTCTGGTTCAGTTTATTGATGAAGAATACCAGCAAAACCGCTGGCCTGAACTGCTTCCCCTTTACGCTCAGCAACATGCTCAGGACAATAATCAGCTAATAAGTGAGTTACTCGCGGTTTGTGTGAACGCGCTGCATTGCGGTTACCAATGGTCTTTGCACTCACATTATCGCCGAATTCTGGCCGCCGCTTGCGTCAGTGAAAAGCTCAACCCAGACCCGAACTACTGGAAGCAACTTCATTTAAGGCAGCCCCTGTGGCTTTCGGCTTTAGAGCCTCTAACCCTAAAATCCGCTGATATTGTCTTTTTTCGCTACTGGGTTAACGCCTTAACTCAGGTTCAGCTGCAACGCTGTGAGCCTACTCAAGCTTTTTTCCCCTTATTGAACAGCGAATTCCGCTATCGCTTCTGGACGCTTTTAAATCAGCAGAATGCGCTTCCGGTAAGACTCACTGGTCAAAAGTTTTCACATCACAAAAACCAGCAGACCGCGGTACTTTTAGGTTATGAAGGAAAGCACCAAGTTCTGGCTCTATTACATAAGCTGGACAGCCCGTTTTATGTCAGCCCGGACGAAACACAAAATTGGCAAGTTAACGACAAACCTCTGACACAGGAACAAATGAGCGCACTGGCTCAGCATCGGTTGCTAAAACAAGAGCAAACAAGCACAACACAACAAACGCCCAGACAACTGTTACGGGCAATAAACCGTTACGCCAATGCCAGTGGCGCCTTAAACGCAGTAATTCAGCAAATTAACCAACTGCCTTTTTTAGCCAGCAGCCTTCATGCCGCCGTGCATCAGAGCGAACGCATTGGCTACAGCGAAGCCAGCCGTATGGACTTGAAACAGTCTTATTTATGGCTAGGCTCTAAACGAGCTTCAGTTATTCTTGCGACCGCTTTTTTACAACACCAATTTTCATTAAATACAATTCCTCTGCATAACGCATTGATGCAAAAGCTCGGCTTACTGACCACAACGCTACAGCACTTATCGGCAGAAACCGGCGTTAGCCTGCCAACCCCGGCTCCGCTACTTGCCCTACTTTCAGGCTCCGATCTTTTTCGTCACCCAGAGCTGCTTAAATCAGCGAAGTGGCCCCGTCCGCGAGAAATAGAACACTGCTATAGCACAAGTTGGGTTGGCTCTGCACTGGATATCAGTGACTTTCGCCGCAGTCGACAATTAGTTAAGCGCTGGCAATTGCCTCCGGCTACCGAAAATTTATTAAACCCCGATAAAGCCGAGACCAGCAAATTAAGTGCACTATTTTTCTTAGCCCACTATTTAACGCTAAGCACTTATTATCCAGAGGTGTCGTTAAGCAGTTCAGTAAAATCGATGCTAAAGTCTTATTGTCAGCAACTGCAAATAAACAGTGAGCAACTGACCCGAATTAAAGCTAAATCGGCTTTTGAAAGTCACTGTTACTCACCGTTATAACCTATATTCACTGGCTGAATAATGCTTTGCTAGTCAGTATTAGCGCGGCAATGGTAGAATTACCGTTCCTGTTTTTGTTGTAACACGGTTTAAAGGAATCAATTCATGAGTAGAACTATCACAGTTATTCCAGGTGACGGCATCGGCCCGGATATTGTCGAGTCTGCAACAGCCATTCTTGATAAAGCAGGTTGTGACTTTGAATATGAATACGTCGACGCTGGTCTGACTGCTTTGGAAAAAACCGGAGAGTTATTACCTCAAAATACTCTTGATGCGATTGAACGTAACGGTGTTACATTAAAAGGTCCACTGACTACTCCGGTTGGCGAAGGCTTCACCTCTATTAATGTCAGCCTGCGTAAACACTTTTCGCTATATGCTAACGTACGCCCTGTTTTGTCTTTTACCGGCACCCAAGCGCGCTACGAAAACATTGATATTATTACCATTCGTGAAAATACCGAAGGTATGTATTCCGGCTTAGGCCAAAAAGTGTCTGAAGACGGTAATGAAGCAGAAGCAGTCAGCAAAATTACCCGTGAAGGCGCTGAGCGGATTGTCCGTTTCGCCTATGAAACCGCACGCCGCGAAGGCCGTAAGAAAGTCACCGCAGTGCATAAAGCCAATATTCTGAAGTCCACTTCTGGTCTATTCTTAAAAGTAGCGCGTGAAATTGCGGAAGAGTATCCGGACATTGAATCAACAGAAATGATTGTTGATGCGGCCTGCATGCGCTTAGTTATGAACCCTGAAGAGTTTGACGTTATTGTTACCACCAACCTGTTTGGCGATATCCTGTCAGACCTGTGCGCAGGTTTGGTCGGCGGCTTAGGTATGGCACCCGGCGCTAACATTGGTAAAGACTGCGCCATTTTCGAAGCTGTACACGGCTCAGCCCCGGATATTGCCGGTAAAAACCTGGCAAACCCAACCTCAGTTATCTTAGCGTCAATTCAGATGCTGGAATACTTGGGCATGCAAGAGCAAGCCGAAAAAATCACCAAAGCACTAGAAGACGTGATTTCCAGTGGTGACCGTACCACTCGTGATTTAGGCGGTTCGCACGGTACCACTGATTTTACTCAGGCAGTTATTGAGCGTCTTTAAGGCGAAAGGCATAGCCATGAATGAACTCAGGCTATGCCATTAAAGCTAGCTGCGGGGCAGCCAGCGCAAGTGTACGGTAATTTCTTCACGGTCGTGGTAAAGGTGCTTGGCCTGAATTTCAAACGGCTTAGTCCCCTCGGTTTGTAGTTGTTCTTTAATCTGATCCAGGTAGCCTTTAACTGCGGCATAGCGCTGACGCATTGGTAACTTAAGGTTAAAGATGGCTTCTTCACAGTCACCTTCGAGTAACCAACTGGTCATCAGCTCGCCGACACGTGCGGGTTTTTCAACCATATCGCACACCAGCCAGGTAACATTTTTGCGTTTCGGACGAAATTTAAAGCCGTCTTCCTGAATGTGCTTAACCTGCCCGGTTTCCATTAAGGACTCAGCCATCGGGCCGTTATCAACCGCTTGCACCATCATACCGCGGCGAACCAGCTGATAAGTCCAGCCTCCCGGCGCTGCACCAAGATCTACCGCCTTCATGCCCGAGTGAACACGTTTTTCATGTTCGTTTTCAGGTACAAATACCTGAAAGGCTTCATCCAGTTTTAACGTTGAACGGCTTGGTGCCTCTTTTGACATACGCAAACGCACAATACCACCGTTGTGTAAGGTTTGGTTATAGCTGTATGAATAGCCCACCAAGGCATGCGCCGGGTTGACGAATAACACATGCAGCATCGGTCGTTTAGCTAGCGGCTTATTACTTAAAAGCTCTTCTTTACGCAACGCCTGACGCAGCGGCACGCTGAATTTTCGGCAGAATTTGGATAGCTGGTTAGCTTCATTAGTATCTGGAGTTCCCACCCGTAACTCACCGGCTAAACCGAACGTTTCCTGATGAGGTTTTAATACCTTAATGACTTCGCTGGCACGGTCTTCAATACCGGCCACTTTAACAGGCCCCAGCAAGGCAAACATTTCGCGCGCAAAGACCAGGTCTTTCAGCGTCAGTTTACGGGCAATATGCTCTGCTTCTTCGTGCTGGCAATGATAGGTAACGTAAGCTTGCTCGGGTTGTGTCTGGCAATAACCATAAACACCCAGTTCCGCGGTTTTATCCTGAATTTCAGCCGCGCAATCACCTTCGAACCCTGCACGACACAGCAATACAATGCCACTACCTCTGCCGTTAACAATTTCACTCATTAACTACCTGCTCCTAACTTTATTGCGCCAACTAATAAACTGACCCAGCCAGCAATAAATAATACCCCGCCAATGGGCGTTATAGGTCCAAACCATTTAACACCGGTAAGCGCTAAGGCATACAAACTGCCGGAAAATAAAACCACGCCCGCCAGCCACAAATAACCACTGACAACAAACCAGACTGACTGTGACTGCTTTAACCAAAGCGCTAAAACAAACAGTGCCAACGCGTGATAAAATTGATAAGTGACTCCGGTCTCAAAAGCGCTCAGCAAACTCTCGCTTAATTTCGATTTTAAACCGTGCGAAGCAAAAGCGCCCAACATAACGCCGGTACCGCCTAAAATGGCGGCCACAATTAAAAATATCTGACTCATTGAATAAACTCCTTAATGGCATCTGCGGCCTGTTGCCAAAGCTTAGGCGTATTCTCCGCTTTGGCTTTTGTGGCGGCAAAACCGTGATCGGCACCCTCTAGCCACTGCAACTGCCAGTTATGCGGCAACTCCACGCTTTGCCCCTGCTCCGCTCTTTTTAAAAGCGGTTTACTGAACGGGTCCCGTGTTCCCTGCAAAATAAGACCGGGCGCCTGCGTCATTTCTAATTCTTCAAGGCGTGACTTCTCAGGTTTTTGCGGCGGATGGAACGGAAACCCCAAAGCAATTACTGCTTTCGCGCCGTATTTATCGGCTAAACGCAACATCACCCGGCTTCCTAATGACTTACCCATCAAAACTAACGGCTTATTATCTTGCTGTAATTCGCTCAATAGTTCATCGATCGCATCGAGCAATGCCTGCATTTTATTCGGCGGCCGGGGTTTCCCGGTTTCTCGAACCTTTTCCCAATAAGGAAAGTCCGGACGCACAAGCTCTGCGCCAAGCGCTATGCCCTGCTCCGCAAAGAAATCCATAAAAGCTGTGTCGGGACCGCCTCCTGAACCGTGCAAAAACACGATGCGGAAGGCTCCTTCCGGGTTCTGTTGTTGATAACGCATTATTGGTTAAACTCTTGCTCTTCTTTTTGAACCAAGTTTAGCAACCACTGACGGAAGGTCGCGATTTTACCTATCTCCGCCTGATTGTCACGACAAACCAGATAAAACGCTTTATTCCGCTGCAAAGCCTGAGGGAAAATACGAACCAGGTGGCCACTGTCAATTTCAGACTTCACCAGCACATTATTGGCTAATGCAATGCCCTGCCCGTGGACCGCCGCCTGTAAAGCCAGGCTCGAATGACTGAATACCGGTCCGTTATCGCCTTTATACTGAGGTAATCCCACCAACTGAAACCAGTCCTTCCAGGCATTACGGGTTTCGTCGTGCAGCAAAGTTTGCTTGAATAAATCTATCGGCTCTTTGATATTCGCTTTGTTCAGTAACAACGGCGAACAAACCGGCCACAAATACTCTTCGTGTAGCTGGTAAGCCTTTACGCCGGGCCAACGGCCATCGCCATAGTAAATAGCAACATCCACGTCATCGGTTAACGAACCACTGATTTCATCCACAGCTTTAATACGAATGTCCATATCCGGATGTTCTTCGCGAAAACTACTGAGCCGCGGAACAAACCATAAAATAGCGAAACTGGGCGGAACCGACACGGTCAAAGCCCCACGCTCAGACACTAGCCGAAGTTTATCGGTAGCCTGCGCCAGTTGCTCAAAAATATCCCGTAATTCTAAGTAGTATTCCTGCCCTTCTTCGGTCAGCAACAGCGAGCGGTTACGTCGAATAAAAAGCTTAAGCTCAAGAAAGTCTTCTAACGCTTTTACCTGGTGACTGACGGCCGCCTGGGTCACAAATAACTCTTCGGCTGCTTTGGTAAAACTGAGGTGACGCGCTGCCACTTCAAATGATTTAAGTGCGTTTAAGGGAGGTAATTTCCGCATGCCATTAACTAAAAAGCGTCTCTGTTTAGTATATAACCACCACTATAACAGAGACGCCCTTTGTTCGGCTATTTATCATTACTTTATCTAATGTGACTTACAACCGAACGCCGCCGTCAATTTCGACCACACGGCCGCTGAAGAAGTCATTTTCAATAATGTAGCGCGCACTGTGGGCAATTTCATTGGGCTGGCCCCAGCGTTTTAGCGGAACCATAGACAACGCGCGATCAACCGCTTCAGGTTTCATCTGTGCCGTCATTGGAGTTTCAATAAAACCCGGCGCAATGGCACCGCAGCGAATGCCGTAACGACCCAATTCACGAGCCCAGGTGACTGTCATGGCAACCACACCAGCTTTGGTTGCGGAATAGTTTGTCTGTCCCATGTTGCCAGCACGCGCGACGCTGGAAATATTGATGATAACGCCTTTCTTACCGGCTTTTACCATCTGTGCCGCGGCTTCACGGCCGCATAAGAAGGTACCGGTGAGATTCACATCCAGTACCGACTGGAACTGTTGTAAAGGCATTTTCTGTTTCAGTTCGCCGTCTTTGAATTTGATCAGCAAGCCGTCACGCAATAGGCCTGCGTTGTTCACCAGCACATCAATGCCATCAAACTCTTGCTGAATTTGCTCAAATACGGTTTCTACCGACTCTTCGTCGGTGATATCAACTTCATAACCAACCACTTTGGCTGCGCCCAGCTTTTCGCATTGCTCCTGAGCTTCACCTAATACGTCGCCGTTAATATCAATAAGCGCAAGTTTGGCACCTTGTCTGGCGAAATCTTCAGCCATCGCAAGGCCCAGCCCCTGAGCACCACCGGTAATAACAATGACACTGTCTTTAATTTGCATGTGTTTCCCCAATTCTTAGGTTACTTCTGTGACTTAGGTGCCACATAATTAAAAATACTGGAAAAGTCCTGGCGACCATGGCCTTGCTCAGACCAGCTGTGGTAAAGGTTGCGAGTCAGTGATCCCATAGGCGTTGCGGCACCACTTTCTAATGCGGTTTGTTGCGCCAGACCTAAATCTTTAGCCATTAAGTCAACCAGAAAGCCGCCTTGGTAGTCGTTACTTGAAGGCACGTTGTCCATTACCCCTGGGCACGGATTATATACCTGTAATGTCCAATTACTACCCGAGCTTGCCAGCATAATTTCCGATAAAACTTTCGGGTCCAACCCGTTAGCCTTACCTAATTGCAGAGCTTCAGAAGTACCCACCATTAATACTGACAACAACATGTTATTACAGATTTTTGCAATCTGTCCGGCACCGACATCACCGGCGCGGAAAACATTTTTGCCCATGTCGTTAAGCACGCTACGAGCCCGGTCAACGTTAGTTTCTGTACCACCGCAAATAAAGGTTAAGGTACCCGCTTTCGCGCCACCAACACCGCCAGAAACAGGAGCGTCGATAAAGGCAATACCAGCTTTCTCTAACTGTTCACCCACATACATAGCGGTTTCAGAAGAAATGGTACTGCAATCAATAACGAGCTGATCTTTATTCAGCTTGTTGATTAGGCCGTCGTCACCAAGGTAAACGCCTTTTACGTGACGGTCTGCAGGCAGCATAGACACCACAAATTCAGCTCCGTCGATGGCTTCAGCTGCTGTTTTCGCAGCCTGTGCACCGTCAGCAACTATCGCTTTAAGTGCTTCTTCCGATAAGTCAAAAGCCTTAACCTTGTGGCCGGCTTTTGCCAGATTGCTGGCCATTGGGCCACCCATGTTACCCAGTCCAATAAATCCTACGGTTGCCATAAAGGCACTCCTTCTTGTTAATTCGTTTTATTTATCAAGATCGGCTAATGGATGCGTTCGCTCGCCCCAGGGCGGTAAAAAGAATGCATCAATCTCTTCCGCTGGTACTTCGGCTACCGAGCTATGCTGCCATTGTGGATTCTTATCTTTATCAATCAGCAGTGCCCGAATACCTTCCGCAAAGTCACCACGAACTGCACAGTTACAGGACAAGGTTAGCTCTAAACGGAAACAGTCAGCCAAAGACAAGTCAGAGCCTTGCTGCAACTGGTTCCAGACCAGGTGCGATGTAAACGGACAACCATTGGCCAGGTTCTTACGCGCCCGCGCTAGCCATTTATCATCAGTTTCGTCATTGACAATACGTTCAACAATTTCACCGATATCATTGCCCGTTGTCAGCTCTGTTATTAGCTTCTGATGCGGTTCTACCTGAGGCGTGGGTAATGCCGTTGGGTCACTACTTGCCACGTCACTCAGTAAGTCCGTCACTTTTTGTTTGTTCAGAGCCTCGGTATTGCCCCATTGAACTTCTTTCAGCTTATTCAGAATGCTTTCTTTGCTCTCATGCCCAACAAAGTGATCGGCCAGGTTCAGATACAGTGCATCGTTCGCATTCATCGTTGCGCCGGTAATACCTAAGAACAAACCGCAACCTCGTGGCATGCGATTAAGGAAGTAGGTCGCACCAACATCCGGGTACAAACCAATAGTCACTTCTGGCATAGCCAGTAACGAACGTTCGGTCACAATACGGTGGCTGGCGCCATTCATTAGCCCCATACCGCCGCCCATCACAATGCCGTCACCCCAGCAAATAAGAGGTTTAGGGAAGGTCTGAATAAAGTAGTCCAGTTGATATTCCTGGGTGAAGAAGTTTTCGACTTCTTCCACTAATTTGCCCGGCTCTGCCTGCATGGCTTTATACATAGCCACAATGTCACCACCGGCACAGAATGCTTTTTCACCGGCACCCTGTAACCAGACACAAGCAACTTTGTCATCTTCTGCCCATTTTTTCAGCTGCGGTAACAGCTTTTCAGCCATTGCCAGGCTTAGGGCATTCAATGATTTCTCGGAATTTAACGTAGCAACGCCGATGACTTTGTCACCGGCGTTCAGTTCTTCAAAAAGTACAACGTCTTGCATGGAATCTCCTTACAAGATTTCGCGATCGTTATCAGCCAGAATGCGACGTCCAATAATCATGCGCATAACTTCGTTTGTGCCTTCCAGGATCTGGTGCACACGAACATCACGCACATGGCGCTCTAACGGATACTCTTTAATGTAGCCATAACCACCGTGCAGCTGCAGTGCGTCGTTACACACTTTAAAACCAACATCGGTCGCAAACTGTTTTGCCATAGCACAATAGGTAGTTTTATCAGCATCGTTGTTATCGACTTTACTGGCTGCCAGACGCACCATTTGACGGGCTGCAACCAGCTCAGTCGCCATATCGGCTAACTTAAACTGTAGCGCCTGAAAAGCCGCGAGGGGCTTACCAAATTGCGTACGTTCCTGCATATAAGCTTTGGCAGTATTTAATGCCGCCTGCGCAGTACCCACAGAACATACCGCAATGTTAATGCGTCCGCCGTCTAAGCCCATCATGGCAAACTTAAAGCCTTCGCCTTCTTTACCCAGCAGGTTTTCTGCCGGAATGCGAACGTCTTCAAAGGTCACTAAGCGGGTTGGCTGGGCGTTCCAGCCCATTTTATCTTCGGCTTTACCGTAAATAACTCCTTTGGCGTCCGCCGGTACAGCAAAGGCAGAAATGCCTTTAGGTCCGTCTTCGCCAGTACGAGCCATAACCACTAAAACGTCAGTTTCACCGGCACCGGAGATGAACATTTTAGAGCCATTTAAGACGTACTCGTCGCCGTCTTTTTTCGCACTGGTACGCAAGCTGGCAGCGTCTGAACCAGAGCCTGGTTCGGTCAGGCAGTAAGAGCCAAGCTTCTCACCGGTAACCAACTCGGACACCCACTGGTCAATCACTGACTGTTGGCCGAAAGAACCAATCATCCAGGTGACCATGTTATGAATGGTCATCATGGCCGTGGTTGCGGTACAACCACCTGCCAGCTGCTCAAAAATAAGCGCTGAGTCCAGACGGCTCATTCCGAAGCCGCCAGCCTCTTCCGGCGTATACATGCCCATAAAGCCCATTTCACCAGCTTTACGGAACACTTCAACGGGGAAATAATGCTCTTCGTCCCACTTAGCCGCATTAGGCGCCAGCTCTTTGTCGGCAAAAGCTTTGGCAGTATCCACAAAGGCTTGCTGGTCTTCTGTCAATTCGAAATTCATCGTTATCCCCTATTATCTCAGGTTAATTGACATGTTCGGACCTGCTGGATCTTCAAGGTCGCTCTCAAACCAACGCGCCGTTACCGTCTTAGTTTCGCTGTAGAAACGAACGCCCTGCTTACCATAAGCGTGAAGGTCACCAAAGAATGAACGCTTCCAGCCAGTAAATGAGAAGAACGGCAGCGGTACCGGAATTGGAATGTTGATACCGACCTGACCCACTTCAACTTCGTGCTGGTATTTACGCGCGGCGGCACCACTTGCGGTAAAGATAGAAGTACCATTACCGTAAGGGTTGTTGTTAACCAATTCCAAAGCGTCTTCAAGGCTGTCCACTTCTGTGGCGCACAATACCGGACCGAAAATTTCTGTTTTATAGATTTCCATATCCGGCGTTACGTTAGAGAACACTGTTGGGCCAACCCAGTTACCATTTGGCAGACCGTCAACTTTGCAATTACGACCATCAACCAGCAATTTAGCGCCTTCTTTCTCACCCTGAGTAATCAAAGCTTCAACGCGTTCTTTCGCTTGTGGACTAATAACCGGGCCATAAGCGGCACCTTCGTCATTCCATGCGCCCGGACGAACCTTAGCAATAGCTTCCGCTATTTCAGGGATCCACTCTTTTGCCGCGCCAACAAATACTGCGACAGAAATAGCCATACAACGTTGACCCGCCGCACCGACAGAAGAGCCAACCATATTATTGATGACTTGCTGTTTATTGGCGTCAGGCATAATAACGCAATGGTTTTTCGCACCAGCAAAAGCCTGTACACGCTTACCATTTTCCGTACCACGGCGGTAAATATATTCAGCAACCGGCACTGAGCCTACAAAAGACAAGGCACGAACGTCCGGGTGGTCTAACAGAAAATCGACCTGTTCTTTATTGCCGTGCAATACCTGCAGTACGCCTTTAGGTGCGCCAGCTTCTTCGAACAGTTCAGCCAAACGGGTTGGCGTTAACGGATCTTGCTCGGAAGGCTTCAGAATGAAGGTATTACCACAAGCAATGGCCAGCGGGAACATCCACAGTGGGATCATCGCCGGAAAGTTAAACGGCGTAATACCAGCGCAAACACCTAATGGCTGAGTGTAGCTGTAAGAATCAATTTTACGGGCAACGTTTTCAACGGTCTCGCCCATTAATAACGAAGGAATATTCGCCGCGTGTTCAA
>Ga0208813_1000123_pt1 | contig 73857 bp, 73 predicted proteins | sample MalvireepMed_904_FD_184250 | JGI IMG/M metagenome (GOLD analysis project Ga0208813, IMG submission 184250) | Marine viral communities from the Global Malaspina Expedition - Malaspina viral metaG DeepMed_904 (SPAdes) (version 2) | ecosystem: Environmental > Aquatic > Marine > Oceanic | place... | reverse complement strand
GCGCTGGTCGCACCCGGTGCAGAACTGGAATCTGACACTGTCTCAGCTAACCATCCACTTTGAAGGTCGACTGGATGGCCACATAGATTTATGAAAACTTGGCTGACACAGAATATTGAACACTCTCTCGCGGCATCCTTTAGCCGCTTTTTTGTTGCTTTATTGTATCCAGTATTTCAGCAAACTCTTGTCCCTGCTGCTTTGACTCAGAAGACTGGCTACAGCCCGATTTCTCTGTACTGGGTTGGTCGAGTAATTGCGCAGCGGGCTGCAAGGTTTCTGGATTACTAGTGATCATAGGTGCCTCACTGGTTGGTTAAAAACATTAATACGCAAATACTGTTCCGAAGTTAAGATTTTTAGAGCGAAGTATTTACAAAACCATGCGTCCTGAAGTTGTATATCATACATTATTGGCAATAAACCATCCCAACTTACTGGCTAACAACACACACTGATTTCCCCCTATTATTACACCAACTTCGCATTTGCCATGCCTTTCCAGTCTGTGTGTGCCACACATCATCTGTTGTGGAAAACAAGAGGCGCTGTCAGTATGAAAATATTATTTGGAGAGCTTCAGCAAGCTCTTGGCTTCGCTTAAGATGAATTAGTCTACGTCGTGTTACAGTTTACCCCGATCCACTCTCTAAATGGCCTGTTCATCCCCCTTCATCGCGATCAGTCTGAACAGCAGTGAGCTGGGTTAGGCTTTTTATTTGCAGTAACTGCTCAACAAATGTCTCTTTTGCTTTCAATGCTGTACTCAGTTGAATATTACTGTGACGTAATTGTTCCATTTCTGCTTGTTGCGTCAAAACTTGACGCTTATATCCAGCAAGCTTTTCGCTTTGTGCTATCACCACCACCTCTTTTTGTTTCAAATTACCTTGTATCACTGTTAACTCACTCTTGAGCTGAGCGGCATGCTGCTGCTCCTTTTCAAGATTTTGACGGGCGCTGGACAACTGCTCATGTGTCACCTGCAACCTGGCTTCTAGCGAAGCGTGGTTATGCATTGCCTTATCGAGGCTTTCCTGAACAACAGCAACCTGCTGCTGCGCCTTGCGCAATTCAGCCTGCACCAGTTGCACCTGATGCTCGTGACGTTGCAGATCTTGTTCGCGCTGTGTTTTCGTTGCTGCTCTGAAATGTTCCAGCGCTTCCCGGGCATGGGTATGCTTTTGCTCTAGCGAGGCAATATGAGCTTGCCGTTCGCTTAGACGCTGATGCAACCCTGATTCTTTTTCGGTAGCCTGACCCAGCGAGATCCTCAGTTGCTCTCTTTCTTCACGGAGTGACGCCCCGATACTCTCCAGCTCATTGACTTGCGCGATAAGCGACGCGCTTTGCGCCTGAGCGCTGGCGAGCGCGTCCTCCAGCTCCTGTTTCTGGGTCTGCCATTGCTCTCGCTCATTTTGATAGCGTGCCTCATTCTGAGGTCCGGCCGGTAAAAGCGTTGAATTTAGCCACTCAGAGCATAATTCATTGAGTTATATAGATTTAATCGACAAGCAGCTCAAATGTCATGGGTTTGACTTGCTTAGTCAGGTCCAGCTCAAAACTTCCCAGCCGGCCCAAATGCTCGGTATGGTAAGGTGAGAATGCGGCCATATGGTCGCGGGTGATATTGTGGCCTTCTGACCTCATCTGATTAAACACCTCTGTCATCGCGTTCACGTTGTACAGGATCGCAAAGTTTGCCAGCAAATGATTGTATTTCACGATTTTACTTTGCTCATGCTTTAAGTTGGCGGGAATTTTTCCGCCATTAGCAAAAAACAGCCAGCGGGCAAATTCACTAAACTCCTCGCTCTTACAGGTCGCGTCCTGGATCGTTTTGCGCAGGTCAATATCGGTAATGTATTCGAGCAAAAACATGGTTCTGACCACGCGTCCAAGCTCTCGGAGCGCAAAATACAGCTTGTTTTTCCGGTTCTTTGTGCCAAACCGACGCAAGATCGTTGACGCGGTAATTTTACCTGCTTTCACTGACATTGCTGTTCGAAGCATATCCGCATAATGCTTTTCAATGAGATCCCATTCAATCCGTGGCCGGAGACCGCTTCAAAATGGGTGTCCTGCTTTACGACGGAGATCACACGACAGCCTTTGGTGACCATCTTTACGCCGTACCGCTGGGAGCCCTTTGGTCATGACGTCGCATTACGCCATCGGTCAACTGGCCAAGACCGCTGGCGTCAATGTCGAAACTATCCGCTATTACGAACGCCAAGGTCTCATCACGCAACCGCCGAAAACAGCCCTAGTGCAAGTGAAAAGTTTAATTCACCCCTAACTACGCTTCACATCATCCCGACCATCTTTTCCATAAGTATCATCAAGCATTTCGGAGAGCTTGACTCTGTAGTGGCTACAGGGTTTATAATGCGATTAATTATCATTAACAATCGTATAAGTAGAGATATCGACCATGCTAATTCGCTGGATGCCCCATTTTACAGATCAGAGATGGTCAATGGTGAAAGCCATGCGGCTATGCCTGCTGTTATCGTTTGCGTTGCTCACAAGCGTCAGTCATGCGGCCGATAACAGCCATCGCCAAATTCGACAATTGGCTCAACTGGCTGAGTACATCGGTGCTGACTATGTTGCTGCGGTAGATCACAACACGGTGGTCAATCTCGATGAATACCAGGAAATGCTTGAGTTTGCGCAATTACTGGTCGATAAAAGCGCAATGATTGCCAAGCCCGCCCTTGATTCTCACAATCTACAAGCCGAAGCGGGCGCTCTACAGCAAGCGGTTCAAAACAAACAGGACGTTCGCCTTGTTCGCCAACTGAGCACTCAACTGCGGCGCTCTTTACTGGCCTTGATGCCGCAATCCACATTGCCAGATCGCTTGTCGCCCAAAAGGACGGTTGAATCGTTATTCAAGGATAACTGTACAACTTGTCATGGCTTAACGGGAAAAGGTGATGGGACTCTGTCAACGCAGCTGAATCCCGCACCCACCAATTTTACCGATAAGGAACGGGCGTCGAATCGATCAGTTCTCGGGCTGTTTGATGCCATATCCAATGGTATCGATGATACTGCGATGCCTGGCTTTAATCAGCTGACCGAGCAACAACGCTGGTCACTGGCATTCTACGTAGGCAGCCTGGCGTTTCAGTCTAACCCCAAACCATCTGTCAACGATTCGAATATTTCTTTGTCCCAACTCGTCAACTTCAGCCCAGCACAGATTGCCGCCGGGCAGTCGCAAGAGGTCGAATATCTTGCCGAGTGGCTGCGCGCCCATCCAGAGCAATTGTTTGACAAGCAACAAAACCCTCTTGCCATCAGCCGCGAGCGTTTAATGGCCGCCCATGCCGCTTACCAGAAAGGTGATTATCAAGCGGCCAGCGAACTGGCAATCAGTGCTTATCTGGACGGCTTTGAGCTGGTTGAAAACAGTTTGGACACGCAAGATCCAACGCTTCGTAAAAATATTGAAGTCAATATGATGAAGTTGCGCCAGGTCATTAACCGGGCACAACAGAACGGTGAGTTGGACGCCCTCATGACGGAAACACTGGCGCAGTTGAGTGAAGCTGATCGCCTACAGAATGAATCGACCTTATCCGGTGGGACGTTATTTACGGCCAGCTTGATCATCTTGTTGCGCGAAGGGTTGGAAGCCCTGCTGGTCATCATTGCATTGATGACCGTGCTGATCCGTACGCAACGACAAGATGCCCTCAAATACGTACACACCGGTTGGATCGTGGCACTCCTGTCGGGCGGTGCAACCTGGGTAGCAGCCCAGTCGTTGATCAGTATCAGTGGGGCTAGTCGAGAGGTGATGGAGGGCGTCGCCGCATTGTTCGCAGCGCTGGTATTGTTTTATGTCGGGATCTGGATGCACAGCAAGACCCATGCGGCGCAATGGCAGGCTTACATACAGAAGCACGTCAATGAGCGGCTGAAATCCGGCACTCTGTGGGGGCTGGCAGCGCTCTCTTTCATTGCAGTCTATCGGGAAGTCTTTGAAACTGTCTTATTCTATGAGTCTCTCCTGACACAAGCGGTCGAGGCACAATATTCAGTTGTTGCCGGAGGCTTTTTGCTTGGTGTTGCCATGCTGGCTGTGTTGTCCTGGGTGCTGATCCGGTATTCAATCAAGCTACCCATTGCCAGGTTTTTTTCGACGACGACCTACCTGCTCTTAGCGCTGTCTTTTATTTTAACAGGGAAAGGGATTTCCGCATTACAGGAAGCGGCCCTCATTGGAATGTCGCCGTTACCGGTGAACGTTGATTTGAGTTGGATAGGCCTCAAATCCACTTGGCAGGGGATCACGGCACAGGCCTTGATCCTGGTGGTGTTTATGGTGTTTATCTGGGGATCAAAAGTGAAGCAGCGCTTGCGTCCGTAAGTTTCCAAAGCGCCAGGCATGAAGGGCTTACCGGTTACCGCTTCGGAGTCCGATTAGCTGACAAATTGTGCAAAATGCCACACTGCTCAACGGTTCGCTCATTTGAGCAGCTGTTGCGCAAGGTTTTTAACTGTTGTCGAAGGTGGCTGAGTTCTTGAATTCGGGCTTCCACTTGCTCGATGTGTGTGTCGATCATTCGGTTGACGTCATCGCATTGTGTGTCAGGCGATCCGGTTAACGCTAACAGTTGCCGGATCTCTGATAAAGCGAGGTCAAGATTGCGGCAGTGCTTGATAAACATCAGCCGTTCAATGGCAGTTGCATCATACAAACGAAAATTCCCTTCGCTGCGCTGGGTAGATGCCAACAACTGTTCTTTTTCATAATAACGAATTGTCTGCACTGAGCAGCCGGTCATTTTCGCCAGTTCACCGATTTTCACCGCATTGATCTCCAACACTTGACTCTATAGTTACAATAGAGTTTAAACTGGGCACTACGGGTATAACAAGGGCTTTTTATGGCAGAGCAATGCAGCGGCACCTGCGGGACTGTGAACAATTCAGAGGGTTGTGTCACTCAGGATTCAGTAGACAAAGCAAAGATAGATACCGGTTACGTTAGCGAATACCGTGTAGCCAAGATGGATTGCCCTTCGGAAGAAGGCATGATCCGCATGGCGCTGGATAGCGTTAACCCAAAGGTGACGTTGGAATTTGATACCCCCAATCGAAAGGTTCGCATTTTTCACGGTGACAACGCGGCAACCATTGAGGCTCGAATGCACGCGCTTGGACTGGGGGCGACGCTTGAGCACACTCATCCAGTGGAAAATAATGTCTTCATCCAGGCTCAAGTATCGGCCCAACAAACGTCACAAAATGAAGCCCGTATACTCAAATGGTTGTTAGTCATTAATGCGGTCATGTTTGCGGTTGAAATCACGGTCGGCTGGCTGGCTCAATCCACGGGATTAATCGCCGACTCACTGGATATGTTTGCCGATGCTGCGGTGTATGGCGTATCGCTTTATGCCGTTGGGCACAGCGTTCGGATGAAGCTGCGCGCCGCACATTTGTCCGGCTGGTTGCAGGTGATATTAGCCTTAGGCGCCTTGAGTGAAGTATTGCGGCGATTTTGGTATGGCAGCGAGCCAGTTTCCAGCCTGATGATGAGCTTCGGTTTGGTCGCATTGATGGCTAATGCTTGGTGTTTGGTATTGATTGCTAAAAACAGAGATGGCGGTGCACACATGAAGGCGAGTTGGATTTTCTCCGCCAACGATGTCATTGCCAATCTTGGCGTCATTTTGGCGGGCTTTTTGGTCGCTTGGACGGGATCGCGGTATCCGGATTTACTGATCGGCCTCCTTATTGCTGTGATTGTGCTCAGTGGCGCACGTCGAATTTTACAACTTAAGTCCTAAGGTGCGGACCAAGTGGCTAAATTCAACGCTTTTACCGGCCGGACCTCTAAAAGACAGAAAGTTTTGTAACTTCGAAGGGTTACGGTTCAAAACTTACTTCACTTACAATTATAATTACTTATCAGATAGTTAGCCTTAATTTGGCGATTATTGTACAAATCCCGGTGTCCCCTCTAAAACCGTCAGATCTCGATAGCCTGCCAGTCATTCAACGCGATGGACGGCCAGTATTTTTATCATCAGTTGCTGATATTGTGGAAACGGTAGATACGAGTACTGTAAGACGCGTCGATAGTCGTCGCACTGTCACTTTAAATATCATTCCACCTGACTCGGTTGCCTTGGAGCAAGGTGTCGAGCAAGTTCGCAACGATGTGATTGGCTATTTGCGTGAACAAGGAGTCATACCTAACGACATGACTACGCAGTTGTCAGGTGCAGCGGACCAGCTTGCTGAGACACAAGCCGCATTGATGGAGAATTATCTGTTAGCGGTGGCTATTGTTTATTTACTCATGGTGGCCATTTTTGCTCATTGGGGACATCCGTTACTGATCATGACGACGATTCCTATGGGCATCAGTGCAGGTATCGCTGGATTAGCCCTGCTTAATGGAGTTGGCTTATTTCAGCAACCTTTCGATATGATTACGATGCTGGGTTTCCTAATTCTCATGGGTACCGTGATCAATAACCCCATACTCGTTGTCGAGCGCACGCTGTTTTTGAAGAAACAGCAACACTGCTCGGTTCAAGACGCGCTTAGCGGTGCATTAAAAAGCCGTATTCGCCCTATCGCGATTACGACGGTCACAACATTGTGCGGCATTGCACCCTTGGTCTTTATTCCGGGTGAAGGCACCGAGCTTTATCGCGGCGTTGGCACCATCGTGATGTTTGGCTTAATGGGGGCGGCCATTGTTACAGTAACGACGTTACCGGCATTAACGGCACTATTCTTGCGAAGTAAACTCAGTAAATGAGCTCATTTGTAGCGACAAGACCTTGTCTACAACCGGCGCAAGTTGGGTAAGATCAACGCTGGGGTATCCGCTAACGATATACTCCAGCGTTAACTCACTATCGCTGAAGGTTAGCGTCATCGTACCGTTTAACCCCAATCCCTGCAGCGGACCTAAGCCGCCTGTGAGACGAAGTACACGGCCGGGATCGACATAGGCAACGGTCATATGTTGAGCTTGTCTATCCCCTGCTATCTCGCAAAAACAGCCGCCGGCGACAGGGTCAATTGTCAGCGTGCCGTCGGCACCAAACCAAGTGTGATCAACAGGCCACCAGCTATCAATGTCATCGACAAATACGCGATATGCATTTGTCGCGCCGTCTTCATAGCGATGCGTTTGTTTGATATGAAAACCCGTACTGTCGCTTGATACAACGTCTGCCGAAGCAAAAGGTGATAAGAATAACGCGCTCACTAGGAAGGACAAGTGTGTGGTTTTTCGCATAGTTATCTCGTTAATATTTTAATTAAACGAGCATAGCATAGCGGACATAAAAAAAGCGGCAATATCATTGCCGCTTTTTTTCTTAGGGGTCAAAGCTGGACTTATTGACCAGGCATCAACACGGCATCAATCACGTGGATCACGCCATTTTTAGCTTTGATATCCGCTTTAATCACCATCGCGTCATTAATCATCACGCCATTTGTTGCATCAACGGCAATAGTAGAGCCCTCAACGGTTTCTACATCGGTGGTTTTACCTTTGATGTCTGTGCTCATAATGTTGCCAGGTACTACGTGATAAGTCAGTACCGCACGCAACTTATCTTTGTCTTTAAGCAACTCGTCAAGTGCGCCGTCTGGCAGCTCCGCGAACGCATCATTAGTCGGTGCGAACACGGTAAATGGACCGTCACCTTTTAATGTGCCTACTAAACCGGCTTCTTTAATAGCCGTGACTAGGGTTGAGAACTGCGGATCTTTAGATGCAATTTGTACAATATCCTAATCACCTTTCATCTCTTTTTTACCACCGTGATGATCGGCCAACGCTTGGGTTGATGAAAATGCGAGTACACCGCCTACTACTGCAAACATGAATTTACGAAACATAATATGCCTCCTCGAATAATTAGGGCATCGAATAATACGACGGCGTGTTTGATTTCGATTAAAAATAAAACTGTAAATGTTCTGTAATTTTGCCGATAAACCTATTTAGGAAGCGTTATCTGCATTGGAGCAAACATGGCTATACTCAATCGCTACTCGATCGTTCAACGACTCATTGCCCTACTCGGCATCGCAGCTATTGGCACCGCACTGATGGTTGCCTTTATGATGTTTATTCTGCGTGGTGTATTTGTCGATGAGGAAAAACACAAACTTGATGCCGTGCTGGATTCTGCGATAAGCGTTATAAGCTACTATCATAGTCTTCAAGAACAAGGTGAACTGACGGAAACTGAAGCCAAACAACGCGCGTTTGCCCGTCTTAATGAAATCCGCTACGAGGGAGAAGAATATATTTTCACCATCAACCGTAGCGGTGACATGGTGCAACATCCGTTTGCTAAGCAGCTTGTTGGGACAAATGTACTCGATTACAAAGATCCCAACGGTACGCGGCTATTTCAACAAATGGTGGACGGGGTAAAAAATCAAGATCGCGCAACGGTTGAATATATTTGGCAAAAAGGTGCCGATAAGAATAATTTGGTTGATAAGATCAGTCGAGTGCAAGTTTTTCAGCCATGGAACTTGATTGTCGGCACCGGCCAATACGTTGATAACATCGCCGCCCTACTTTGGGCGCAATTCTTTAAGCTAGTGTTACTGGCGATATTTCTATCCGTGCCATTGCTCGTTCTCTTTTTATTAATTATTCGAAGTATCGTACGTCCATTAAAAGCCATTAATCAAGCGATGGAAAATATTTCCGAAGGTGACGGTGATCTCACCAAACGACTTGAGACTCAAGGCAATGACGAACTCACTCGAGTGGCTGAGTCATTCAATACCTTTGTTCATAAAATCCAGCAGCTTGTCACCAATGTGCAGGATTCGGTTGACGCTGAGCAGGCGGCGGCTGAGCAGTTGGCAAAATTATGTGATTCGAGTTCTTCGCAAACCGAGCGCTTAAGCCAACAAACCGAAGCCGTTGCTACAGCTGTCAATGAGCTTACATCTTCCGCCGGCGAAGTCGCAGATCATGCGCGCGAAGCAGCGGAATCAGCCAGTGTCGCGGATGAGCAATCGGGTCGTTCGGCCACCACAGTTCGGCGCGCCGTTCAGAACATTGATGAGTTGACACAACGTTTGAATCAAGCCAATCAACATGCAAAAACCTTGACGGAAGGTTCTAAGGAGATTGGCGACATTCTGAATGTTATTATCACAATTGCTGAGCAAACCAACTTGCTTGCGTTAAACGCCGCTATTGAAGCGGCTCGAGCGGGTGAAGCGGGACGGGGCTTTGCTGTGGTTGCAGACGAAGTTAGGCAGTTGGCGACCAAGACACAGAAATCGACGGATGAAATTGGCAGCATTGTCGACAACATTCAGCGCGCCATTAGTGATGTAACGAATATTATACGCGAAGCTGAATCAAGTTCTGAGCAAACCCGCGGTGAAACCATCGAAGCCGAACAAGCCATTAGTCAGATCCAAGAGGCTGTCGCAAATATCTCAGGAATGAATGTACAAATTGCGTCTGCAACGGATGAGCAAAGCCGTGTAACGCAAGACATTAGTCAGAATATAACGTCGATAAGTACGCTGACACATGACACTAAAGACGCGAGCCAACAGGTAAAACAAGTGTCTGATTCACTTATTAAAAACAGCGTTGATTTGAGTCAAATGATACGGCGGTTTCGCGTAAAATAGCCTTTTAGTTTATGGGGATATTGTTAATATGTCCTCTGTACGTTTATAGCCGTAAGGTGTAAACTATTGGCACTTTTACAAGGGAGCTGACTTTTATAAGTAAGCGGGTAAAAGTCGTCTTTTTCCTGAACTCAATCACCGCGGAATATCAAGATGAGTGAAACACTTCAAAACCAACCGATCGAATATAATATGAAGGTCGTTCGGCAGTTTACTGTCATGACCATTATTTGGGGTATCGTCGGCATGGGCTTGGGCGTGCTTATTGCTGCACAACTTGTGTGGCCTGAGCTGAACTTTAATACGCCTTGGCTTACCTACTCTCGCCTTCGTCCACTTCATACCAATGCCGTTATTTTTGCTTTTGGTACCAGTGCATTATTTGCAACCTCCTACTACGTTGTTCAAAAGACATGTAAAACCAAGCTGTTCTCGGACCGCTTAGCAACGTTTACATTTTGGGGTTGGCAGGCTGTTATCGTGGCGGCAGTTATCACATTGCCCATGGGCTTAAGCACTACAAAGGAATATGCTGAGCTTGAATGGCCGATTGATATCCTGATTGCCGTTGTGTGGATTGCTTATGCAATCGTATTCTTCGGTACGTTAGCGATTCGTAAAACCTCGCACATCTATGTTGCAAACTGGTTCTACGGTGGCTTTATCGTGGTTATCGCGATGCTACATATCGTGAATAGCATGGCGATTCCGGTCAATTTCGTTAAGTCGTACTCAATTTACTCGGGTGCGGTCGACGCCATGATTCAGTGGTGGTATGGACACAATGCGGTAGGTTTCCTGCTCACAGCCGGTTTCTTGGGTATGATGTATTACTTCGTACCTAAACAAGCTGAGCGCCCTGTCTACTCATACCGTTTATCGGTCGTTCACTTCTGGGCCCTTATCTCACTTTATATTTGGGCAGGTCCTCACCACCTTCATTACACTGCGCTTCCAGATTGGACTCAATCAGTGGGTATGGTGATGTCTGTAATCTTGTTCGTACCTTCTTGGGGCGGCATGATCAACGGTATTATGACCCTGTCTGGCGCATGGCACAAACTGCGTACTGACCCCATCTTGCGTTTCTTGATTGTTTCTCTATCGTTCTACGGCATGTCGACTTTCGAAGGCCCGATGATGGCGATCAAGTCTGTAAACGCCCTATCGCACTACACGGACTGGACCATTGGTCACGTTCATTCAGGTGCCTTGGGTTGGGTTGCGATGATTACTATCGGTTCAATGTACTACTTAGTTCCACGTTTGTTTAACCAGAAACAAATTCATAGTATCAAGCTGGTCAACGTGCACTTCTGGCTACACACGATCGGCGTAGTTTTCTACATCGTTTCGATGTGGATTTCAGGCGTAATGCAAGGCTTGATGTGGCGTGCAACTAACGCTGACGGCACCTTGACTTACAGCTTTGTTGAGGGCGTACAAGCTTCATATCCGTTCTGGACGGGCCGCTTTATCGGTGGTTTGTTTATTATCATAGGTATGCTGCTAATGGCTTACAACTGTTATCAAACCATCCGTGCCGGCCGTCGTGAGACTGCCGCAGGTAACGTCGTACAAACAGCCTAAGGGAGATAACAATGAGTCGTGTAAAACATGAATTTGTAGAAAAGAACCTTGGCTGGTTGTCTGTTTTGATGATTATCGCAGTGTCGATTGGTGGTCTTGTAGAGATCACCCCACTGTTATTCCAAAGCCAAGTACAAGAGCCGGTTAAAGGTTTGAAACCTTACACCGCACTTCAGTTAGAAGGCCGCGATATTTACATGCGTGAAGGTTGCTCTAACTGTCACAGCCAGATGATTCGTCCGTTCCGTGCAGAAACCGAACGTTACGGTCACTATTCACTGGCAGGTGAAAGTGTTTGGGACCACCCTTTCTTGTGGGGCTCAAAGCGTACTGGACCTGACTTGGCTCGTGTAGGTGGTCGTTACAGTGATGATTGGCACTATGTGCATTTGATGAATCCACGTAACGTTGTACCTGAGTCAAATATGCCTGCCTTCCCTTGGTTAGCTGAAAACACGTTAGATGGTGCTTACACAGCTAAGAAAATGGAAGCACTTCGTACATTAGGCGTTCCTTATACGGATGAAGATATCGCTGGCGCAAAAGAAGCTGTTCAAGGTAAGACCGAGATGCAAGCGCTTATTGCTTATCTTCAATCACTCGGGACCGCTCTGAAACGCGCGGATAACGAATGAGTTACGAAGATTACGGCACTTGGCGGGGACTCTTCTCCATCGTGATTTTGGTAATTTTTATTGCCATCGTACTTTGGGTTTACCTGAGCCGCCGCGCCAACAAACAATTTGATGAGGCTGCTAACTCAATCTTTGACGAGAATGAGTCGGAGTCCTCATCTAACGAAAATAGCGAGAAACCGGAGTCCAAGAAAGATGAGTAACTTCTGGAGTGCATGGATCATTGTTCTAACGTTGGGGTTGTTGTTTGTCCTCATCTGGCTATTGCGTTGGAACATGAAAAACTATACGGACATCGATGAAGGCCAGGAGATGGACCATGAGTTCGATGGCATCGTTGAAGTCAATAACCCACTACCTAAATGGTGGACCTACTTGTTCTGGGCGTGTTTTGCTTGGGGCTTTGTTTACCTAGCACTGTATCCGGGGCTTGGTAAGTTCGACGGTTTATTAGGTTGGAAAAGCTCGAACCAAGATGTGCAATCGTTAGCTGAGTCACGTGCAGCCATGAAAGCTTCAAAAGATGACGGCTCTATCGTTCAGTACGACCGCGAAGTGCGTGATGCTGAGGAAGAGTTTGGTCCAATTTTCGAAGCCTATGCTCAAACGCCGATTCAAGAGCTGATCAAAAATGAGGACGCTTTAGAGGTGGGCCAGCGCCTATTCCTGCAAAACTGTTCTCAGTGTCACGGTTCAAACGCAATGGGCGGACGTGGCTTCCCTAACCTGACTGATGACGACTGGTTATATGGCGGTACTCCGCACGACATCAAGACGACCTTGCTTAATGGTCGTCAAGGCAACATGCCTGCCTGGGGTGAGCAGTTCAGTGATCAGGAAATTACTGAGTTAGCGAACTATGTTGCGAGCCTAAGTGGTCGTGAGCGTGACCCGGAACTCGTTGCCGCAGGTAAGAAAAACTTTGCGGTCTGCTCAGCGTGTCACGGTCCAAATGGTAAAGGTAACCAGCAGCTAGGTGCGCCTAATTTGACTGATAATGTTTGGTTATACGGTGGTTCTATTGCCACTATCGAGGAAACTTTACATTACGGAAGAAACGGTGTGATGCCAGCGTGGAAAGATATTCTCGGAGAGGATAAAATACACGTTGTCTCAGCGTACATTTACAGCTTGTCTCACGATGAGTAAGTAAATCTGGTTTAAAGCCCCGCTACGGCGGGGTTTTTTGTTAAAGAGGATTATTATTATGCAGAAACCCTGGTATAAGCAGTTTTGGCCTTGGTTTCTAATCGCCCTGCCCGTAACCGTCATGTGCGTGTGTGCGACGATTATTTACCTCTCTGCATCCCAAGGTGGTTTTTCAATGGTAGTCGATGACTACTATAAACGCGGCAAAATGATCAACGCGGTCATTGAACATGTAGAAAAAGCGAAAAAACTGGGGATTTCATTTAATGTCACCGCTCACAACGGTAAGTTCACGTTGCAATACGCGTCAGGACAGCCTAGCGAACTCTCAGCACTCACGGTTGAGTTTGTCCATGCAACGCAATCCACTAAAGATTTTACTCGTCAAGTGACGGTTGGTGCAGATGGTGTGTATCGAACCGATATACCTGCCGACATTTCAGGCAAATACACGATTACCGTGACACCTCACAGTGCTGATTGGAAAGTCAGTGAACAGTTTTATTTTCCATTAGACAAAGCCACGTTGTTGGAGCCGAACCTCTATGGCGTCTGACGTTGAAGACGGCGTTTGTTTTCACTGTTTGCAACCGATACCGCACGGCGTCGAGCTATCGGTTGCGTTCCAAGGTGACGACAAAGCGGTGTGTTGTGCTGGCTGCCAAGCGGTCGCTGAAACCATCATTGAACATGGTTTAACAGCTTATTATAAACATCGTGATTTAGATAAACCTCAACAAACGCCATTATTACCCGAGCAACTCAAAGAACTCGACGTATATGACAACCCTGACGTTCAGTCAGATTTTGTCCGAAACACGGGTGATCATAGTAAGCAAACCACCCTTACCGTGAATAATATCACCTGTGGTGCCTGTGCATGGCTTATCGAGCGAGAACTTGCAAAAACACCCGGGATGATTAAATCGGTCGTTAACGTGAGTAACCAACGTCTTCACATAGAGTGGGACGGTAGCATAATCAAGTTAAGTGATATCATAGCCCGCCTCGCCCGTATTGGGTATCAAGCTCTACCCTTTCAGCAGAACCAAATAGAAGCCAACATCAACGCGCGGCGCAAAGGATTTATTAAACGGTTGGGTGTCGCTGGCTTAGCCACCATGCAAGTCATGATGATTGCCTTCGCTCTTTATTTTGGCGTGGTTTCCGATCTTGACCCAACAACTCAACAATATCTGTGGGTTGTCAGTTTAGTGTTTGCAACTCCCGTGATCTTATACAGTGGCCAGCCTTTTTATAAGAGCGCGCTAAAAAGTATTCAGGCGGGTAGCGTTAACATGGACGTTCCCGTCAGTATCGCGTTAATCGGTGCATACATTGCAAGTTTATATGCAGTCATTATCGGACGCGGTGAGGTCTATTTTGAATCGATCTCGATGTTTACCTTTTTCCTGCTGACGGGTCGTTTTTTAGAGTTGTTAGCCAAAGAAAAGGCTCTCAAATTTTCTACCAATCGCCTTACTTACATGCCCAACTTGGCGCACCGTGAATATGATGGTGGACTAGAGGATATTGCAGCCAAACAACTCAAAATTAACGACATTATTGTTATTAAACCTGGCGAAACCATTCCCGCGGACGGCGTTCTCTTGAGCGATAAGGCCTCGGTCGATGAAAGCTTGCTGACGGGAGAAAGTCGCCCAGTCACCAAAGCAACCGGTGACGGTATTGTAGCAGGCTCGGTTAATCAAAGCGCGACACTGAGAATTAAAGTCACAGCTACCGCTCAACAAACCGTATTGGCTGGCATTGTTGCTATGCAAGATGCTGCTTTAGCCGACAAGCCCAAAGTGCAGAAAGCGATTGACCATATCGCGCAGTATTTTGTGATGACGCTGCTTGCGATCGCCGCGGTTACTTTTTTAGTGTGGTCTTGGTTTGATCCCGATCATGCCCTGTGGGTGACCTTGGCAGTATTGGTAGCTACTTGTCCGTGCGCCCTGTCGTTAGCCGCGCCCACATCGATTACAGGCGCCGTGCATCGACTCAATCGGATGAACGTTTTAGTCAAAGGTGCACAGCTGCTTGAGAGCGTAAAACACCTCGATACGGTGGTATTTGATAAAACCGGTACACTCACTTACGGTCAATTTAAACTGATCGCACGTGAAGACTATGCCGACATCGATACGATAAATGCGATTGTAAGTGGTTTAGAGCAGCGCTCTGAACACCCGATTGCGGCCGCTTTATCTCAGTTAAGCGATCAACCCATATCACCTGATGCCATTCAAAATTATCCTGGACAAGGCATACTGGCGGAAATTGCTGGCACCGACTATCGATTAGGTCGTTGCGAGTTTATCCAAATCTGGCACCCCAACTGGCAACCCAAGCGACAAAGCAATGTTATTTTAGCCAACCGTCAAGCTGTGTTGGCAGAATTTCAGGTAGACGATGAGGTGCGAGAGGATAGCCATGACGTCATTTGTGCGTTAAAACTGCAAGGTATCCGAACCATCATGTTAACGGGTGACAGCGACGCACGGGCTCAAACACTTGCCTCTCGGTTGGACATTGACGAGGTGCTCAGCGAGCAGTCGCCAGCTGATAAGGTTGATACCATTAAGTCACTGCAGCAACAAAAGCATACTGTTTGGATGATCGGTGACGGGATTAATGACAGTCCCGTTTTAGCACAAGCGGATCTTTCAATGACCTTTGCTCATGCATCCGATATGGCGCAAACAGCGGCGGATGTGGTGTTACTTAATGACCAACTAACACGTGTATTGGATGTTATCGAAACGGCACGAAAAACGCGTATCATTATGCGTGAAAACTTTATCTGGGCAGCAGGCTACAATCTGACCATTTTACCTATTGCTGCGTTGGGTTTAGTTGCGCCGTGGGCGGCCGCATTGGGTATGTCGTTAAGCTCGTTAGTCGTGGTGGCAAACTCACTAAGGTTGTACCGTTTATGAGTGTTATTTACGCATTAATTCCTGTCGCTATCCTATTTGTCATTTTAGCCGTCGTTATCTTTTTTTGGGCTGTACGCTCAAATCAATTTGAAGACATTGAACGTCAAGGTATGACGATTCTAATGGATGACGATGACGAAAAAGAGCAAAAAAAGCCAAACGATGACCGATCAGATTAATTGGTTTACTCCTCTTTTGATGGGGCTTGCGGGAGCGGGCCATTGCTTGGCGATGTGTGGCGGCCTTGCCGCAGCCATGGGTGTTAATCAGAACCGCCTAACTGTGTTTGTTTATAATTTAGGCCGTCTTACATCCTATTCGTTGTTAGGCGCTATTATGGGTGGCGCAGTAGCATTACTCGCGCCCGACACGCCCTACACGACCCCTTTTCTTAGAATTTTTGCCGCCACCATGATGATACTATTAGGTCTATACTTAGCTGGGTGGTGGCCAATACTGGTTAAACTTGAGTCATTAGGTCGCCCGGTATGGCGTAAGCTCCAGCCGTTCGCCGCAAAACTGCGTGGACAACACGGATTACTGCCTGCTTACCTTGCGGGCATGTTTTGGGGCTGGTTACCTTGCGGTTTAGTGTACAGTGCATTGAGTTACGCAGCGGTTTCGGGTAGTGCCTTTAGTGGCGCAGGTTATATGGCTTTATTTGCTCTAGGTACGTTTCCCGCGATGATCGGTTTGGGATTAATTAGCCAGCATGTTGCTCAGCTATTCAGAAGCCAAGGGGTTAGAACAGCCTTAGGCGTCATGATGCTACTCTACGGCCTATGGTCGCTTTTGATCGTAATCAAAGCGTTGCTACAGGGTTAATGCTGATCACTGGTATAGCATTCATTATTGCGCTAAGTTAATGGTAACAATCATTGGTTATGTGTGTGGGAGCATAACATGGAACGATTTAAACGGATTCTCGTCGTGGTTGACCCCGCAGATGAAGAGCACAAAGCGATAAACCGATCATTGCATATCGCTCGTTTAACGCAGGCAAAAATCAGCCTACTCCTCTCTATTTATGATTTCTCTTATGAAATGACAACGATGTTATCGCGCGATGAACGCGATACGATGCGCACAAACCTGATCGCTGATCGTCGAGCCTGGATTGCCGACTTACTAGAGGGCTTTGATACGGATGGGCTCGATATTGATATTACTGTCGTTTGGCATAACCGCCCGTTTGAAGCGATCATCGAGCATGTTCAAAAGCTCGAAGCGGATCTGTTGGTCAAAGCAACGCAAGTTCAACCGAGTTTTCAAAATCTATTATTCACCCCGACCGACTGGCACTTACTGAGAAAGGCGCCCTGCCCAGTCTTGTTGGTCAAGGAACATGCTTGGCCACAACATGGACAAGTGTTGGCCGCCATACACAGTGGTTCGGAAGAGCACGAGCACCAACAGCTTAATGACCGTGTTGTAGATACCGCTCAAGCAATGACTGAAGTTCTCAATGCAAGCTTGCATTTAGTGAATGCCTACCCGGCGGCACCTATTAACGTCGCGGTAGAGATTCCCGAATTTGACGTGACTCAATATAGCGACGAACTCGAAAAACATCACAAAAATGCAATGGCTAACTTTGCTCGTAAATACCGTATACCTAATGCACAGCAGCATGTCGAACAAGGTTTGCCTGAACAAGTGATTCCCGACTTAGCTAAACGACTGGATGCAGAACTTGTCGTTTTAGGGACGAAAGGACGGACTGGTTTTTCGGCGGCGCTGTTGGGAAATACCGCTGAACATGTACTAGAGCGTCTTAACTGTGATGTCCTTGCTATAAAGCCCGCTGATTTTAAATCGCCAGTGGCATAATAAACAGTGGTTCGCTATAATCGCGCCCTATCTTTCGACGATATCAATATAGGCGTGAGTGGGTATGCAAACGGATCGCACTGAAGCGAAAAAACAGTACGGTTTTAATAAACTGCAAAAGCGCATCCGCAGAGAGACCGGTAAGGCGATTCAGCAGTTTTCAATGATCGAGCATAACGACAAGATCATGGTTTGCCTCTCGGGAGGCAAAGATAGCTACACCCTGCTCGACACCCTAATGTACCTAAAGCGTGTGGCCCCGATCAGTTTTGATATTGTGGCAGTTAACCTGGATCAGAAGCAACCCGGGTTCCCTGAGCACGTGTTACCCAATTATCTCAATAGCCTCGGTGTTGATTACGAAATTGTTGAGGAAGACACCTATAGCATCGTAAAAGACAAAATCCCCGAAGGAAAAACCACTTGCTCACTCTGTTCACGCTTACGCCGAGGGATTCTATATAAAACGGCTAAGCGATTAGGCGCTACTAAAATTGCGCTTGGTCACCACCGCGATGACATGATAGAAACGCTGTTTTTAAATATGTTTTATGGTGGGAAACTGAAATCGATGCCGCCGAAGTTAGTCAGCGATAATGGCGAACACGTGGTTATCCGACCACTGGCTTTTTGCCGGGAGAAAGACATTGCACGTTATTCTGAGGCGATGGCGTTTCCAATAATTCCATGCAACTTGTGTGGTTCACAGGAAAATCTTCAGCGCAAAAATATCAAGGCAATGTTAAATCAATGGGACCGCCAATTCCCCGGCCGTATTGAGAGTATCTTTACTGCTATGCAAAGTGTGACGCCATCGCACCTAGCAGATAGTCAGTTGTTTAACTTCGATGAGGTGCGAGCCACTGGTTTAGAAACGGACGAAGGCGACACCGCATTCGATGCGCCCTCTTTTAACCAATCATTCGCTCCTGAAGACGATGATGAACAGTTGATGTCCTCTATCAAAATTACACATATCGCTTAATTTGAAGAAACGGCGGCTTCTGGAGTCGCCGAGTTTTCTTGTTCCATAATAGCTTCAACGATCGGACGATTAACCCGAATCATCGCTTTCAGCTCATCAATGTAATCTTGTCCTCGCTCAGAATAGCTGTGCAAACCGCTTAATAGAGGAATCGCACGTACTTGCTCCTCTCGATCACGCATCACTTCACGGATCTGACGTAACTCAAGATACGGTTCATGTGTATTAATGTTGCGCATGTAACTTCGAACCGATTGCGCCACGTGGTCAAACTTTGCCACTTCGTGATTCATCCCCTCAGGTCGTTGGCTTGGTACTAGTCCACAACCCTCGCGATAACACCACTGGCCAAATAAATTGAGCCCTTCTTGTGCAAACCGTGATGTACCCCAGGCGGACTCGTTCGCCGCTTGAACGAGGACCATCATGGTAGGAATAATATCCACCCGGCGCTTGAGGATTTCAAATTGCTGTTCGTTATCTAGGGTTGGATCAACTTCGTAGTAATCGACTAAACGAGCGAGTTGACTTTTATCTTGTTCGTTTTCAAAACCTCTGCTGTACGCATTCTCGATGGCAAATAGCTGTTGTCTTTCGTGCAGAATACGTAAGTTCTCCGCTTCAATGATGGGCAGTAGATAGCGAAAAAACTCCCTCTTTTTCTCTCGTACATCATTAAACTCGTCAAAATTAGGGATCTCCGTACGAGGTTTTAGGGTTGGCACTGGAGGCAAACCGTGGCTCACTATATCTTTGTCGCTTGTCGGCTTCTCATATTTACTAAAAAACGGTAACAACAAAGCGGCTATACATACCAAGATAAAGAAAATAATAAATAATTTTTTTCGCATTTGAACTCCTTTAAGCAGTCCAGTCATCGGATTGATTTGATTGAGAGGGTGGCTGCAAGCGCACATTGACACCGATGACTTGGCGATAAATCAAACCCAACAGATTTACTAAATAAGGAATCAAAACAAAAAGCAATAGCCCATATGTAATGAGACCCATGATAAAAACCATGTAAAAAGCAAATGTTAGCGCAATAAAAAACGGCAAATGATAATGAGTAATACGGATTGAATAATAGATTGCGTTCAATGGCGATATGCGGCGTTCGACAACTAAGGGGATCGCTAAACAAAAAATCGCTGATGTATACAAGGTCACTATATAGCCTAGTAAAGGCGAGATGCTTGCAGCCAACCATACAAACAGTTGTGAAATTAACGTAGTGATCACGCCCGCAGCAATGAGCGAGGTCACCACTTCAAATCCCTTAAAAATGTGCAAGCCCTTGGTCGGAATATCGATGCTGTGACGTATCCCCATCAGAATAATGCCGCCAAACAACGGAGCCGCTATCGCAGTACTAAACACGGCTAAGCCTAAGCCTTGAATTGGTGTCATTTGATTAATCGCTTCGGGAGATGAAAGTACTGACATCGGCAACACAATTTGAATGACAGTGACGATAACGAGTAGTACTGCGAGAAAGCTGATCATGGCCGTTACCAGAGGCCAAAAATGCCGCCCAGTAATAGCAAACGCTTCCTTTAGCCATTGCACCGGATGAACACGGTAGTTTCCCTTCAATGCTTCGGCTAAATCTCCGCCCACAATCATTTGTTCTTTTGATTCGTTTTGCTGCAATTTCGACCCCATAAAGCTCTATACATTTGATATAATTAGCGTCAACCATCGATTTTACCATCGATTCTGTAGCTGAGGAAATTTATGCCCACTCAACATCGACGTAAGCGCAGTCCGAAGCGTCCACGTCCAGTAAACCCGAAACTTGTTCTACTCAATAAGCCTTATGGTGTACTCAGTCAGTTTTCTGGGGAGCCAGATGATGTCACCCTTAAAGATTTCGTTCCTCATTCAAACGTTTATCCCGCCGGGCGGCTTGATAAGGATAGTGAAGGTTTAATGTTACTGACAAATGACGGCGTCTATCAGGCGCGTCTTGCGAATCCGAAATATAAAGTAGCTAAGACTTACTGGGTACAAGTTGAGGGCATTCCCGATGAAGCGCAATTAACGGCATTGCGTAATGGTTGTGAATTAAACGACGGACTTACCAAGCCGGCACAAGCTTTTGCTATTGACGCGCCTATAGGTTTGTGGCCGCGCAACCCGCCGGTGCGTGAGCGTAAAACAGTTCCCGACTCTTGGTTAAGCTTATCGATCACTGAAGGGAAAAACCGTCAAGTTCGTCGTATGACGGCTCACGTAGGACTGCCTACCTTGCGATTAATCCGTGCGCAAATCGGTCCGTTTAAGTTGGCTGGGTTACAGCCAGGAGAATGGCGCGAAGAGCCCCCAGTATGGTAAACTGTGCGACTAGCGTTCCGTGTAGTAACAGAGACAGTAAATCATGACTGAGTCCAAGAAAAACCCCAGTGAAACCAAAGTCATCGTCGGTATGTCTGGCGGCGTAGACTCTTCCGTATCCGCCTACCTACTTCTTCAACAAGGCTATCAAGTTGAAGGCCTCTTTATGAAGAACTGGGAAGAGGATGACGACGATGAATATTGTGCCGCCGCTGATGATCTCGCCGATGCAGAGGCCGTGTGTGAAAAACTGGGCATTGAGCTACACACCGTTAATTTTGCCGCGGAATACTGGGATAACGTGTTTGAGCATTTCTTAGATGAATATAAAGCCGGCCGCACTCCTAACCCTGACATCATGTGCAACAAAGAAATCAAATTTAAAGCATTTCTGGAATTTGCAGCGGAAGCCTTGGGCGCCGACTATATTGCTACGGGTCATTACGTGAGACGCGCTTTTAACGATGGCAAGTGGCAGTTATTACGCGGTTTAGATAATAACAAAGACCAAAGCTACTTTCTTTATACGTTGAGTCACGAGCACGTTGCTCAAACGTTGTTCCCTGTTGGTGAGCTCGAAAAGCCAGAAGTGCGCCGTATTGCCGAAGAGCAAGGTTTAGTTACTGCCGACAAAAAGGATTCCACAGGTATCTGTTTTATTGGAGAGCGCAAGTTTAAGGACTTTTTGCAACAATACCTTCCTGCTCAGCCGGGTAAGATCGAGAGCGTTGATGGTGAAGAGCTCGGTGATCATGAAGGACTAATGTACCACACCATAGGCCAACGCAAGGGACTTCATATTGGCGGTTTAGCTGACGCCGGCGATGATCCGTGGTATGTCGTTGATAAAGATGTCGAGCGCAATGTACTCGTCGTTGCTCAAGGCAAGAATCATCCTCGCCTATTCTCAAAAGGCTTAATAGCGAACCAACTACATTGGGTCAATCGTGAGGAAATAACAGAGCCGTTGCGGTGTGTGGTAAAAACACGCTATCGCCAAGCCGATATAGCTTGCCAAATAACACCTGCCGCAGATGGACGTATCACGGTTTCTTTCGATGAGCCTGTGGCTGCCGTAACGCCTGGTCAATCGGCGGTATTCTATATCGATGATGTCTGTCTGGGTGGCGGAATTATTGAACAACGTATTACCGATTTTGAGGTGCGTTTATGAACGATTGGCAACAGCGGGTTGTTGCTTTAGCGGGAATGGCACAAGCCGCAATCGCCGTTCAGCAGGTCGCACGTACAGGCCGAGTCCATCATGAAGCTGTAGTGGACACCCTTATCAATAGCGTACTTAACCTAGAACCAGAGTCGACAGAAGCGGTCTATGGCGGTTTAGAAGGTGTTCGTCCGGGGTTGATTTTACTCGCCCAACAGTTTCGCAATAATGCCCAGCGTGACCTCGAAATTACTCGGTACATGGTAGGCATGGTGCACCTATCTAGACGCTTGCTGAATCAGCCAAAGTCGCTCAACTTATTAGCAGAGCGGCTACATCAGGTTGGCCGCCAGTACTATGAGTTTGGCTTCGATAAATATCAGATAACGGCGAGTCTCGCTTCGATTTACCGTGAAGTGATTAGCCCATTAGGGCAACCGATAAGAGTCAATGGCAATCCTAAACTATTAAAGCATGAGGCCAACCAACACTTGATTAGAGCCTTGCTTCTATCAGGTGTACGTAGCGCAGTATTATGGCAACAAGTCGGTGGTAAACGACGTCAGTTTTTATTAGGACGCAAGCGTATGCTGGCGGCCGTCAATGAACTACTCAGCGTGAGTGCATAACTTAAACTGTTTAACTTGGAGAACTTTGGATATGTTACCTTTTTCAACCCTTACGGCTATATCGCCTGTTGACGGGCGTTATGCCAGTAAAGTTGAGCCATTACGTGCCATATTTAGTGAGTATGGTCTAATTAAATACCGCGTGACTGTCGAAGTGCGTTGGTTACAAATGTTGGCTCAGCATGAGGGCATTAAAGAAGTTGCTCCACTTAGCGATGAAGCGAATCAACGCCTTAATGCGATCGTTGAAACATTCAGCGTCGAAGATGCTGAACGTGTGAAAGAAATCGAGCGCACAACAAACCATGACGTGAAAGCGGTCGAGTACTTATTGAAAGAGAAAGTCGCTGACTTGCCAGAATTAGCCAAAGTCAGTGAGTTTATTCACTTTGCTTGCACGTCAGAGGATATCAACAACCTATCACATGGTTTAATGCTTACAGCTGCGCGAGACGATGTCTTAGTGCCTGTTATGCAAGAAATTGTCGATACTGTAAAAGCAAAAGCACGTGAATACCGCTCGGTAGCAATGATGGCACGTACTCACGGCCAACCCGCCACGCCAACCACCATGGGTAAAGAGTTTGCTAACGTCGCGGTGCGTTTGCAACGTCAGCTTGAGCAAGTGCGCGCAGTGGCACTGATGGGTAAAATAAACGGTGCCGTGGGTAACTACAACGCGCACTTAGCGGCTTACCCGAACGTTGATTGGCATCAGGCTTCAGAACAGTTCGTGACTTCTTTAGGCCTGACTTGGAACGCTTACACAACCCAAATCGAACCGCATGATTATATCGCCGAATTATTCGACGCGGTCGCACGCTTTAATACCGTGTTAATCGACTTTGATCGTGACTTATGGGGTTATATTGCGCTTAACCACTTTAAGCAGAAAACGATTGCTGGCGAAGTAGGCTCATCAACCATGCCGCATAAAGTAAACCCCATCGATTTTGAAAACTCCGAAGGTAACTTAGGCATCGCCAATTCGGTTATGAATCACCTCGCGCAGAAGCTTCCGATTTCCCGCTGGCAGCGCGATCTGACCGACTCAACCGTATTGCGTAATCTCGGTGTTGGTATCGCCCATGCGGTTATCGCGTATCACGCTTCCTTGAAAGGGCTGAGCAAGCTTGAAGTCAATGAATCGGTATTAACAGCCGAGTTAGATGCAAACTGGGAGTTGATGGCCGAGCCCGTACAAACGGTGATGCGTCGCTACGGCATCGAAAAGCCGTACGAAAAACTCAAAGAGCTCACGCGTGGTAAGCGTATCAAGCCGGCCGATTTGGTAACATTCATTGATGCGCTCGATGTCCCTGAAGCCGCGAAAGATGAAATGAAAGCCATGTCACCGATGAACTACATTGGTCGTGCTGAAGCATTTGTAGACGAGCTTAAGTAATGTATTTAGAGAATGTCGATAAGCAAGCCTTTCTCGATTCTGACTGGCAAAAACGCCCGCGCTTGTTTAAGCGTGGGCTCGCTAACGTTGACTTAATCGAGCCCGAAATTTTAGCCGGTCTAGCCATGGAAGATGGCGTTGATGCTCGTATTATCGAACATCGAGCTCAAGCCTGGTCAGTCACTCACGGCCCTTTCGAGGAGTACGAATCACTCGGTGAAGAGAATTGGACGTTACTCGTGCAAGCAGTCAATGAATGGATGCCCGATGTCCACTCGCTGTTGCAGGCGTTTCGTTTTTTACCCGAGTGGCGCATTGATGATGTGATGGTGAGCTTCTCCGTTGAAGGCGGTGGCGTTGGACCACACGTTGACGAATACGATGTGTTTATTGTGCAAGGAGCGGGTCGTCGTCATTGGCGCGTGGGTGCACGTCAATCGACTACGCCAACTTATCCGTGCGAAGATCTCAAGCAGATCAAAGAGTCCTTTGATGCGGTCATCGATGAAGTACTAGAACCCGGTGATGTTCTGTATATTCCGGCTGGCTGCCCACATGATGGCATCGCACTTGAACCTTGTCTCAATTATTCCGTCGGTTTTCGTGCGCCGAATCAAGCCGAATGGCTTGCTCAGCTCGCTGACATGGCATTACAGACTGAGCAACTCAAACAACGTTACACCGATCCGAACCTCTCGTGTGACAACCCAAGTCATATCGTAACTGAAGCTCAGCTAGGCCAAGTCAAACAACTCCTTAAATCAGCGGTTGAATCGAGTGATTTTGATGAGCTCATTTTACGTGCTCAGTCAATGAGTAAGCGCCCTCTTCCTGAGCCCGAGTTGCCGATGGTGCCCGAACAAGTGCCTGCTTTACTAACGATGGATAATGCAACCGTCGTTCGTACACCGGGTTCGCGTTTACTAAAGCACTTCGACAAACCACATTACTTTGCCAACGGTGAGTTGTTTGTGGTGACCGCTGAAGCTGAGGCACTGGCTAAGCAGCTTGCAGAGCTCACCGATGAAACAGCGATTACCGAATTGGCCCCCGTGTGCAGTGACGCGTGTGGGCAAGCGCTGATCGCATGGTTAGTCAATCAGGGTGTTATCGAGCTATTAATTGACTAATTTTTGTTAACAAGTTGCCGTTTACGTCAACTGTAAACAACAGTTGCTAAACACCCGTTTGAATAACGATTTTAGTTTTGTTTTTTAGTAGCGCGTTAACATTCCAAGTGGTAATGTGCGCGCAATTTTGAAAACCAATGAGGATGGAAATTCATGTCTCTATTTGAGCATATTGAATTCGATAATCACGAACAAGTGACCTTCTGCCATGATGAAGAATCTGGTCTTAAGGCTATTATTGCCGTTCACGATACAACGCTCGGCCCGAGCTTGGGCGGTACGCGTTTATGGAACTACGCTTCATCGGCTGAAGCATTAACCGACGTGTTACGTCTTTCACGTGGCATGACCTATAAAAGCGCCATGGCTGGCCTTCCTCTAGGTGGCGGTAAAGCCGTGATCATCGGCGATGCTAAAACCATTAAAAGTGAAGCCCTATTCCGTGCTTACGGCCGTTTCATTGAAACCTTAGGTGGCAAATACATCACCGCTGAAGACGTCAACATTCGCACGGCGGATATCGATATCGTTGCTAAAGAAACAAGCCATGTAGCCGGTACTGCAGATAAAGCAGGCGATCCATCGCCTCACACTGCGCTCGGTACTTATTTAGGCCTTAAAGCGGCGGCAAAACACCGTTTAGGTTCTGATGACCTTAATGGCGTAACGATTGCAGTGCAAGGTTTAGGTGCTGTTGGTTATGACTTTGCCGAATACTGTGCTAAGGAAGGCGCGAAGTTGATCGTAACGGATATCAACGAAGACGCCATGCAACGTGCTAAAGATGAGCTCGGTGCACAGGTTGTGGGTCTTGACGAAATCTATGGCGTCGAGGCTGACGTATACGCGCCATGCGCACTCGGTGCAACAATTAACGATGAAACGCTTAAGCAGTTAAAAGTTAAGATCATTGCAGGTAGTGCAAACAATCAGTTAGCGACTCCAGCACACGACCAGAAAGTTAAAGACATGGGTATTCTATACGCACCTGATTATGTCATTAACGCAGGTGGTGTTATCCACGTCTGTTCTGAAGCAGCTAACTTCTCGCTTGAAGAGACTGACAAACGTGTGCGTGATATCTACAACACACTCGATAAGCTCTTTGCTCGTGCCAATGAAGAAAACCGTCCAACCGGCGAATTGGCCGACGAGATGGCGCGCGAAATCATCGCTAACGCGAAAAAATAACAGCGTAACGAGCTACCTTAGTGATTAAGGTAGCTCAAAATAACTTCAAGCGGGTGTCTCACCCGCTTACCTTCCAAACGTTTTACCTGCGAGCGGCAAGAGAATCCAGTCGCAGTAATACCACTGGTTCCGTACTGTTTAACCGCTTCAGCCCAATCCATTTGATACAACGCAATACTCTCTTTCAAATTGCTACGTTCATGCCCAAATGTTCCGGCCATACCACAACAGCCCGCTTGGACAATATCGAGCTGCAAGCCAACACTGGTAAATAGCGCCTGCCAGTGCTTTGCTGACTCGGGAATGAAGCTCTGCTCGGTGCAGTGTAACAGCAAACCGTAACGGCGATGACTGCTCTGGAGTTCGAGTTTCTCCGCCTTGCCCTGTAACCACTCAATGACTGTTTGCACGTTCAATGCTTCAGCTTTATCACCTAACACGTGGTGATACTCGTCGCGGAATACCAATGCGGTGGACGAATCAACACCCACGCGTTCAATTTCGGTATCGAACAAGGGCGCTAGGTATTCATAAACACGTTCAGCCGTTTGCTTAAACTCCGATAAAAAGCCTTTCACATGTTGAGCTTTACCCTGTCCTACAAAGGGTATCAATACAGGTTGATAACCTAAACGAGCAGCGAGTTGCGCGAAAGAATGCACGATCTCAGCTTCATAAAAGCTGGTGAAAGGATCTTGTACGATAGCCACCAGCTGCTGTTGCTGTTCTACTGGTAACTGGGCGAGCTCACTCGGCTCCGCGACTCGGAATTCTGACGCCTGCCACCGTTTAACCAAGTTAGGCACTGAAAATGCGGGCGTATCGACATAACCCACAACTTGTTTCAAGAAAAAGTTGCTCAGTGGGTTTTTGATAATGGCATTACTAAACTTAGGAAATTTCGCGCCTATCTTAGCGGTACTCTCAACGCTTCGTACTAAATGATCCTTGATAGGCCGCGGGTATCTTGAGTAGTAATGCTGTAAAAACTCAGCCTTAAATGTCGGCACGTCGACACTCACTGGACACTGATTAGTACAGGCTTTGCACGCCAAGCACTTGTCCATTGACACCTTCACTTCGTGGCTGTAGTCATCTTTCGAATCATTGCGGTTACGCCACTTTTCAAACCAAGATACTTCGTCATCAGGCTGCTTCTCCGCGCGGTAATTCTGTTCCGCAGTTAAGCGCAACCATTCACGCATCAATGACGCGCGCCCTTTGGGCGACATACGACGGTCACGTGTCACTTTATACGAAGGACACATTGCTGCTTTGGTATCGTAGTTGAAACACAGTCCGTTGCCATTACAACTCATGGCATTGTCGTAATAGTCACGTGTCTGAATCGGAATTTGACGGTCAAAATATCCGCGCTTTTGCGCATCAACAGAAACTAACTGCGCTTCGCTGTTTAACGGCGTAGCGATTTTACCTGGATTAAACTGGTTAAACGGGTCAGCGGCTGCTTTTACTTTTTGTAGTTCTTGATAAAGCGCCTCGCCAAAGAATTTCGGCACATATTCTGAGCGATAGCCTTTACCATGCTCGCCCCACATCAAGCCACCGTATTTGGCTGTCAATGCAGCTACTTTATCACTGATTTCGCGCAATAGAGCTTCATCATCTGGGTTGGTTAAATCCAGCGCGGGTCGCACGTGCAACACCCCTGCGTCGGCGTGACCAAACATACCGTAATGGAGGTTGGCATCATCTAGGATGTCGCGAAACTCCATTATAAAAGCCGCCAACTGCTCGGGAGGAACCGCGGTGTCTTCTGCGAAAGCAACCGGTTTACGCGCACCTTTAGTGGCACCTAACAGCCCGACCGCTTTTTTTCGCATGGCATAAATGGTTTGGATACTTTCTAGGTCATCGCATATTTGATACCCGATCACCCCTTTATTATCTTTAGCTTTAATGAGCTTATCCAAGCGTTTACAAAGCGCATCAATTTTCCGCTGATTTTCCGCTTGGTCCGTCGCGGCAAACTCGACCATATTAATGCCATTCATGACCTGTCCCTCGACCTCTTCTAGCAACGGCGAAACGCTATGCCAGATGATGTCTTCACGCGCCAAGTTCAGCACATTGGAATCAATGGTCTCTACTGATGTTGCTTCAGCTTCAACTAAGAACGGTGAGTTATTCAGTGCCGCTTGGAAATCTGAATACTTTACGTTGATTAAGGTACGGTATTTGGGGATTGGTGTGATGTTGAGTTTTGCTTCTGTGACAAAGCCTAACGTGCCTTCTGAACCCGCGATCAGGCGGGATAAATCGAGCGTATGATGCTCTGCATCGAAGGTGTGTTTTAAGTCATACCCGGTTAAAAAGCGGTTTAATGGTGGAAATTTGGCGTCTATCGCCTCGCGCATACCCACACAGGTATTGAGTGCTTGTTTATATAACCGCCCCACCCGCGAATCGACTTCGCTGTAAGTTTGTGCCTGCTGTAAGTCGACCGGTTCACTGGCTAACAGCTCACCACCTTGCAACACCGTGCGTAACGACAAAATATGATCACTGGTTTTACCGTATACCAACGAGCCTTGACCCGATGCATCCGTATTAATCATGCCGCCGAGCGTGGCACGATTGCTGGTTGATAAGTCCGGTGCAAAGAAATAGCCATGTGGACGCAACGCGTCGTTAAGCTGGTCCTTTACCACGCCGGTTTGTACACGCACCCAACCTTCATCCGCATTGACTTCCAACACGCGATTCATATGGCGACTTAAGTCCACCACAATACCCGGCGTCAACGACTGTCCGTTAGTGCCCGTACCACCGCCTCGAGGGGAAAATGTCACTGAATGAAACTCATCTTGAGCTGCGAGTTTCAGTATCGTTTGAATGTCGGCTTCGTTGACAGGATAAAGGACGGCCTGCGGCAACTGTTGATAAACACTGTTATCCGTCGCCGCGATAAGCCGTCCTGAAAACGTGACATCAATCTCCCCACTAAAATCTGACTGTTCAAGCTCACCAATATATGCCTGATACAACGACGGCAGTGCGCGCTTGGCGTCTAACTTAGGGAGTTGTGTCATAACGTTTTATAGTCCTCTTACAGTTGTTCTGATAAGTACATCCAAGTTTCAATAACAGTGTCAGGGTTAAGCGAAACCGAATCAATTCCCTGCTCGACTAACCATTGAGCAAAGTCAGGATGATCTGACGGACCTTGACCACATATACCGACGTACTTACCACGTGCTTTAGCCGCTTTAATGGCCATTTCAAGCAATGCTTTAACAGCGTCGTTGCGCTCATCAAATAAGTGTGCAATTAAACCTGAGTCCCGGTCGAGTCCCAACGTTAGCTGGGTTAAATCATTCGAGCCAATTGAGAAGCCATCGAACATATCAAGGAATTTATCGGCCAATAGTGCGTTTGATGGTAGTTCACACATCATGATCACACGCAAGCCGTTCTCACCTTGTTTCAGTCCCTGCTCTTCAAGCAAATCGATAACTTGGCGACCTTCCTCTAACGTACGTACGAAAGGAATCATGATTTCGATGTTGCTTAGACCCATTTCATTGCGTACACGCTTAATCGCTTCGCATTCGAGTGCAAAGCAATCGCGGAATTCCTCTGAGATATAGCGTGATGCGCCACGGAAACCGAGCATCGGGTTTTCTTCATCCGGCTCGTATTGACTACCGCCCACTAAGTTTGCGTATTCATTCGACTTGAAGTCTGACATACGAACAATAACGCGCTCCGGTGCAAACGCCGCGGCTAAGGTTGAGATCCCTTCAGCAAGACGCGCTACATAATATTCACGAGGTGATTCATAACCGGCGATCATGGTGCTGATCGTTGCTTTCAACGCATCTGGTTGATCGTCAAAGTTAAGTAATGCTTTGGGATGCACTCCGATCATGCGATTAATAATAAACTCAAGGCGTGCAAGACCTACACCCGCATGCGGTAAACCAGCAAAGTCAAAAGCACGGTCCGGGTTACCGACATTCATCATAATCTTTAATGGTAAATCTGGCATTGCATCAACGCGCGACTCAGTGACTTCAAAGTCAAGCTCGCCTTCGTAGATGTACCCGGTATCACCCTCTGCACATGACACGGTAACCGCTTGGCCATTGCTAATCAGCTGAGTTGCATTACCACAGCCTACAACCGCTGGAATGCCTAACTCGCGAGCGATGATAGCCGCGTGGCATGTACGACCACCGCGGTTGGTCACGATAGCCGCCGCGCGCTTCATAATAGGCTCCCAATCCGGGTCGGTCATATCAGTAACCAGCACATCACCAGGTTGGACTTTGTCCATTTCTTCGATGCTATCCAATACGCGTGCCACACCTTTACCGATGCGCTGACCAATCGCACGACCTTCACAGACCACCGCACTGGTGTCTTGTAGTGCAAAGCGTTCGATCGCTTGCCCTTTTTGGTTGGACTGCACCGTCTCCGGACGTGCTTGTACGATATATAACTTGCCATCGATACCGTCTTTAGCCCACTCGATGTCCATCGGACGACCGTAGTGTTTCTCGATGATTAATGCTTGGCGAGCCAGTTCTTCTGCTTCTGCATCGGTAATCGAAAAGGTTTGGCTTTTAGCTGAATCGATGTCCTCGATCAGTGTTTGCTTACCATGTGCACGATCTTCAGAAAACACCATTTGGATTTTCTTACTACCCAAATTACGGCGCAACACCGCTGGACGTCCCGCGTTAAGCGTTGGTTTGTGTACATAAAACTCGTCTGGGTTTACCGCACCCTGAACGACCATCTCACCCAAACCGTACGATGAGGTGACGAAAACGACTTGGTCAAAACCTGATTCAGTATCAATTGTGAACATCACGCCTGATGAAGCAATGTCACTTCGAACCATGCGCTGTACACCCGCCGAGAGAGCTACGCCTCTATGGTCATAACCTTGGTGCACGCGATAAGAAATCGCACGGTCATTGAATAACGAAGCGAAAACGTGTTTGATGGCTTCCATCACGGCATCAAGACCGCGGACGTTTAAGAAAGTTTCCTGTTGGCCAGCAAACGAAGCATCCGGCATATCCTCTGCCGTTGCCGAGCTACGTACAGCAAAGCTGAATTCATCGTTGTCTTCACTGAGTTGGCTAAAGGCTTGCTTAATATCGGCTTCGAAGGCAGGTTGGAAAGGCGTGTCGATGATCCACTGACGAATGGTGCGGCCCGCTTCGGTTAATTTATTGACGTCATTAACGTCGAGGCCGTCGAGCAATTCATATATTTTGTCATTCAGACCACTTTGCTCAAGAAACTCGTTATATGCATCTGCTGTCGTCGCAAAGCCACCGGGGACTTCAACCCCTGCACCCGCGAGGTTACTAATCATTTCACCGAGTGAGGCGTTTTTACCCCCCACTCTGTTGACATCTTGCATTCCTAGTTGCTGATACCACAGTACGTTTTCTTGCACGTCTTTTTCCTCGATTTAATCCGATGGGAGGTATGATGTGGCAAACATTTTACACATACTTAGCCAACAAGTTAATATCCGATTTACAAAGCTTTCGATTTTTATCTATAGAATAAGGAATAAACGGTCATGAGAACCGCGTTTTACGTCTCTGATGGGACCGCTCTCACTGCAGAGGCGTTTGGTCATGCTTTGCTTTCGATGTTTCCCACCGATTTTCGACATAAAACACTGCCATTTATCGATACTCAGGCTAAAGCGGAAATGGCGTGCAAACAGATTCAGCGTGCCGCTGAGGACGATGGCGAACCGCCGCTCATTTTTCACACCTTTGTCAATGTAAAACTCAAGCAACGTATTACCCAGTGCGGTGGAATTAGTTATGATTTTCTCGATAACTTTGTCGGCCAAGTCGAGCACGAGCTGGGGATTAAAGCAAAACCAAAAACTCACCGTACTCATGGCGTGCATAAGGACTACAACTTTCGCGTCGAAGCGATTAACTACGCGCTCGATAACGACGATGGCAAAAAGCTGAACCAGTTGGATCAGGCTGATTTGATTCTTGTCGGTGTATCACGCACGGGTAAGACACCAACGAGTCTTTACTTAGCTATGCAATACGGCATCAAAGTAGCGAACTACCCGATCACCGAGGACGACGATTTCGAACGACTCAGTCTGCCCTATGAGTTAAAGATGCAGCGTCACAAATTGTTTGGACTCACGCTCGATTCGCAACGTTTACATGAAATTCGCAGTCAGCGACGTGAGGGTAGCCAGTACGCGTCGATGCAGCAATGTCGCTTCGAGTTGTCGGAAGTCGAAAAATTATATCGCAAAGAAGCCATTCCTTTCATTAATTCGACACGTTTCTCAGTTGAAGAAATCGCCGCCAAGATACTTGCGCAAACGAATCTTCAACGCCGCCGTTACTAGTTCGTTATTGGTCAGTTCCAACAAAAACGGCGACCTTTTGGTCGCCGTTCAATACAGCTAACGCTGAGTTTAACTTGCGTTGGTGCTTTCGAAAATCTTATCCGCAGATGCCGCAACGAAGCCCGAATACAATTTACCCGGCTCAATTTCGTAGCGTTTAGCGAACTCATAAAAGCATGAAGGAATTTCTACTGTCTTATCGCTGAACTCGACTGGATGGTGATTAGCCATGGTCGAGGACTGTTCAAGATAGACTTCCGGAGAGCCTTTGATTTCGCCACCCGAAGTGTTCAGTTTAAAACCATTATCTTTAAGCGTTTGGTTGACCTCTTCTAGATCGGTGTAACCCGGTAATTGGTTAACACTCACGGTGAAGTGGTTAGCACAGAAACCGAATGCAGCCATCCACGCCGCGTATTCGCTTTCTTCTAATAACGCTTGATAATCTTCATGACTGACTTGCCAATGCGTTCCCGAGTACAAGAAGTCGTCTTTTTTGACATCTTCTGGATTAATGTGGCTCACCATTTCTTTGACCTTAGCCTGCAAGCTATCACTAAACTCCTCAGTCATCAGCTCGCTGATGAAGACCTTAGGCAACGTTGGATCTTCGTGCTCAAAGTGCTTCGCACGGAGTTTCTTGGCTTCAAAGTGATAGTCTCCACCCTCTTTGTAGCCTAGATCTAAAAAGTGTTGCGCGAGCGCTTCAAGACGTACCGGGGCAATATCAAACGTTCGGAAAGCAACGTGATCGTTTACAATCGGATGCCCTTTTCCGAGTACCTCGTGCACCTTAGGTGCCGATGGTGTACGAGAAATGTAATCTTGCCAAAGACGTTCAAACAGCTGCTCGACATGTTGAGACATGAAATTTAATCCTTTTAACGTAAAAGTTACTCAAAAATAGTGGCGAATTAACCGTGCCCATTTCGTGCGGCCCCGAGTGACTCAGCCACTAAAAAGGCAAGCTCTAGCACTTGGTCGGCGTTCAGCCGGGGGTCGCATTGGGTGCGGTAGCGGCTGGATAAATCAGCTTCGCTAATTTGGTACGCACCACCTGTACATTCTGTCACATCCTCGCCGGTCATCTCCAGATGGATACCACCTGCATAGCTCCCCTCTGCTTGATGTACCGCAAAGAATTGACGTAATTCTTTATGTATGGCGTCAAAGTTACGTGTTTTCAACCCACCATCTGCTTTTGTCGTATTGCCATGCATTGGATCACTCGACCACACCACATTCCGACCTTCTTGCTGTACACGTCGAACCAGACGCGGAAGGTTGTCGGCTAAATTGTCGGCACCCATACGTGAAATGAGCGTTAGACGGCCTGCCTCATTATCCGGATTGACCGCATCGACTAACCGAATTAGCTCGTCAGGATCCATGGTCGGTCCCACTTTGACGCCAATTGGGTTATGGATTCCGCGCATGAATTCAACATGCGCGTGGTCAAGTTGACGAGTGCGCTCGCCAATCCAGATCATGTGCGCCGAGCAGTCGTATGGTAGACCGGTCAATGTGTCGGTGCGTGTCAAAGCTTGCTCATACGGCAATAATAAGGCTTCATGTGAGGTAAATAGCTGAGTTTCATGTAAGGTGGCATTATTTTCAGCATTAATTCCCAACACTTCCATAAATTTAAGCGCGGACTGAATTTGCTCGGCAATCTCTTGATAGCGTTCTTTCAGTGGGTTCGCGGCTAAAAAGCCCAAGTTCCACTTATGAACTTTATGCAAATTAGCGAGACCACCTTGAGCGAATGCGCGCAAAAGATTTAGCGTTGCTGCAGAGTGATGGTAGGCCTTCAACATGCGTTCTGGATCAGGCGTACGAGCCGCGTCAGTAAATGCCATATCATTAATGATATCACCGCGATAGCTCGGTAAGCTCACACCATCGATCGTCTCAAGATCACTTGAGCGTGGCTTTGCATACTGCCCGGCCATTCGCGCGACCTTAGTCACTGGGCACGAACCTGCAAAGGTCATCACGATGGCCATCTGCAAAATAACTTTAAATGTATCGCGGATTTTAGGCGCATTAAAGTCTGCAAACGATTCTGCGCAGTCACCGCCTTGCAGTAAAAAGCCCTCGCCATGACAGACATCCGTCAACTGACTACGTAACGCACGTATCTCTTCTGCGAACACTAATGGCGGAAATTGACTCAGTTGTGACTCAACCTGTTGTAAGTGTTCTTTGTTTGGGTATTGCGGCTGTTGCTTGATGGGTTTATCACGCCAACTACGTGCACTCCACTGGCTCATAACATCCTATCCAGTTGTGGTTATCGAAACCACCAATCTAGCGAGGTCAGGCGTGAAAAGCAATGCCCAACCCCGCGTGAATGCTAAGTTTTTATTTAAATTCTGCGTAATGCTTCAATTCGCTCACTTAACGGTGGGTGTGACATAAACAAACGACTCAAACCACTACGTTTACCATTGATACCAAAAGCCAACATTGAGCCCTTCAATTCAGGTTCCTGACCCCGCTGCAAACGCTCGAGTGCGGCTATCATTTTTTGCTTACCAACCAGTTGAGCCGACCCCGCATCAGCACGGAATTCACGTTTGCGTGAAAACCACATCACGATGATGCTGGCCAAAATACCAAATACGATCTCTAGCACCATAACGATCCCAAAGTATGCCAGGGTTCCAAGACCGCCACCTTGCTGATTATTGCCACGGGTCGCGTTATCAATCGCACTCGCAATAATGCGAGCAAAGAACATCACGAACGTATTCACTACGCCCTGAATCAGCGTCAATGTCACCATGTCACCGTTAGCAATGTGACTCACCTCATGCGCTAACACCGCTTCGATCTCATCTTGATTCATCTGTTCAAGCAACCCGGTACTGACAGCCACCAGAGAAGCTGACTTACTCCGACCCGTGGCGAATGCATTAGGCGCGTGAGACGGGAAGATAGCGACTTGTGGCATCGGTATACCGGCTTTTTGTGTTTGTTGCTTCACCGTTTCAACCAACCAGCGTTCAGCCGGTGTCCGCGGTTCCTCGATAACTTGCGCGCCTGTCGCCCTAACCGCCATCCAGCGAGAAATAAACAGTGATACGAAGGCACCACCAAAACCAAACAGACCACACAGTATTAAAAGACCTAGCGGATTTTGCACGGTGAGACCCGTGTTTGCGCTAATAATATTAAACACGAAACTAACGACCACCAAAATGGCTATATTGGTCATCAAAAACAGCAAGATGCGTTGCATACACATACCCTCAGTAAGCTAGGACAAATCGGTCTAGATGATATGCTAAATGTGGGTGATTGGCTTACATTTCTAGTGACGAATACGTAAAATATTTTAATTATTCACGTTAGAATTAGAGCTAACCCATGACACAACACAAGAATCTACTACTTTTAAGCAGTTCTCGCGTCGGGGATACCGACTATCTTGCCCACAATAGAGAATGGATTAAGAACGCCGTAGGCGATGCAACATTGCTTTTTATTCCCTATGCCGGCGTGGGTATGACGCATAGCCAATATACCGATAAAATTCGCAACGCGCTTGCGCCTGTCAACGTGGCCGTCACTGGTATAGAGGAATATGCCGATCCGATAGCAGCCGTGCGTGAGGCCCAAGCAATTGCTGTTGGTGGCGGCAACACCTTTCAGTTATTGAATTTAATTTATCAACACCAGCTGATTGAGCCGCTCCGCGATACAGTAAATGCGGGGACTCCCTATGTTGGCTGGAGTGCAGGTTCAAATATTGCCGGTAAAACGATCAAAACCACCAATGATATGCCGATTGTTGAGCCACCGAGTTTCAATGCTTTACGTTTAGTTGAGCTACAAATGAATCCACATTACACCGACTATCATCCACCTGGTTTTAATGGCGAAACACGCGATGACCGTCTCAATGAGTTCATTGCGTTAAATAACACTGAGACGGTATTGGGTTTGCCAGAGGGTACAGGACTGGAAATACGGGCCAGTGAATGTCACTGGCGAGGAGATGCACAGCCCGTGCTGATAGATAGCACAGGCAAGCATGTGCAACATGACTTACAGCGTATAAGTCAATTAATCGGGTAAATTAATTAAGTGCCCGAGTGCCAAGTTTTGCCAGTTCGCATCAAAGCTTATTGAGCCGAGATGTGAACTTGCCATACGCTGCTTTAGTGTATCGAGATTCTGTTCAGACCGTGCCATGGGTTCAACGCTAGGCTGATTAGTTATCCAGCCTGTAATGGGCACTGACGATGAAAATATCGCTTGCTCAGTGAGCATCGCATGATTCAGACAGCCGAGCTTCATACCGACGGTTAAAATGACCTCAGCATTAATTGCTTTTACAAACTCAGGCATCATTAATTGATCGGAGAGCGGTAAAAGCCAACCACCGGCTCCTTCAACAACAATGACATCGGGGTTCAACGCAACAAGTCGCTCAAAGTGCTGGAGCATATCCTCAAGTGATAATGATACATCAGCTTCTTGTGCCGCAATATGAGGAGCGATTGCCGGCTCAAATGCAAATGGGTTAGTTAAACCATAATCACAATCCAACGTCATATGGCGTCGTGCATTGGTCGCATCAGCATTAATCCAGCGCGTCCCATCCCAGTCACAACCACTCGCAACGGGCTTCATAGCCAGCGTTTTGAGCCCTTTGTCTGCAAGGTGTTGTAACACAGCTTGGGTAACAACAGTTTTACCAGAGTCTGTGTCAGTACCTGTAATAAAATAAACTTTCATATTAACCTTTAATTAATACATCTTGTCTTTAATTAATGTTGCTTCTAGCACTTTCCAGGTCAATGGGAGTCCTTTTGATGTGCGTTTTTGCTCATAATTGGCTTTCAATTTTTGCCATCGCGTCGGCGTCATGAGGCCGCGATGTTGCTGTGGTGTTTGGCTCGCACCTACACCTTTAATATGGCGCAGTAAACTCTCAAACTGCTTAAAATAATCCGTATGAACGACAACCTCACTGGTGACTTCAAATCCTGCCTGACGAAACTTAGCTTCGACTTCAGCTTGTGTGCGGTAAGCTATCGTATGCTGTTTATCATCAAGCGCTGAATAGACGTCTACCAGTTCAGCGAAGGTCCCCGTGAGCAGAGTGTTCATCAGCACTTGACCGCCGGACCGAATGACACGAAAAAGCTCATTTGCCACGGTGTTTATATCAGGGCACCATTGCAATGAAAAATTAGCAAATACGGTGTCAAACTGAGCATTTTCTGCCGGAATACATTCTGCGCTACCCTGCTTATACGCAACCTGCGGAAACAACTTGCTCGCCTGCGCTAGCATGCCTTTCGCAGGATCAACGCCTAGATACTCGTGACAGTGCTCAAGCAGAAATTGAGTTTCGGAGCCCGGTCCACATCCTAGGTCCAAACAGTGCCCCAGACTGCTGACATACGCTCTTTGATATAAACGTTGCGCAAAGACGTGCTGTGTTTTATTAAATTGCGTATATGTCGTGGCTGCTTTATCAAAGCGCTTAGCTACTTGAGTGAGCCATTGTTCAGGTTGCATTGTCACCGGTTATGTCCTTTCTGCATTAAGATGATCGAACATCACATCAATCATCTTCATATCAACCGTACTATTGAGGCTAATACGTAGACGCGCTGTGTCTTTTGGCACCGTAGGTGGCCGCACGACGCTGACATCGATACCCGCCTCTTTCAAGCGTTTCCCGGTCGCCATGGCGCGACCTTCTTCACCCAGAATAATCGTTTGGATAGCGCTGTCAGAAGCCACTGAGTGATACTGGTATTTCTTAATCAGTTCCTTCATCCGAGCGATCCGTTCATTCAGTGCGTCACGCCTTAACTGCCCTTCGCGTCCTCTAACAATCTCAATCGATGCGAGTATCGCTGCCACCTGCATCGGTGGCATCGCAGTCGAATAAATATATTCGCGACAAAATTGGCGAATCTCGTCGATGTCATCTCGACTGCCAACAAGCGCCGCCCCACTGGCACCCAGCGCTTTTCCAAAGGTGATGGTGCCCAGCTTAACCTGTTGGTTGAGCTGCCCTAGATAACCTTCACCGTGCTCTCCGATGACACCAATACCATGTGCGTCATCCAGTAACCACTGAACAGGTGATTGTTCAGTGAAGTCCCGGCTTTGAGCAATGCTAAGCCGATCCCCATCCATGCTGTAGATACTTTCACTGATAAACCAGTCGTGAGTTTGAGCTGTTGATGGCCAAGTTAAGTGAGGCACGCGCTTAAATCGAATACCGCTATTTAACATGCCTTCCACCATGGACGCGTGTATCAAGCGATCAGCGTAAATGCGTCCGCCCTGTGCTTGGCAATGCGCCTGCAATAAACAGGTAATGGCACCATGATTTGCCGCGAATCCTGTATTAAACAGGATAGCATCCTCGAACCCCAACCAGTCGCACAGTGTTTCTTCAAGCTGTTGATGCAACTGGGTGTAGCCACTCAACAAGGGGGAGCCTGTACTTCCCACTCCCCAGTTATCAATTGCTTGTTGTGCCGCGGCTTTTACCCGTGGATGTTGCGCTAAACCCAAATAATCATTCGACGACAACTGCGCAGGTCGCACACTGGCGGTGCGCACCTGCTGCGTTCTATAGAGATTTGAATCGCGACGCTGCTCAAGACGCGTCGTAATAAAGTGGCGGTTGCTGTTGTTCACTAATCGCCTCGTTAATGACGGTTTGATGGACTTCATCGTCATAGCCATCACGGGTTTCTGGCGTAATACCTAAACGGTTAAACAATTGCAGGTCGGCATCGGCTTCGGGATTACTCGTGGTGAGCAACTTCTCACCATAGAAAATAGAGTTTGCGCCGGCTAGAAAGCACATGGCTTGCATTTCATCACTCATGTACTCGCGACCTGCCGACAGACGCACATGCGAAGCAGGCATCAAAATACGTGCAACAGCAATGGTGCGCACGAAATCAATCGGATCTAAATCGTCTAGGTTTTCAAACGGCGTACCTTTCACTTTAACCAACATATTAATTGGAACGCTTTCAGGGTGCTTGGGCAAATTAGCTAACTGGACCAACAATGATGCACGATCCTCAACGGATTCACCCATCCCAACGATACCGCCCGCACAGACTTTCATACCCGCATCACGCACATTACGCAAAGTATTGAGTCGGTCTTGATAAGTACGGGTAGTGATAATGTCGCCATAAAACTCGGGCGAGGTATCCAAATTATGATTGTAATAATCAAGCCCTGCCTGTTGCAGCGCAGCGGCTTGTTCGGGCGATAACATACCAAGCGTCATGCAGGTTTCTAAGCCTAACTCTTTTACACCTTTCACCATCTCAATAACATAAGGCATGTCGCGATCTTTTGGATTTCGCCACGCAGCCCCCATACAAAAGCGGCTCGCACCTTTATCTTTTGCGAGTTGTGCCTCTTGCAATACTTTTTCAACGGCCATGAGCCGCTCACGATCAAGCCCCGTGTGGTAATGCGCACTTTGTGGGCAGTATTTACAATCTTCGGGGCACGCACCTGTTTTAATTGATAGTAAAGTGCTGACCTGCACTTGATTAGGATCAAAATGCTGACGGTGAACAGTCTGGGCTTGAAACACCAAGTCGTTAAAAGGCATTGTCAGTAATTGGCTGACCTCTTCCGGCGTCCAGTCATTTCTCACTTCTGTCTTTATTTGCGCGCTCATATCGCTGTTCTCTTTTATTTATTGGCTTCTCATGCTCGACTAGATTACTGCTAATCGATAAACTGTCAATTTTTTACGAACGCAAAACTTTACAAGAGGTTATAAAGTGAGCAACTCGTTACAGCAAGCTATCCAGTTTGACCAGCAACACATATGGCACCCTTACACCTCTATGACGGATCCCTTACCTTGTTATCATGTCAAATCCGCAAGCGGATGCGAAATTGAGCTGTCATCCGGCGAAATCTTGGTGGACGGTATGTCCTCTTGGTGGGCCGCTATTCACGGGTATAACCATCCTCAACTCAATGCGGCATTGCATGCGCAAGCCGATAAGATGAGTCACGTGATGTTTGGTGGCCTCACCCATCAACCCGCAATCAACATGGTTGAGCGTTTAATAGACCTCACACCTGCACCTCTTGACCGCGTGTTTATTGCGGATTCGGGATCAGTCAGCGTCGAAGTCGCGATAAAGATGGCACTCCAATACTGGTTCTCTATCGAGCAGCCCAAGAAAAACCAATTATTAACCATTCGTGGTGGCTATCATGGCGATACGTTTGCTGCTATGTCAGTGTGCGATCCGGTTAATGGCATGCATCATATGTTTCGTCACGCTTTATGTAACCAGCATTTTGTCGAGCGTCCGGCAGTGGAATTTGACGATGAATGGGAGCCCAGCAGTTTAAGCAGTATTCAACAAGAGCTGGAGCAACATCACACAGAGATTGCCGCGGTGATCATCGAGCCCGTAGTGCAAGGTGCTGGCGGAATGCGATTCTATCACCCAGAGTATTTAACGCAGTTGAGAGAGCTCTGTAATCATTATGACGTCTTGTTGATCGCAGATGAGATTGCCACGGGGTTCGGTCGCACGGGTCAACTATTTGGCTGCGATCATGCCGGTATCGTACCGGATATTATGTGTGTCGGTAAGGCACTGACCGGAGGCTATATGACGTTAGCCGCAACGGTGACACATGCTAAGGTTGCAGAAGCCATTGGTCAGGGACAAGGCGGTGGCGCATTAATGCACGGACCTACCTTTATGGGAAACCCACTTGCCTGTGCCGTCGCAAACGCGTCCTTAACCATAATTCAAAGCGGTGACTGGAAAACGCAAGTACCGCGTATCGAATGCCAGTTACGCGAGGAACTTGGTCCATTAAAGCGTCACCCGAGTGTTGCGGATGTCCGAGTATTGGGTGCAATCGGCGTTGTTGAACTGAATAAACCTGTTAATGTGGCGCGCACGCAAGCACTTTTTGTCGAGCTCGGTGTGTGGATACGTCCATTTGGTCGTCTCATGTACATTATGCCACCCTACTGCATCAACGGACAGCAACTCAGTAAGCTTACGCATGCGATTGCGGTCTACCTTGAAACAACCACTAATTAGCTAAAACCGTAAAAGAATAATAATAAGCCACTGATACTGGCGAGCCCCAGTATCAGTGTATTCACCCATATATGCGTTCGACGTCTTCGGTGGAGCCATATATTCAGCACACACGCGACACAACTCACTACAAGCCCCAGCGCCATTAGGAAAAGATAAAGCTGAGCTAGGCTCGCAATCCAACCTGAACGAAGGTCTACATCCAACCATTCACTGAGTAATGTACCCGTTTCCGGTTTTGCGTAGTCATAGACTATCAATGCAGCAATAAAAATAAGCCAGCCGAGGATAGAAAGCGTCCCCATGACTCGCCGCCAGGCACCCAATTTCTGCAATCGTTTACTGTCATTGCTACGCATATCGTCAGTTTTAATAGGATCCTACTTGAGTCTGTGCCAAAGACAGGTAACATAGCAACCTTTATTTAGTTAAATTTGCATTTCGGAGATTTCTAACCCATGTCGTATGCTTCTGTCGTGGATGTGTTAGCAGGAAAAGTCGCCGTTGATGAAACAGTTACGGTCCGTGGATGGGTACGGACGCGGCGTGATTCAAAAGCGGGTATTTCATTTATTAACGTACATGATGGCTCATGCTTTGATGCCATCCAGGCTGTTGTGCCTGCTGAATTACCTAATTATGAGTCCGAAGTGCTCAAATTAACGACTGGATGTTCAGTCGCTGTAACCGGTGTGGTGGTTGAGTCACAAGGTAAAGGTCAATCGTTTGAGCTACAAGCGACTGGCGTAAAGGTATATGGCTGGGTCGAAGATCCCGATACCTATCCGATGGCACCTAAGCGCCACAGCATGGAGTATTTGCGCGAATACGCTCATTTACGCCCGCGCACCAACGTGACCGGTGCTGTAATGCGCGTACGCAATACATTGTCTCAAGCCATCCACCGATTTTTCCACGAGCACGGTTACCTGTGGGTCAGCACACCGATTATTACTACGTCGGACTGTGAAGGCGCCGGTGAAATGTTCCGTGTTTCGACGCTTGATTTGATGAATGTCCCTAAAACCGAGCAAGGTAATGTTGATTTCTCACAAGACTTCTTCGGTAAAGAAGCGTTTTTAACGGTCTCGGGGCAGCTCAACGTTGAATCCTATGCATGCTCATTGAGCAAAGTTTATACCTTTGGTCCGACATTCCGAGCGGAAAACTCAAACACGAGTCGCCACTTGTCAGAATTTTGGATGGTTGAGCCAGAAGTTGCGTTTGCCGACCTCGATGATGTCGCGCACCTTGCCGAAGACATGTTGAAGTATGTCTTCAAAGCGGTACTTGAAGAACGCCCTGACGATATGGCGTTCTTTGAGCAACGCATTAATAAAGACGTGGTCGAGCGCCTCACACGTATGGTCGACAGTGACTTTGTTCACATGGACTACACGGATGCCATCGAGATCTTGAAAAACTGTGGTAAGAAATTTGAGTACCCAGTTGAATGGGGAGTCGACCTACAATCGGAGCATGAGCGCTATTTAGCCGAGGAGCACGTCGGAGCGCCTGTCATCTTGAAGAACTACCCTCGTGATATCAAAGCTTTTTACATGCGTCAGAACGAAGACGGCAAAACCGTTGCAGCGATGGACGTATTAGCACCAGGTATTGGCGAAATCATTGGCGGTAGTGCGCGTGAAGAGCGCCTTGATGTGCTCGACCAGCGTATTGCGGAAATGGACCTGCCAGCTGAAGAGTACGAGTTCTATCGCGACTTGCGTCGCTACGGTACTGTGCCACATGCAGGTTTTGGCTTAGGCTTTGAGCGTTTAGTGTCTTACGTTACGGGTATGCAAAATATTCGTGATGTGATCCCTTTCCCGCGTGCGCCCAAATCGGCACAGTTCTAAGCTCGCCCGTTTATCCAATATGAATATAAAAAAGCCAGCAACTGCTGGCTTTTTTATTATTGACACTCTATTGCGCTACTCGCCCACTTGGCTTGCGGTTAAAAAGTAAGGCAAATAGTCCTTCTCAGGTTTTATAGGTGTGGGTACTGCGGGCGTTCCAATGTAAAGAAAACCTACAATTTCATCATCTGCGCTACATTTAAATTGCTCACGCACGTAGTCGCTTTGAGCTGGCCAACCCGTACGCCAAATAGCCCCAAGCCCTTGTGCAAAAGCCGCCTGTTGCATCGCCATCAGCGCACAGGCTGTGGTAGCAAACTGTTCGTCACGAGGCACTTTATCGTGCTTTTGATAACGCAAACAGGCAGTAATGATAAGTGGTGCCCGAAATGGGATTTGGCCCGCTTGTTCAACTCGTTCTTCGGAAAAATCGTTAAGCCTCGCAGCCTGTTGATAGATGTCCGCCAGTATTTGTCGATCACTCCCCATAAATTGATAAAATGCATAGGGACTTAGGTTCACGTGATCGGGTACTCTCACAGCAGCTTTTTTAATGATTTCAAGCTGTTCGGGGGTCGGCGCTGGTTCTATTAAGCGCGGCATTGATGAGCGTGTCTGTAGCAGTTCTAGCGCGTCCATATTACCTCTATTTTTTCTGCTTTTGTCATGCTTCGTTACATTCTTACTCTGGTTATGCCCATACGGATTGTATAAGCTAAGGAATAATATCTTAAGTTAGGAAGGCCCTATGCGTTTTATTGGCTCTATATTTAAATATATTTGGCGAATCATCAATGGATTACGCGTTGTAATCCTGAATATCATTTTCTTCGCATTATTAGTCGGCTTTATCGCCGTTCTTGTCAGTGAAGAAGATCCCGTTGAAGTACCTGACAATAGCGTACTCGTATTGAACCCTCACGGTATCTTGGTCGAAGAACAGACATACCGTGACCCGGTCGACCAATTTTTTAATCGTGCATTTGGTGCTGACGATGAGATCCCTGAGGTCCTATTATCAGACGTCATTGATGCCATCGAGAAAGCGAAAACTGATGATCGCATCGGTGCATTATACCTCGACCTTTCGGCACTGTACCCAAGTGGTGTGAATAAGTTACAGGCCGTTGGTGAGGCTCTGAGTGATTTTAAAACCAGTAAAAAACCTATCATCGCTGCTGGCGATTACTTTGAGCAGTACCAATATTATCTCGCCTCGTACGCGGATAAAGTCTATTTAAACCCTTTAGGTTCAGTCGCTTTTGATGGGTTTGATTATTCCCAAGTCTATTTCAAAGAGCTACTCGATAAGCTTAAAGTCAAGCCACACGTATTTAAGGTCGGTACCTATAAGGCAGCGGTTGAACCCTTCATACGTAATTCAATGTCCGACGAAGCGCGTGAAGCGAACGAATATTTGTATGATGCGATGTGGGAAAACTTCAAAGCAGATGTCACAGCACAACGTCAACTTTCAGACACTATCACTAGCGGTCAGCTTGACGACTATATGGCGGCGTTTGAATCAGCGAATGGCGATATGGCGCAAATGGCACTCGATACCAACCTTGTCGACGCACTTAAAACACGCACCGAAATTCGCAATGAGTTGATTAACCTGTCAGGTTACGATGAAGATGCGAAAACCTTCCGTAACATTGGTTTTTCATCCTACATTACTGAACCTGATGAAGATCTTAACCCTCTTGCTGAATCCAAGAAAGATCAAATTGCGGTTGTGGTAGCCCGTGGGCAAATTGTCAATGGCACACAGCGCGCAGGTATGATTGGCGGTGACAGCACAGCTGCCCTATTGCGTAAAGCAGGCGAGGATGAACGTACAAAGGCAGTCGTTTTGCGCATAGACTCACCGGGTGGTAGTGGTTTCGCTTCAGAAATTATTCGTCAAGAAATTCTGCAGCTAAAAGAAAAAGGAATCCCCGTTATTGCGTCAATGAGCAGTGTCGCCGCTTCTGGTGGCTACTGGATTGCCGCTGAAGCGGACGAAATCTGGGCGGCGCCAACTACAATCACTGGCTCAATCGGTGTATTTGGCTTGGTCATGACGTTGGAAGACAGTGCTGCTGCAATTGGCGTACATAGTGACAGCGTGAGTACCACAGAAATTGAGTCACTGAATACCCTTGAAGGTATCAGCGACAGTCAAGCACGTATCTTGCAACGCTCAACTGAGAACTTTTACCAGTTCTTTATCACCATGGTCGCCGAAGCACGCAATATGACCCCTGAAGCTGTCGACGGCGTGGCACAAGGTCGTATTTGGACAGGACGTCAAGCACTGGAGCGTGGCCTGGTTGATAACTTAGGTGACTTTGATGATGCCATACAGGCGGCAGCTAAACGTGCGGATTTAAATGATTATACGGTTAACACTATTACTCAAGATTTAAGCCCGCAACAACAGTTTTTCGCCAATTTGATGGGTCAAACAAGCCTATCATGGCCGTTCGTATCTAATGAACAAAACTGGTTGATTCGTAACGTAAGACATGTTGTGAGCGAGTCTCAGGCGTTGCAAAACTTTAATGATCCAAAAAATATCTATACCTACTGTGCACTGTGCGTCCAACCGCGGTAAACTGTGTCTCAACACACAGTCACCCTTTGGAGTAGAGTTTGGAGCGTAAGAATATTTACGTCGCCTATACAGGCGGTACCATAGGTATGAAGAAATCGGCTCAGGGTTATGTCCCAGCAGCGGGACACCTGAGCCAATGTGTCGAAAATCTACCTGAGTTTTTCCGGGATGAAATGCCTCGCTTCGATATCCATGAGTATACACCGCTCATGGACTCGTCAGATATGACCCCTAGCGATTGGGTTCGTATCGCGCGAGATATAGAGCGTAACTATCATCAGTACGACGGGTTTGTCATTCTGCACGGTACTGATACCATGGCTTATACCGCATCCGCTCTCTCTTTCATGTTGCAAGACCTAAGCAAACCAGTGATTGTGACAGGCTCTCAAATACCGCTTTCTGCTTTACGATCAGACGGGCAAATTAATTTGCTTAATGCGTTATATATTGCCGCTAACTACCCGATCAATGAGGTCAGCCTGTTTTTTAACAACACCTTATTTAGAGGTAACCGCGCCACTAAAGCTGATGCTAATGGTTTTAATGCGTTCTCGTCACCTAATTATCCCTCCTTGCTGGAAGCCGGAATTCAAATAAAGCTCAATGCCGGTGAGTTAGGTAAACCGCCTACGGTTCCCATGTCCGTAGCAGAAATGACGCCTCAGCCAATTGGCGTTGTCATGCTCTATCCTGGCATTTCGGCAAAGTTAATTGATAATATGATGCAGCAACCGGTAAAGGCGCTCATCATTCAAAGTTATGGTGTTGGTAATGCGCCACAGGATAAACAGCTACTCGATAGCTTCAAGCGTGGCATCGATCAAGGCATTATAATTGTTAATTGTACGCAGTGTTTTAAAGGTCGAGTCAACATGGATGGTTACGCTACGGGCAACGCGCTCGCGCAACTGGGTATTGTCTCAGGTAGTGATATGACAATTGAAGCAGCGCTCACTAAGTTGCATTATCTGTTATCACAAAACCTCTCTCGCCAAGCCATTATTGAACACATTACAACGGACTTGCGCGGCGAACTAACACAATAATTTACAACAATAATAAGAACAGTATATGGCAACTCAAAAACCAGCTTTTGCCTCACGTTTAGGCTTCATACTTGCCGCTGCGGGTTCCGCGGTAGGCGTTGGCAATATTTGGGGCTTCCCCACTCAGGCCGCTAGTAACGGTGGTGGGGCATTCCTGCTCGTATATCTCGTCATGATATTGCTGCTCGCCTATCCCATGTTGGTTGCTGAAATCACCATTGGACGGCTCAAGCGCACCAACCCTATTGATGCCTTACGGTCGATGTCTGAACATAAACTTGGACGTATGTTTGGCGCTATCGCTGGTATTGTCGGATTGTTAGTACTGGCGCTTATTTTGAGCTTTTATGCGATTGTCTCGGGGTGGCTTTTATCATATATGTTGGCTCCACTCATGACACTTATTGGACTAAACGCAACAGCAACTTGGCTTACTGAATTCAGTGTTGAGCGCAACTTAATTGCGATGCTTGTGTTCATGTTGTTGACCGTCTATGTCGTTCGCGGTGGTGTCAATCAAGGGATCGAACGTTGGTCTCGCCGGCTCATGCCAATGCTATTTGTGCTCCTAATTGGTATGGCTTTTTATATTCTTGCTCAACCGGGTGCCTCTGAAGGTTTGATTATGTATTTGCGTCCAGACTTCAGTGAGGTTTTTAAACCGGAACTGATTATCAGCGCAATGGGACAGGCATTCTTTTCCCTTTCGCTGGGTGTTTGCGTGATGATGACCTACGGCGCGTACCTTTCCAATCAAGAAAACATTCCTAAAACTGCCGGTTGGGTGACGCTAATTGATACCAGTGTTGCGTTTTTAGCGGGCCTTCTGATATTACCGGCTATGTTTGTCGCACAAAATAATGGCGTAGAAATCTATGCGGCAGATGGCACGTTAAAATCCGCAGACACACTCGTATTCACTGTGCTCCCGGCAATGTTTGATAGCTTAGGTGTTGCTGGTCTGTTTGTTGCGTTTGCATTCTTTTTGCTAATGCTGATAGCCGCAATTACATCGTCCATTTCAATGCTTGAAGCACCTGTCAATGCGTTACGTGAAGAGCTTAATCTTGAGCGACACTCTGGGACTTGGGTTATTGCAACAATAGTTACTTTAATTTCTGGCGTGATTGTCGTTAATTTCGAATCGTTATTTGGTGCCGTCATCACCTTCAGTACGGTTTATATGCAGCCCATTATGGCCTTGGTATTTGGTGTGATGTTGACTTGGATTTTGCGTCAAAACTTACTGCTTAAGGCGTTGCAGCAAGGTGCAGAAGATATTGAGCGGTCACTTTTCTGGAAAATTTGGCCATGGTACGTGAAGTTTATCTGTCCAATACTCATCGCACTCGTTATCTGGCAAGGCTAGAGCCTTGCCAGATAACGCCATGGTTAGGCTAATGAAAATAGCTGCATAAATTCGTCAGCGGTCATCCTCAAAGTCGATGAAGCATCATCACACTGAGACACAATATGATTCGCACGCTGCGCAGGGTAGCAAGTCTTCAAGTTGGCTAAAAACTTGGATTTTAACACTTCCATACCCTCCTCTCGGCGTTTCCTATGACCGATCGGATACTCAACAGTCACTTGTTCTGTTTTTCCTCCATCTTTAAAGAATACTTGCACCGCATTCGCAATCGAACGTTTATTCGGATCTAAGTAATCAGCACTGAAGGATTCATTTTCAGTGACTTCCATTAACTCACGAAGTTGGTCAATTTTAGGATGCTGCTCATGGAAGCTATCCTCGTAATGATCAGCTGTGAGCTCACCGTAGGCGAGACATACTGCGGTCATATATTGTAGGCAATGGTCACGGTCGGCGGGGTTATTCAGTGCGCCACGCTTAGAGATAATGCGTATAGCTGACTCATGTGTAGTTATTTCGATGCGCTCAATTTCGTCTAATCTATCTTTTACCTGCTCGTGCAATTTAATAGCTGCTTCACAGGCGGTTTGCGCATGAAACTCGGCCGGAAAACTCAGCTTAAACAAAATGTTTTCCATAACATAACACCCGTAATCACGCTCAAAAAAGAACCGCCGCTCGCTTTCGGGCTTCACCTTTTGGTCCCGATTAGTTTTGCTGAAGAGGACATCATAGAACCCCCATTGAGGCGCCGACAACGCTCCTGGGATCCCCATTTCACCTCTTAATGCAATATCGGCAAGCCGAACCGCGCGCCCACACGCATCGCCAGCCGCCCAAGATTTGCGCGAGCCCGCATTAGGCGCATGACGGTATGTGCGCAGCGCTTGACCGTCGACCCATGCATGCGACAAAGCGACTTCAATTTGTTGTTGGTTTCCGCCCATAAGCCAAGTAGCGACCGCTGTGCTTGCGACCTTAACGAGCACTACATGATCCAAACCAACCCGATTAAAGCTGTTTTTTATTGCTAAATTACCTTGTATCTCGTGCGCCTTGATCATCGCTTCTAAAACAGTATCCAGACCAATGGCCGCTTTCCCCTCCGCGCGATTTCGTTGACTCACGAAGTCGGCAACGGCGAGAATGGCGCCGAGATTATCGGAGGGGTGTCCCCACTCTGCGGCAAGCCACGTATCATTGTAATCTAGCCAACGAATGATGCAGCCGATATCCCAAGCCGCTTTCTCAGGATCAAGTTGAAAGTGTGTTCCAGGCACACGGACCTGTCCTGAGTTTGCGTTGAGCCCCAATCGCGGACCTAAATGCTTGACACATTCTGGATATCTTAGTGCGAGTAGCCCGCAACCTAGCGAATCTAATAAACATGCATAAGCGGTATCTTTTGCTTCATCACTCGCTTTCAGTGGCGTAGCAACGTATTCAGCAATGTTCTTGATTTCAATATCAAAATCTGGACGCTCGTTACTATCAAATTGATCCGACACGTATCACCTCCCTGCTATATTTATTACATGGCTACGTTGCTGTAGCGAGATTCGATCGCTGACATCGGACAAAAAAAACCCGAAGCAAATGACTAGCCTCGGGTATAGGGGAATGGCTCAAATGATGAGCCGTGCGCTAATTAAACTATTAAATGGCTAAAAAGTAGACACTACATTTTAGTCTAGAACAGATTTTTGAAAGATCTACTTAATTTAAATAAATTTTAAAAATTTAATGAATCAATTGATTGGCGCTTGTAGTCGCATTTAAATCACAGCATACCAACAACTTATACACAACCTTTAAACAGGTTGTAGAAGTTCTGCGTCGTAACACGAGCAACCTCTTCTAACGATACACCTTTAGTATCCGCGACACATTTTGCGACATCGGTCACATAAGCGGGTTGGTTCTGCTTGCCGCGATGCGGCACGGGAGCAAGCCAAGGACTGTCTGTTTCAATCAATAGACGTTCCAACGGCAGTGCTTTAACCACATCTCTAAGCGCTTGCGCATTACGAAAACTTGCGATACCTGAAATCGAAATATAAAACCCGAGTTCTTCAATCGCGCGTTCGGCCATCTCCAAAGTCTCAGTAAAGCAGTGCAAAACACCGCCGCAACGCTCAGCATGACCATTTTTAAGCAAAGCCAATGTGTCTTCTCGCGCATCGCGTGTATGAATGATTAGAGGTTTATCTAGTTCAACGGCGACATCGATATGTGTTGCAAAACTTTGTTGCTGAATCGCTTTGCTATCAGGATCATAAAAGTAATCTAACCCGGTTTCACCGATAGCTACCACGCGAGGTTCACTTGATAGCTGTTTAAGATGTCCATGCATATCAGCAAGTGGCGTCTTGTTATCATTCACATAAAGTGGATGTAAACCACAGGATATACTCACATCATCGAATTCCACCACGCTATCTCGCATATGAGGAAAATCTTCTAAGGTCACGTTCACACACAAAATCTTCTCAACTTTCTGTGCGCGCGCGTTGTCGACCACTTGTTGCAAAGTCAGCCCAATTTTATCTGGATCGATTTTGTCTAAGTGGCAGTGGGAGTCGACAAACATTTTTGCTCCTAAATACTAAAACAACCTAGCTAAAATGGTACCACATAATTGCCGATGAGGCTGAATCAAGGCTAAACAGCGCATTCGTAATAAGGCGTGTTGCTCATTGATCATGAACCCGGCGAAATGAATACCATTGATACCAATCAGGTGCGCACTGCGCACTAATTTACCGACGAAAGGTGGTAGGTGGTCGGGCAATAAAATACTGATACGCACATCATGATGGGGTTGAGCCGATACGGGACACCAAAGAATAAGCTGGCTATCGATTTGTGTGATGTGCCGTGCGAGTCGCTCGGCTGAATCAAAGGTATAGCTCAGCTGTGGGATCAGTTGCATATTCTTGCGTCCAAGTTAACCAATGGTTCTGCAAGATTATAGCGATATTAAGCCCGCGGGCTTGTGTTGATAACTGTCTTAATTGTCGAATATCGCGTATTTTTTCCTCAAGCGGAGCTAATCCGCCTAAGCCATTAACCACTATCAAACGATAGGCTTCGTAACAGTCAGGAAATGTCAGCTGGGCGATAGGTGCTGTAGCACTCACCCGCCATAAATCCGTTAAAACATGCTCACTTACGTCAAGCCATTGCTGCAAGCTATGTTTGGCTCCTAAAGCGGGCCAAGGTGAGCGCTTATCGATGGCACTGATCAACTGTTCAGCTAATCGTTGCTCAGATTCGTATTCAGGCTTAGGTAAGGCAATGTGGATCCACTGCATTCGACTGCGTAAAGTCGCTAAAATTCGCTCGGGTTGCTCAACAGACAATAACCAAACGACATTTTCTGGCGGCTCTTCTAAAATTTTTAAAATAGCATTGGCGGCTTGTTCAGTCATTCTATCCATAACTTCAAGGTAAATGACACGTCGACCGCCTTGGTTGGCTGTTTGATGAATAAAACGCGTTAGGCGCCGCACCTCATCTACACCTAAGGTACTGTGCTTTTCATCCACATTAAACTGAATTACGTCCGGATGATTATTGGCCTGACGTAATAAGCACGCCTTGCAGCGTCCACAGGCTCTTTGCCCTGGTTGACGACATAACAACAAAGAGATAAATTCCTGCGCAAGCGCCTCAGTACCCTGTTCGGGAGCCTGTTTAAAATAGTAAGCATGAGATAATCGTTGCGCCTTAAAGGCTGCCAATAAGTGCTGCCAGGGTTGTCTCATCCAAGGAAAGCTCATTAAAACAAATGCTCCTCTAGCGCTCTTAATATGGCTTGGTGAACGTTTAACATTTCTTGGTTTGCATTGATTATGACGATGTTTGGATCGCGTTTAGCCAGTTCTAAATAGCGAGTTCGCGTGCGTCGGAAGAATTCAATATCCTCTTCCTCAATACGATCGAGCTCTCCGCGACCACGAGCACGCTGTAAGCCTGTCTCCTCGTCAACATCCAAATATAACGTGAGATCGGGCACAAAAGAGCCGAGCGCAATGTCCTTTAGCTTTTCCAGTAATTCGGCACCTAGCTCGCGACCTCCCCCCTGATACGCTTGCGAGGAAAGATCATGACGATCACCAATAACCCAGGCTCCCTGTTCAAGAGCAGGCTCAATAACTGTTTTTACCAACTGCACACGGCTTGCGTACATTAAAAGTAATTCGGTCGCCGGTTGAACTTGCTCTTCCCAACGTTGCTTTACAAGACTGCGAATAGCCTCGGCCATGGGTGTTCCACCCGGTTCTCTTACGGTCTCGGTACGAATACCTTTGGCTTGAAGGTGGCTTACAACGCTCGCCATGGCAGAACTTTTACCGGCGCCCTCTAAGCCCTCAATGACGACAAATTTCCCTTCCATTTAAACGTTTTTCCCTATTCGGTCTCTTAATTTAACTGATAACGGTTCACCGCACGTTGGTGCTGCTCTAAGGTTTTAGAAAACACGTGTTCACCTTTCTTGTTGGCGACGAAGTAAAAGTATTCCGACGGTTCAGGCTGTGCTGCTGCCCATATTGATGCCTCGCTGGGGATTGCAATCGGTGTTGGTGGCAGACCATCTATTCGATAGGTATTATACGGTGTTTTTTCCCTTAAATGTGCCCGCGTCAGGTTGCCATCAAAATTATTAATTCCATAAATCGTCGTTGGATCGGACTGCAAACGCATCCCTTTGCGGAGTCGGTTATGAAATACGCTAGACACCATGCGCCTCTCACCCGACACGCCGGTTTCCTTCTCAATAATCGAGGCTAAAATAAGTAGTTCATACGGCGACTGTACTTCGCACAATGTATTACGCTGTTGCCACGCCCTATCGATAAGCGTCACCATCTTAGCATGTGCACGACGCAAAATTGATAAATCTGTTTCGTGCGCTCGATAATGATAAGTCTCGGGGTAGAACCACCCTTCTGCGGAGTCTTGCTTAATATTCAGTAAGTTGGATAAAGCCTGAGTATTTTTGAGTGATTGACGGAGGTAGTCGGCACCATGTAGCTGTTTTAGCCACTGTTCTAGCGTCTTTCCTTCGATCAGCGTAACACTAAATAATGCTTCATCATTGTTTTTAATACGTGCCCATAACGAACGCCACGTATCTTGATGCGATACACGATAAACGCCAGCTGGCAGGTTATCAACACCCACTAAAACTTGGCTTAACCGATAATCAAGCGTTGCAAAATCTCTACTAAAACGCGTGTTAATGCGCGTAACAATGGTACGCGCTGTATCACCCGGTGCGATTTCGAATACGCCATCCTTTGAGTCCACTTTGGCCAATGGCTGGGCCAATCGCCAATCGACTAACACAAACACCGCGCTAGTCGCTATGATCAAGAGAGACAACAGTAAAATTAGAAGCTTAAGCGCACGTTTCATCAGTAAAGGCTTTTAGGTCCGCTGGAATCGTATTATCAATAACCTTATCATGAATTTGCGAGACGGGAATCACACCGCGTACTGAATTTACAATCAACATCGCATTAATATCAGTCAGATCAGTGAGCTCTTCTTCAACTATCGAGACGGAGGGTAACAACCCTTGGTCCAGTATCGCCTGTCTCAATATACCGGCAATACCGCATCGCTCGAGTTTAGGGGTAAACCAGCGATCATGACGCCGCCAAAATAAATTGCCTTGTATTGCTTCAATAACGTACCCCGTACTCGAACATACAATCAGATCGTCAAACCCCCTTTCAGCCCGCTCTTTGTGCAACATAACTTGTTCCAAACGGTTAAGCGTTTTCAGCCCAGCCAGCAGCGGCTGTTCACCGAGTTGCATGTCGGCAAAGCCCACATGACACGATGAATTAAATCGTGTGGGTAGTGGTGAAGTCGTCAGGTACCAATTGGGTGCAGCTTGCTCCGGTAAACGGTAGCCTTGTTGACTGTTTCCGCGCGTGACAATCACTTTCATAACACCGTTTTGCTGTTTCTCGCACGCCTTAAAAACGGCTTGCGCGATGTCGTTAAAACATGCATCGCCGAGTCGCATGCCTAAGCGTTCGCTTGTAACCAGCAATCGTCGCTTATGGTAAGACCACAGCTGCGGTTGTCCATGTTTGAATACTAACGTCGTAAAATGACCGTCACCAAACTGAATTCCGCGATCGAGACCTGTATTAGCATCGTAAAGCGTATCGAACATAACTCAACCTCGGCTATATCAGGGATCCCTGCACCATCTGATATAAAAAAGGCGACCTGTGGTCGCCTCTCAAAATCTTGCAAGCAATGCCGTTTATTAGTCGTCAGAGTGAGACTTCACGTAATCGATTGCCGCTTGAACAGTTTTGATTTTCTCTGCTTCTTCATCAGGAATTTCAGTTTCGAACTCTTCTTCAAGAGCCATTACCAGTTCAACTGTATCAAGTGAATCAGCACCTAAGTCGTTTTCAAAAGAAGCTTCTGGTTTAACTTCTTCTTCTTTAACACCTAGTTGCTCAATGATGATTTTTTTAACGCGTTCTTCGATAGTGCTCATGATTATAAAATCCTTAAATAGTCTTCACGAGTGTCAAAATTTTCGGCTAGTTTAGTGAAACCAGCGCGAAATATAAAGTAAAAATTTAAAATTATCCTAGAGGTCGTACCCCTAAGACTTTACACCATGGCCATACCACCATTCACATGAATGGTTTCACCGGTGATATAGGCTGCCCCTTTGCTCGCTAAAAAGACCACAGCAGAGGCAACTTCCTCAGGTTGACCTAAACGCTCTGCTGGAATATTAGCATAGATCGCTTGTTTTTGATCGTCCGTTAATGATTTCGTCATATCGGTGTCAATAAAACCAGGAGCGACACAGTTTACGGTGATACCGCGCGCTGCTACTTCTTTGGCTAGCGACTTGGAAAAGCCGACTAATCCAGCTTTCGCAGCACAGTAATTAACTTGTCCTGGGTTTCCAGTCGTCCCAACGACAGAGCTGATATTGATAATTCGACCATGGCGTCGTTTCATCATGCCACGGATAACCAATTTACAAATGCGGAATACAGCAGTGAGATTGGTATCAAGAACCGCATTCCACTCATCCTCTTTCATACGCATCATCAGGTTATCTCGCGTAATTCCGGCATTATTGACCAGAATATCGATTTTACCATGCGTCTTTTCAAGATCTTTGATTTTATCCGCCAGCTCGTCTGTTTCATTGACGTTTAACGCCAAGCCCTGCCCTTTATCACCCAGGTATTCCGCAATCGACGCCGCGCCTTTGTCACTTGTCGCTGTACCAATTACAAAGGCTCCTTGAGCCGCTAACTGCTCAGCAATTTTGCGACCTATACCGCGGCTTGCACCGGTCACGAGTGCAACGTGTTCGTTCAATGAAAACATGATTAACCTCTTTACTTATTCTGTTTCAAACGCTTCAGGTGTATTAAGTGCTTGGCAACCAAAAGCTTTAGTAATTCGTTTTGAGAGACCGGTTAATACTTTGCCCGGGCCTACCTCATAAGCGGCCTCAACACCCATTTCAGCTAGCTTTTCTACCGTTTCTGTCCAACGAACTGGAAAATACAATTGCCGAACTAGCGCGTCTTTAATTGCCTCAGGATCATCGTTAATAGAAACATCCACATTGTTGATTACATCACATGATGCCGGCTTAAAAGTGACCGCTTTTAACGCTGACATGAGTTGTTCAGCTGCGGGCTTCATTAATTCACAGTGCGACGGCACACTCACCGGTAGAGGCAATACACGTTTCGCTCCTGCTTCTTTAAGTAATTCACTTGCCCGCGCAACGGCATTGCGGTGCCCTGCAATCACAACTTGACCTGGAGAATTATAGTTTACCGGTGTCACCACTTCATCTTCGGCCGCTTTCTGACATAACTCAGCAATCACTTCGTCGTCCAGACCAATGACCGCAGCCATTGCCCCCTCACCTGGAGCGACCGCGTTTTGCATCGCTTCACCTCGCAATGCAACAAGACGAACCGCATCCCGAAACTCTAAAACACCCGCGCAAGTTAACGCCGAGTACTCACCCAAGCTATGACCCGCCATCACTTGAGGCTGGCTCAACTCTTTTTCCTGCGCCAAACGAAAAAGTGCAACACTTGCCGTTAATAATAAGGGTTGCGTGATCCGCGTGTCGTTTAATTTTTCGTCCGGCCCCTCTTGCGCGATAGTCCATAGATCGTAGCCCAGTTCCTCGGACGCTTCTGCAAAAGTTGTTTGAATAATATCATTTGTTTGCGCTAACTCAGCTAACATGCCTTTCGCTTGTGAGCCTTGACCTGGAAATACATAAGCTATTTTTGTCATAGTGTCCTCTAAAATTTGACCAACGCGGAACCCCACGCAAAGCCGCCACCAAATGCTTCTAGTAGCAAATTGTCACCGCGCTTAACGCGACCATCCCGCACTGCCACATCCAACGCTATAGGAACCGACGCAGCAGATGTGTTACCCGTTCTATCGAGTGTTATAATGACCTGTGACATCGGTAGTTTCAATTTTTTAGCGGTTGCTTTAATGATTCTTAAGTTCGCTTGATGCGGAATTAACCAATCTAATTGCTCGGGTTGCAGATTATTCGCCGCCAAGGTATCTGTCACCAATCGACTCAGCTTATCAACTGCGACACGAAATACCTCGTTGCCTTTCATATACATCCAACCTTCGCTCGAGCTCGTTTGCGTGCCTCTGACCGGCTGTGATGCGCCCAATAAATGCCCAAACTCACCAGCGCTGGCAAGATGCGTCGAAAGAATACCTGCATTGTCATCAGACTCGAGTACAACGGCTCCTGCTCCATCACCAAATAGAACCAACGTATTACGGTCTTCTGGATGGCACATTCGCGCTAACACGTCGCTACCAATAACCAAGACGCGTTGATGCTGACCCGTTTTGATATACTGGTCTGCTACACTTAACGCGAAAATAAAGCCAGAGCACGCAGCGCCAATATCAAATGCGGGTATCTCAGTGACCTCTAACAGGGCTTGAATTTCGCATGCGGCACTCGGAAATGCATGGTCAGCCGACGTTGTTGCAACGACAATCATATCGATATCATTTGCAGTAAGACCAGCGGCTTCTAGCGCCTTTCTAGCAGCGGCGGCCCCCATGGAGGCAACGCCTTCGTGGGTATCGGCGATGCGACGCTCTTTTATTCCTGTTCGCTCTGTAATCCATTCATCAGAGGTATCAACTTGTTGACTGAGATCGTCGTTCGTACGTCGTAGACTCGGGAGGTAATGTCCCGTGCCGACGATTTTTGAATACGTCATAAAATGGGTACTTAATGTTGTTCTAATAGGACCGATTCAACACGATCTTGAATTTTTTCTGGAAGACGATGGTTCGCTTCCTTAATCGCGTGAGAAATCGCGCTTTCAAATGCCTTTGCATTCGCACTACCGTGGCTTTTCACAACCACGCCACGCAATCCTATCAAACTTGCACCGTTATAGTGGTCGGGCTTCAACCGTTGCCAGGACTTTTTAGTCCGCTTTTGTAGAAACTTAAAGAACCAACTATACAGCCAATGAGACGTCAACGATGCTTTCAATTCATCGATAATTAACGTTGCCAGACCTTCACAGCTCTTCAATGCAATATTTCCAACAAAGCCATCACATACAATAACATCCGCACGTCCGCTAAAGAGGTGATTACCTTCAATAAAGCCGATATAATTGACATGCTCTGACTGACTTAACAACTGTGCCGCACTGCGCACTTCATCGTTGCCTTTCAGTTCCTCCTCACCCATATTCAGAAGCGCAACAGATACATTTTTGTCAGACTCCAGCACATGCGCCGCTACCGAGCCCATGACACCAAATTGAAATAACGTTTCTGAATCGCAACTTGGATTCGCACCCAAATCAAGCAAATAAGAACGCCCTCCGGTCATATTGGGTATTGCTGCCATTAGCGCTGGTCGCAGCACGCCCGGGATGGGCTTCAAAATAAAATAGGCTTGGGCCATCAAAGCGCCTGTATTGCCGCCACTGACGACGCCATCAACTTCGCCGTGAGCATGCATGTCGAGCGCAATGCGCATGGACGATTGTGGCTTTTGACGCATCGTCGCACCTGGCTTGTCGGTCATTTCGACGACTTGTTCGGCGTGAACACACGTGACTTGAGGATGATGAGAGAGTTCAAACTGGTCAAAAAGAGGAGATAAAATAGTCTCGTCACCGACCACGACGAATTGTGTCGTTGTGTTCTGTTTAAGACTATTTTTTAAGGCTTCGAGCACAACAGAGGGGCCGTTGTCGCCCCCCATTGCATCGATCGCTAGTTTTAATTCAGGCATCGCCTGGAATCAACAATTACTTGTTGACGACCTTGCGACCTTTATAATAACCGTCAGCTGTTACATGGTGGCGACGATGAGTCTCACCAGAGGTAGAGTCAACCGACAGTGTAGGGCCGCTTAGCGCATCGTGTGAACGACGCATGTCGCGTTTTGAACGACTTTTACGATTCTGTTGAACAGCCATTTACGCTATCTCCTAGTTATTTACGCTTTAATTCTTGTAACACAGCAAACGGGTTGTCAGAAGGCTTTTCATCGTCTTCTTCGATTTCACCCCATGTCATTGCGTCACGGTCTACGGAGCAATCCTCTGGAGCATGTCTTGCTACAAGAGGCATTGCCAAAATAAGTTCATCTTCAATTAACCCGTGAAGGTTAACTTCGCCGAATTCGTTAGTCTCGATCGCTTCATAGCGTTCAGGTAACTCATCAGCTCCCTGCTTGGAAGAAACAGGAGCATACGCAAATTGTGCAGTAATATCAACCTCAAATGGTTGATTACAGCGCTGGCAGGTTAAAATAACGCTGACCGACGCCGTACCGGAAAAATAGCTCATGCCCTGCTCATCTACACCAAACTCAACCACCACATTGGGATCGGTCTCGCAAGGCTTTGCAAGCAACTCCTGCAAACGCTTTAAAGTTTGGACGGGTACGACCCCATCAAACGTTTGCTTTTTATTCGCGCTCTTTACCGGGTCAACGCTGACCGGAATTCTGACCTTTTGCATAGGCGGTTAATGATACCTTTAATAACTGACTCTGACAAGCTTAATCCTTTTAGGTAAGCGGGTTAACGCCGACATTACGTAACAGTTTAAGCAACTTAATTGTGGGTAACCCGATCAAGCTGTTCGGATCACTGCCTGATAATTCTGCGAATAATGCCGTACCTAAGCCTTCACTTTTGAAGCTACCCGCGCAATTCAGCGGTTGCTCAAGCTCAACGTAACGACTGATTTCTGCCTCTGTTAGATCGTTACGGAAAGTGACATAGAAGGGTTCGCATACGGTTTGTGCTATATCTTCTCTCGCATCGTACAAGCTTAAACCGGTAAAAAAAGTGACCTTTTGTCCTACGAAACTGAGTAGTTGCTCTACTGCTCGCTCATGAGTGTGCGGCTTACCGAGGATCTTGCCGTTACAAACAGCAACTTGGTCTGAGCCAATAATCAGAGCATCCTCTGCACCGTGCATTACACGACTTACCTTTTTAGCTTTTTCTTCAGCGAGCCTCTGTACCAACACTTGCGGTGCTTCGTCGGATAAAGCTTGTTCATCGATTTCCGGTTTAAACGTTTGGAAATCGAGATGCAGACGCTTCATCAGTTCGCGTCGGTATGGAGAAGACGAGCCAAGAATAAGTGTTCGAGCCATATCATTCATCCTTTATACAGCAGTTTTTATTCGTTTCAGCACGGTGGGCAAACCCATCAGATCATCTATCACCGTCACAGCGCCATGTTCGATAAGCCGCTCTCGGGCATGGGTGCCAAAGCTTACACCCACCGCTTTTACGCCAGCGTTGCTCGCCATTTGCATGTCATGAATAGAGTCACCGATAAGCACTGTCTCGTGTGCGTCAACCTCGAGTTCAGTCATGAGCTCATGCAACATTCTAGGCGAAGGCTTGCCCTCGCTCTCGTCGCTGCATCGCGTTGCCGCAAAAAAACCGCCGGTTTGAGTTTCGAGCAACACGCGGTCAAGCCCTCGTCGCGCTTTACCCGTTGCAACAGCCAACTTAAGAGCGTCTTGCTGCAGTTGCTGTAGCAGTGTCAAGGCACCGGCAAACAAAGGAGATGGCGTTTGGTTGCGCTCCACATACTCATCCCTATACACCGCTAAGAAGGACTGATGAGTATCGGCATCAAGCCGACCAAATAGACGTTCAATCGCTGGTTCTAAGCTGATGCCGATAATCTCTTGCACGTCACTGCGAGAAGGTATTGGAAGCGATAGCATACGTGCTGTTTCTTGCATTGCAGAAACGATACGCGGGACAGAGTCCATGAGTGTTCCATCCCAATCGAATACGACCAGTTTGACCACGTTAACCTCGTTTACTTATTAAATACGCGTCAGCTCACTGAGAATAGCCGTTAACGAGCTATCCATTGGCGCCTCGAATGACACTGTTTTTTCGGTAACGGGATGTTTAAATGACAGTTGCCAAGCGTGTAAAAACAATCGCGTCAGTCCACCTTGCTGCATCCGTTCATTGAACGATGCGTCACCATATTTAGGATCGCCGGCAATCGGATGCCCCGCGTGTAAAGCATGAACGCGGATTTGATGAGTACGACCTGTTACCGGCGAAGCTTCAACGAGCGTTGCCTCCGCGTAACGTTGATTAATTCTAAAGCGCGTATGAGACGGTTTTCCTTCCGCATCGACGCGCACGATCCTCTCACCTGATTTTAGCGTGTTCTTTTTTAATGGCGCTTCAACGCTACGCACATTTTTCTGCCACTGGCCCCTTACTAAAGCAAGGTACTGTTTGTTCATCTCTTTATCACGAAGTTGCGCATGCAATGCTTTTAATACACTGCGCTTTTTCGCAATCATTAATAAACCACTGGTGTCTCGGTCCAGTCGATGCACCAGTTCCAATGCTGTGTCATTTGGGCGTAATGCGCGTAAACCCTCGATTAGGCCAAAACTCAAACCCGAACCACCGTGAACCGCAAGGCCAGATGGTTTATTGACAATCATCAATGCATCATCTTCAAAGACGATCGCCTGCTCAAGTTCGGCAACCTTTTCGAGTTTGGGTGATGGCAAGTCAGGTTTAGGCGCGACTTTAACAGGCGGAATTCGAATCGCATCACCTGCCTTAATCTTGTAATCGGGTTTTGTACGCTTTTTATTAACCCGTACCTCGCCTTTTCGTAAAATACGGTAAACCAACGACTTCGGGACACCCCGTAGTCGAGCGATTAAAAAGTTGTCGATACGTTGCCCAGCTTCCTCGCTGACAACGTCGTGCCACTGCACTTGATTGAATTCTGTGTTCATGGCGTTATTTTAACATCAACTTTGGTTGCGTGTGCACAAAAAAACGTGCTTGTCTTGCGTGCATGATTTGTGATTTAATGAAGTGTCAAATTTTATGCCGCGCTGAGTATCTATCAGCAGCCTTATGAGGCGCACACTCAGTGGCTGGTTTGAGACGACATTAATCGTGTGGTTGGCTACAAACCATGCTCCGTCCCTACGTCGAGATACGGTAAACCGAGATTTCGAATGCACAGGGTTGCTTTGGAGATAGTTTTGTTAGCGAGCTACGTTTGTAATTAACGCTACTTGGTAGCGTAGCCCTCGATAACCGTTTGTTTCGAGGAGCGGATTTGAAGACAGACAGTCAATCAGATAAAGAATAGTTTGAGGCACACGTTATATTCAATCGAAATGAACGTAACGGGTGGCCATGCAAGGTTCCTGATGAACCCCAAGTACAATCAGTCAAAGAAGTAAAGCACGTCTGCTACCGCTATACGCTTACCAGTGGCACAATAATATTGAGTCACTAAAATGAAGAGAATGTTAATCAATGCCACGCAGCTCGAGGAGTTGCGTGTTGCGCTGGTTGATGGTCAGCGCTTGTACGATCTAGACATCGAAAGCCCAGGTCATGAACAAAAGAAAGCCAATATTTATAAGGGTAAAATCACCCGCATCGAGCCGAGTTTAGAGGCTGCTTTCGTAGACTATGGCGCCGAGCGCCACGGCTTTTTACCCCTCAAAGAAATTGCTAAAACCTACTTCCCCGATGGTTACACATTTAATGGTCGCCCCAACATCAAAGATGTTGTCCGTGAGGGTCAAGAAGTTATTGTCCAAATTGATAAAGAAGAACGTGGTCAGAAAGGTGCTGCTTTAACCACCTTTATTTCATTGGCCGGCAGTTACTTGGTGCTCATGCCCAATAATCCACGCGCTGGCGGCATCTCACGTCGAATCGAGGGAGAAGAACGCTCCGCTCTCAAAGAAGCGCTGAGTGAAATTAATGTTCCCAAAGAAATGGGGCTTATTGTACGTACCGCAGGTGTTGGTAAATCAAAGGAAGAGCTCGAGTGGGATTTGAACGTTCTCATTCATCACTGGACGGCTATTAGCGAAGCGGCACAAAAGCGCCCCGCTCCGTTTCTAATCCACCAGGAAAGTAACGTTATTTTTAGAGCGTTACGTGACTATCTTCGCCGTGATATTGGTGAAGTGCTCATTGATAGCAAAAAAGTATTTGAACAGGTTCGCGACCATATTCAGTTAATTCGTCCCGATTTCGTCAATCGCGTTAAATTGTACGAGGGCGATGTACCTCTGTTCAGTCACTACCAGATTGAAAGCCAAATAGAGTCGGCGTTCCAACGCGAAGTGCGCTTGCCATCCGGCGGTTCTATCGTGATTGACCCGACTGAGGCGCTGACGTCCATTGATATTAACTCAGCGCGCGCAACCAAAGGTGGCGATATTGAGGAAACGGCATTCCAAACAAACCTCGAAGCCGCTGAAGAAATTGCACGCCAATTGCGTCTGCGCGATGTTGGTGGCTTAGTCGTTATCGACTTTATCGATATGACACCAACACGTCATCAACGTGAAGTTGAAAACCGTTTACGCGACAGCCTTGCACATGATCGCGCACGCATTCAAGTCGCAAGAATTTCTCGCTTCGGCTTGCTCGAAATGTCGCGCCAACGCCTGCGCCCTTCGTTAGGCGAGTCTGCCAACGCCATTTGCCCGCGTTGCAGTGGTCAAGGCACCATCCGCTCAAGTGAGTCTTTAGCACTATCGATCTTACGCCTCATCGAAGAAGAAGCAATCAAAGACAATACCGTGCAGGTTCAAGCGCAAGTTCCGGTGTCGGTTGCGACCTTCTTACTAAACGAAAAGCGTGCTTCAGTTATCAAGATCGAAGAGCGCCATAACGTAAAAGCCGTTATTATTCCAAACCATCATATGGATACACCTCATTTTGAGGTTGTCCGTATCCGTGATGACGAAGTGCCAGAGGCGGCAAGTTTTAATCAGGTGCAAAAACCGGAGCAACAAGAAGAAAGCGTTGCGATAACGCTGACTAAAGAGCGTCAACAGCTTGAAGAGCCAGCACTTAAAGGCTTACAAGCACCGACGGCGCCACCGGCACCTACACCACAGTCACAACCTAAAGCTAAAGCGGGTTCTGTCTCGCTACTGAAACGTATTAGTCAGTGGTTGAGTCAATTATTGGGTACCGATGAAGTTGAAGAAACGCAGCAGCCTAAGCCGCGTAACAACAACAATCAACGCCGTGGCCGCAATAATAACCAGCGTCGCAACAATCGTAATAACGGTCGCCGGAATAATAATCGCTCAGCGAATAATCGCGATAGTGACAAACCAAACACGAGCACAGACAGCAAACCTCAGGATAAGTCGAAGACTGAAAATGAACGCTCCAACTCAGAGGGTCGTGCTAATTCGAATCGTCGCAATCGTCGTGGTCGCAATAGAAACCGTAATCAACACCAGAACGCATCAGCTAACAAAACGAGTGAAACTGTCACTAATCAAGCTGAAGAGCAAGCTGTTGAAAAGTCTAAAGGTGAGACTCAAGACAAACGTGAATCACAGCCTAAAAAGCGCCGTGAACCAAGAAAACTAGAGCGTTCGGTGCGTGTTAAAGGTGATCAGACTGAAAACCCAACGGCCAAAAAGGATGTGGCAAAATCAGCTGAACCTGAGCAAAGCAAGGCAAAACCTGCTAAGCAAAAGCAGAAAGTGCAACAAACTGAGGTTGTAGAGCAACCCAAAGAGGTAACAGCGTCAAACGAAGCAAAACCTCAGGTCCAGTCAGCACCGGCCGATGACGTAATTAAGCAAAAGGTCATGGATCCGCGTATGCAGGCGGCTGCAGAAATTGTTAAGCAAGCAGCAGATAGCAACGACAAAGCGCCGCAGCAAGATCCGCAAGAAACGCCTAAGGAAGCAACTAACTCAGCTCAACAAGAACGCACGAACGTTGCTACAGGCAGCGAATCAGAATTGCCTGAGGAACCGGTCGCGGCTGATGTTGATGAACCTGCTCGTGATATTGAGGCGGATACGACAGCAGAGTCAGAAACGTCACCGACGGCCGCAACTGAGCACGCGTCTGCACCGACTGCATCACCGACAACGGAACAAGCACCTAAAGAACGCAACCGTTCACGGCGCTCGCCTCGTCACATGCGAGCAGCGGGCCAACGTCGTAAGCAGGAACGCGAAATGAGTCAGCAAAGTAAATCAGTGACTACACCGGTTATTCCATCTACGATTACCGGCGGCAAAGCGTTTGCTCAGATGACAAAGGCGTCAGCTCAACCTCGAAACTCGGAGTTTAGTGCTTTATCGATTGCAGCGGCTGAAACTCGCATGCCGTTTGCTAAATCAGAGCGTGTGGCATCTTTCGCTTCGGCGACCCATTCCGCGCACGCTGTGATGACAAAATGCACGAGCAATTAACCCGTCGTTGAAGGTTAAATATGAGAAAGGCTGCAATTATGCAGCCTTTTTTTGTAGCTTCGTAATGTGTACAGCCTACTCGATAGTTAGTCGATCTCGGTTTTTATCGAGCGTGCGCTGACCAATCCCCTTCACCTCAAGTAATTGGTCAATATTTTTGAATCCACCTAACTGCTCACGAAATTTAACAATATTTTCAGCTTTCGATTTCCCCACGCCAATCATAGCCACGGCTATTTGTTCAGCCGTCGCTGTATTGATGTTTAACTTCTCGTACTGACTTTCGGCAGCTTGCACATAAGGCATTAAAGGTGAGCTAATTGGTGTAGGTGCAGCTACTGCCGCTTTACCCATTGAGAGACCTGAGAGCACAACTACTGCTGTGGGTATTAGAAATTTACGTAACATTGATTTCTCCTCTTGCTACGCTGATCGATTCAGCGCAACAAGCATAGTGAAAAGGAGAAAACTTTGCGGGTCTTTTTAGGGAATTACGTCATTACCTCGATAGAGAAGCAATAATGTCTGACACTGCCTGAGCGGGATCGCTGGCTTTTGTAATCGGGCGTCCTATGACCATGAAGTCAACGCCTGCTTGTTGCGCTTGCTGGGGCGTCATCACTCGCTTTTGATCATCCTGTTGGCTTCCTTTGGGACGGATACCTGGTGTCATAAGTTTAAAAGACTCACCCAATGTAGACTTAAGTATTTCAGCCTCTTGTGCTGAGCAAACAACGCCATCTAAGCCCGCACTTTGAGTCAGTTTGGCTAATGCCATCACCTGCTCCTGAGCATTTCGGTGCACACCTATTTCAGTCAGGTCCTCATCCGTCATACTGGTAAGCACAGTCACGGCAATGAGTAGCGGTTGGTGAGACTCTTTTTCCAAGGCTTGTTTGGCGGTAGCCATCATCTTTCGCCCGCCCGAGGCATGAACGTTAACTACGTCTACACCGAGTCTTGCCGCCTGCACAACCGCTTGTGCGACTGTGTTCGGTATATCATGAAACTTAAGGTCGAGAAAGACTGAAAAACCATGTTCAACCCAGTTTTTAACTAACTCGGGTCCTGCCGCGGTGAATAACTCTTTGCCGACTTTGAGTCCAACTAATTTCGCATCCAGTTGTTCAGTGAGACGATTAGCCTCTTCTGCAGTTTCAAAATCAAGTGCAACGTAAATCAAAGGTAAGCTTTTATTATTCACCGTCTAATCCTTTAATGGGTTTAGTGGAACCCCATGTTTTACACGAGGGGCATTGCCAATAGAGGGTTTGTCCAGAGAAGCCGCACTGGCGACAGGCATAACTCGGGCGTTGTTTAATATGCTCAGCAACCATTTTTTGCAACATGCGCAAGCTCTCCCGAGCATTGCCTACATCTGCTGCACGAATGTGAAAGTCCATAAGTTGGTGGAAACCTCGCATGGTTGCATGTTGTTCCATCGCTGAGCGAATAAAGCGTTCTGCCGCATCACCGCCTTGATTCTCAAACAGGTATTCGGACAATTCAATGACCGCGCTCGTACCTGCGTTAGCGGCCACACATCGATTAAGGAACTCAATGTAGCCGGCTTCATCCTGTAAACTCATGTAACATGCTTTCAGGGGCTGCAATACATCACGTATGAACTGTTTATCTTGTTCAAGCACATACTCATAGCTATGAATGGCCTCTCTGAGTTGGTCTCGCCCAGCGTAAATTTGACCGAGCAATATACTCGCTCGCACGCACCGCTTATCGTATTTCAGCGCCTTTTTACAATATTTGATTTGCTTCGGAACCGATTGTTCAGTGAGAGACAACTCACAATATAGCTGCCCTACCACAGCTTCGATGTGATCATCACGATTTAACCTCAGAGCGACTTTTATCGCCTTATCCCAATCATGGGTTGCTTGGAAGAGTTCGAGTAAATAGTGTCGGCTTGCAGTTCTAAATAGCTTGTGATTTTGCAACCGCGAAAACATTTGTTCTGCGCGGTCATAAATACCCGCTGATAAGTAATCCTTACCCAGTTCAAACATCGCATTCAGTCGATCGTATTCGGTAATATTACTTCTATTGATAAGATTCTGATGGATTTTAATTGCACGTTCGACTTCGCCACGGCGACGAAATAATGTACCTAACGTCCAATGAGTTTCAAGCGTGTCGCTATCAACGTCAAGCAGTTCGACAAATAGATCAACCGCCTTATCAGGTTCATCAGATAGTAGTAGGTTAAGACCCGCTGCATACTTCTTAGAAAACTGTTGCTGTTCTTTGCGCTCTTCTGAGCGCACACTGTTGCGTCCCATGAACCAACCATAGGCAGCTGCAACAGGAAGAAGTAAAAACAGCAGCTCTAACATAAACGATTACGACTGCTTTTCACGTGATTCAGTCGCCTTATGCTCGGCTCTTTTTAAGCGTCTCTCAAGCTTAGCATTACGCATTCGCCACTTTACACCATACAGCACTAGCAAAATGAGACCTATGGAAAATCCAACGGCAAGAAAAATGGCCGCTAAACCAGCGACAGAAAAGTCAGTTTTTGCTACAAGAAAGTTTACACTCACCACCGTTGGGTTCTGTACACCAAACGCGAGTGCTAGCAAAAACAAGAGGATAATGGGAACTAATATTAATATCCGTCTAAGCACGTTCCGAACCTCATATAAATAAAAACGGCATGCTAGTATAGCATGCCGTTTTCAACGAACGAACGCAAACTAATTAAAATTGTCGACGCGCTCCCGTAATTCTTTACCCGGCTTAAAGTGAGGAACGTACTTACCATCCAACTCAACTTGATCACCCGTTTTAGGATTACGTCCAATTCGAGGTGCTCGATAATGAAGCGAAAAGCTTCCAAACCCACGAATTTCAATGCGCCGACCCTTTGCTAAACTTTGAATCATCTGTTCAAGAATATCTTTCACAGAAGACTCTACCGTTCGCGGAGGCAGGTCCGAGAACTTCAGTGTTAATTTCTCAATCAACTCCGACTTTGTCATCTTACCTACCTCCTCGCTAAAGGTTTAATTAATCGTCAGTCTTAGCCGCTTTGAACGCATCAGCCATAGCGCTGTTGATACCAGAGCTTTCTTGCTGTTTGTTCACTTGTTCAACGGCTTCTTTCTCTTCAACTTCGTCTTTCGCACGGATAGACAAGCTTAACGTACGGTTCTTACGATCGACGCCCATGAAGCGCGCTTCAACGCTATCGCCAACGCTTAACTCAGTGCTTGCGTCTTCAACGCGCTCGCGTGAGATGTCAGCTGCACGGATATAACCTTCAACGCTGTCTGCTAATTCAACTTTAGCACCTTTAGCGTCTACTTCAGTGATAGTACCGTTTACGATAGAACCTTTCTTGTTCGCTGCCAAGAAGTTGTTGAACGGATCTTCTTCAAGCTGTTTGATACCTAAGGAAATACGCTCACGCTCTGCGTCGACTTGCATCACAACCGCAGTGACTTCTTCGCCTTTCTTATACTCGCGGACCGCTTCTTCGCCAGTCGCGTTCCAGCTGATGTCTGAAAGGTGAACCAAACCGTCGATACCGCCTTCTAGGCCAATGAAGATACCAAAGTCAGTGATTGACTTGATCTTGCCAGAGACTTTATCGCCTTTGTTGTGGTTCTTAGCAAACTCTTCCCAAGGGTTAGGTTTACACTGTTTAAGGCCAAGAGAAATACGACGACGTTCTTCGTCAATTTCAAGGACCATAACTTCAACAGTGTCATCCAAGTTAACCACTTTAGAAGGATGAACGTTTTTATTCGTCCAATCCATTTCTGACACGTGTACAAGACCTTCAACGCCTTCTTCGATTTCAACGAAGCAGCCGTAATCAGTCAAGTTAGTCACGCGGCCAGTCAGGCGAGTGCCCTCTGGGTAGCGGTTTGCGATATCCGCCCATGGATCTTCGCCAAGCTGCTTAAGACCAAGTGATACACGAGTACGCTCGCGATCAAACTTAAGTACTTTAACAGTGATTTCGTCGCCCACATTAACGATTTCGCTTGGGTGCTTAACACGTTTCCAAGCCATGTCGGTAATGTGTAATAGGCCATCTACGCCGCCAAGGTCAACGAACGCACCGTAATCGGTAAGATTCTTAACGATACCTTGAACTTCTTGACCTTCTTGCAAGTTCTCAAGAAGCTCTTCGCGCTCTGCACTGTTTTCTTTCTCGATAACTGCGCGGCGAGAAACAACAACGTTGTTACGCTTCTGATCAAGCTTGATAACTTTGAATTCAAGGTCTTTGTTTTCAAGGTGTGCAGTTTCACGTACTGGACGTACGTCAACCAATGAACCTGGCAAGAACGCGCGAACGCCACCCAGATCCACAGTGAAACCACCTTTAACTTTACCAGAAATGATACCAGTAACAGTTGCGTTATCTTCGTATGCTTTTTCCAGCTGCAGCCAAGCTTCATAGCGCTTAGCTTTTTCGCGTGAAAGAATTGTTTCACCGAAACCGTCTTCAACCGCGTCTAACGCTACGTCGATCTCGTCACCTACGGTGATTTCAAGTTCGCCGTCAGCATTACGGAATTGTTCGGCAGGGATAGCACTTTCAGATTTCAGGCCTGCGTCGACTAAAACAAGATCTTTTTCGATCGCAACGACAGTACCTTTAACGATAGAACCCGGACGAGTTTCGACTTCTTTCAGGCTCTCTTCAAACAGCTGTGCAAAATTTTCTGACATATGTATTAACTTCACTTTTTAGATGACATCCACTGGACATCCTGTTCAGCGGGGTTATTAAATTCACCTGCACGTATCCTTACAGCAGGTCCCTAAATAGCTCGTCTTAATGACCAGCTAGCTAGTTTGTGACAGTTTGCTATGTGCAAACTCCATAACCGAATCGACAACTTCCTCTATGCTTTTATCACTTGAATCGATGTACAAAGCATCTTCGGCCGGTTTAAGCGGTGCGACAGCACGATTTGTGTCGCGATCGTCGCGCTCTTTAATTTCGGTTATTAATTGGTCAATGTTAGCATCAAAACCTTTTTCCTTCAATTGCAGGAAGCGACGTTGTGCACGCTCCTCAGCAGAAGCGGTCAAGAATACTTTGGCTTCAGCATCAGTAAATACCACTGTGCCCATGTCTCGTCCGTCGGCAATCAGGCCTGGAAGCTCTTTGAAACCACGTTGACGCCTTAACAACGCTTCCCTAACCCTTGGTAACGCAGCGATCTTAGATGCCATGTTACCCACGCTTTCAGTGCGAATTGTCAGGGTTACATCCTCACCTTCTAAGATGATATGCGTTAGGCTTTTGTCTTCCTCGGCTTCGAATTTCACATCTAGGTGTGAAGCTAACGTGACAAGTTTTTCTTCTTCTTCGGGCCTAAAGTCGTGATGAATCGCGGCTAATGCCAAAACACGATAGATTGCGCCACTATCAAGAAGGTGCCAGCCTAATTTCTCGGCCAACAAACGGCTCACTGTGCCTTTGCCTGAGCCACTTGGCCCATCGATTGTAATTACGGGTACGCGAGTCGCCATAAATTCCTCTATTTGCCCTGCTCTTTGCAGATTTAAGCGCGCAATTATACTGATTTGTGAAAATTTTGCATCTTTTGTCACGCGCCGTTTACATCAAAGTTTGATGTAAGACTATATTTTAATCGTGACAAAGCCGTGAAAACTCATCAAAAAATTGCGGATAGGTCTTCGAGCAGCATTGAGGATCGTTGATGCTGACGCCTACCGGAGAAAACGCAATCAAAGCACTACACATCGCCATGCGGTGATCATCATAGGTATCTAGCAAAGCATGTTGCCAATGCGCTGGAGCCATCACTGATAAATAATCTTCGCCCTCTTCCACCTGAGCGCCGACTTTACGCAATTCAGCCGCCATCGCCGCCAATCGGTCGGTTTCTTTTACGCGCCAACTGGCGACGTTACGAATCACCGTCGTTCCTTGAGCAAATAATGCCATAGGAGCGAGCGTCATTGCGGCATCAGGCAGATCATTGCAATCCACATCGATGGCTTTCAATTCAGTGCTCCGGGATACACGAATTGCGTTATCCAACATCTCGACGTTTGCACCCATTTGCTGCGCTAGTTCAGCAAAATGTACGTCGCCCTGAATTGAATTTTTACCCACGCCATAAATCGTGATTGGACCACCACTAATTGCTGCCGCGCCGATCCAGTAGCTCGCTCCGCTTGCATCACCTTCAACAAAGTAACTGCCTGGCGAACGATAGCTCTGGCGACCGGGAATTTTGTAATGACGGTCACTGTGTTTATCAATTTGAATGCCAAAATCACGCAGCATCGATAAGGTGAGTTCGATATAAGGAACCGAGATAACCTCGTTCACTAATAACAATTCGCTGTCGTCAGCAAGCAAAGGTAAAGCCATCAACAACGCCGAGATGTATTGACTCGACGCGCTACCATCAATAGTCACCTCTCCGCCCTTAAAACCACTCTCGATAGTCAACGGTAAGAAACCGGGTTCTGCATGACACTGAATGTTTGCGCCGGCCGCGGTTAAGCTGTCAATTAGCGCCGCGATTGGGCGCTCGCGCATGCGCGCATTGCCATCAAGCCGCATCACTTGCGTGTTGCTCAATGAGGCGGCAAGCACAGCGACAAGAGGACGGACGGCAGTGCCTGCATTGCCAAGATAGAGTTCGTTATGAGCGGGTTGCCAACGGCCACCACAGCCTTCGACTTGGTATTCGGAGGGATCCAAATCACTGCGTTTAACAGATACGCCGAGTGTCGTTAAGGCATCGATCATGCGCGCCGTATCATCACTTTCAAGCACATTCTTTAAGGTCACAGGTTGGCCGCACAATGCCGCCATCAGCAGTGCACGGTTTGAGATGCTCTTCGAACCCGGCAGTGTAACCGTGCCGCTACACGCTGAACGCGGTGCAAGGTGTAGCGGATCAGGTAAATTCAACAACGTAATACCTTTATTTAACAATGCGCTCCATTGCTTCGATGAACGCTTGGTTCTCTTCTGGCAGACCGATACTTACACGCAGATGATGAGGTAATTCGTAGCCTGCGACTGGACGTACAATCACGCCTTCATGCAATAACTTTTGATAAATATCATCAGCATCCGCTCCCACTTCAATAGTAAGGAAGTTGCCGTACGAAGGAATATAATTGAAGTTGTGTTGCTCGCAAAAGCGAATCAACTGCTGCATCCCCTGTGCATTAACGCGCACCGCTTCAGCGAGATAATCATCATCGTCTAATGCCACTTCCGCCGCTTTCAATGACAGCGCATTAACATTAAACGGTTGGCGAATACGGTTCATTAAGTCGGCAATCGCCGCAGAGCTCACCGAAAAGCCAGCACGTAACCCTGCAAGGCCATAGGCTTTTGAAAAGGTGCGTGTCACAACCAAATTATCGAATTCAGCTAACCACTCAATTGAAGGCGCGCGCTCGTCATTCGGAATATATTCGTAATAGGCTTCATCAAGCACAACCAAAACGTTATCAGGTACTTGTTTGACAAAGCTATACAACGCATCTGTAGTCAAAAATGTGCCCGTCGGATTATTTGGGTTAGCGACGAATATCATTTTGGTTTTGGGTGTTATCGCTGCCAGCATACCCTCAAGATCATGCCCATAATCCTTTGCAGGAACCGCGATAGGCGTTGCTCCAATTGCTTTCGTCACCAATGGATAAACAACAAACGCATGCTGAGAAAAAATAACTTCGTGTTGGTCACTGACAAAGGTACGCGCTAATAGCTCGAGTACGTCATTTGAGCCATTGCCTAAGGTCACTTGATTTGTCGCTACCGAGAACTTGTCAGCAATTTTGCTTTTAAGATAAAAGCCATTAGCGTCCGGGTAACGAATCAAATCATCGATTTCACCCTGAAGGGCTTGCTTGACACGAACACTAATACCCAACGGATTTTCATTTGAAGCCAACTTAACGACTTTATCTAAGCCTAGTTCACGCTGCAGTTCATCCATTGGTTTGCCCGCTTGATAGGGTTGTAACTCCCTAACGCCGGGGTTTGCCATCTGGGTTGCATCAAAC
>Ga0208813_1000114_pt1 | contig 77213 bp, 75 predicted proteins | sample MalvireepMed_904_FD_184250 | JGI IMG/M metagenome (GOLD analysis project Ga0208813, IMG submission 184250) | Marine viral communities from the Global Malaspina Expedition - Malaspina viral metaG DeepMed_904 (SPAdes) (version 2) | ecosystem: Environmental > Aquatic > Marine > Oceanic | place... | reverse complement strand
CACAAGCTCTAAGAACTCACTAAGTCGCTTCACTTTAGGCTTTGGCTCATAAGCATGCCATTTCAAATCCGAGCGTTGCCAATACACTTTCCAGCAATTTTGTGTTTTTACGTAGGTTGTTTTTGCGACCGGCCGTTCCATGGTTTCAGAAGGGTTTTGCCATTGCGGTCTGATCTCGAAAATTTCAATACTCTGATTTTCAATTCGGTAACCAAGGTCAAGCTCTGGTCGTATGTGTACGGGCGGTCTTTGTACCGCCATGAACGCTTCAAGTTCTTTCTCACATTTCTTAATTTCGAATTCACTGAGTGCCATAGGTGGAGTTTCTAAATTTTTCGGAGGGCCTGTTCAAAAATGTGTTCTAACGGGTTGAGGTTTAAAAACACGCCCGCTACGTTGGCCTCAATCCATTGTTCCTGGGAAAGAGGGGGCCATGTTACGTCATAACCAAGTGAAAACATCACTTCTTCAAAAAATAAGCGTTGCGTACGTCCGTTTCCTTCTCTAAATGGATGCAGTAAATTAATTTCACAGTAAAGGTCGGCCACCCTCTGAACGAGCGCATTTCGATTTAGCGCATTATTCAGTGTTGGTATTTGTGTAAAAAGTTGAGTCGCTTCCGCTTCAATGCGGGAGCTTGTACAAAATCGGGTCTCACCTTTTGATATGTCTATGGTACGTATTTCACCAGCCCATTCGTATAAGTCCTGGAATAAATGGTGGTGTAATTCTTTCAGGTGATCGAAAGTAAAACGATTAATGCTCGAAGACTCAGAGCGGTATTCTTTGTAGCGTAAGGTAGTAAATTCAGTCTCAGCCTCTGCTAAATCCTCGATATTTCGGATGTTGAGCTTATTAATCAGAACATCGGAATTTGGGTAGCAGTAGTTGTCGTGCGCGACACCATACTTATCGCGCATATTTACGTTTTAACGAGGCGATAGTTTGACCGTCAACGGAGCTTTTCAATTTCAAACCTTCATACATGAGGCTTGTTTTGAAATTCTCCATTTTAGGGACAAAATTTGTTGTCTTTTTCACCTGAACGGTAGATTTTTTCATTGGCACCTCTCCAGTTTCTGCTGGCTAAATTATACGCTAATTCAATACGCTCTGCCATGCTCAGTTTCATGCCCGCCTTTACTGCATAGGGAGGTTTAGCTCCCTTTCAAGAGCACTTGCTCCTACCAAATTATAGGCGTTTTAGTTAATATTTAAACCACGGTGATTGCTAATCGACGCATAATTTAGGGTAGTGGTTATCTGGCTAACTATCCTTTTTTCCATACCCTTTTGTGGCAAGTTTTGCAGGGGTTGGAGATAAAACGCTAAAACATCTGGCTAAATGGCCTCGTTAAAATATTCCTGAGATCCCTATAGAACGTGGCCTGCACGGTTAGTAACTTCTCTCACCATTTAACGTCAGCCAGTCGCTATTTACTCCGGAGGCGGAGGTCACAGGTTCGACTCCTGTCGGGCGCGCCATTTCCTTGGTCTGCAGAGATTTTCTTCCTTTAGTATCTACTCTAAATTCTTTTCTTTGATGTTTTTCAGTGTGACCACTAGCTGTTGTGGCTGATTTCGCGGTGGATCAAGGCTATGACAAATCTGTGACAGATTTGTGCCACATGAATTTTGCTTCTGACGGATAAGCTTAAAAAATGACTGTTAGCTAATTTCCGTCAATTCTTGGGTCCAGCCGCACTCCCATTACCTGATGATTAGCTTGAGTGTGCGTAACATCTTTAATTACGAATAACTGCTGCTTAAAATTGGGAGTATTACAGGGAGTTGTTTGGTAAGCGCAAACGAATTTTATGAATCTGTAATGTCCTTTTAAACACTCCGGTTAATACTTCAGCTGTTTCGTTATGGATTTGATGGCTGTTTCTTGGTTTTTTATTTGCATTGTAAGCCCCTCATTTAAGCTGCAATTATTCCGTAAATTAATGAGCCGCTATCGTTAATTGTTTCGGAGGAGAGCCTCTGACCGCTGCAGTTTTTTTCGCTACGGCTTCGTTTTCAGTACAAAACTGCGCGTGTCGGCAGCGTTATATGTATCGACTGGTCTAGCTCATTGAAAAAGGCTACGGTAGAATTCATCTGTTTTGTTGAACAGTACAATTAGCCTTTAGCACATTCCTTAGCTCGAGTTTTGTAAGACGCTTCGTAGGAGTCGCACAGTATTCTTAGCGTCTCAGGATTATTACCAAACCAGGAAAATAACAGATCGTAGACATTAGTTTGTATTTTTTCAGTACTTAAGTACCTTTGGTGCTGCTTTTTGAAGTATTTCAAGTGTTGTTCACCATTCATCGAAGTACCTGTTTCCCTGTCTGGAAACCACTGGCGATATAGTGTTCGCAGGCTTTTAAAAAGTGAAGCATTAGGCATGGATGTGTGGTTTTCACCTTCGTAATCATTGAAAGAAACAAGCTCACTACCTTTAAACCCTTCATACAGTTTAATTACAGGCTCTCGCGTATCGCTATCTTCATCACTGCCGATAGATAATGCTATACCTATTTTGTTGCTTTGCTGCTCGTTAGCTATTTGTCCGAGGTTTCTTAAAGCAGCATCGTTATTCCACCTAAGGTATGGAGAAATTAAAATATAATTTGAAAATAAATCGGCATCTTTATGAAAAGTCTCGGCTAAGAAGCCGCCACCTAATGAATACCCATATGCGAGTCGGTGGTTATTGACCCTGAATTCCTCTTCAATTTTAGGAATTAGCTCGTTTCTTAAATACTTCCGAAAACTATCAGCTCGATACGGTCCCTGATACATGCTTCTATCTTTAGGCTGAGTCGTTTCGTCTGTAAAGTCTTTAAAACGCTCATCGTTATTGATAGCCACAACTATAAACTCAGGTAACAGCGGAACAAATCTATTAGCTTCTCTTACGGTAGATTCAACAAGTGTGCCGTACCAGTGCCCATCAAGTACATACAATGTTGGATAGTCGCCGTTTGAGCCTTCATATGACTCAGGTAGTGATACCGTAACGGTTCTAGGCTCTTTTAAATATTTGGAATAGAAGGTTAACTCCTGCGCTTGAGCCAGCGCCGACATTCCCAAAAGCATTAATAATAAAACTCTCATCGCAATAGTCCATTTAGTGTAGTGGCGAAGTAAAACTAGCCACGAGTTTAGCGGGTATTTTCTGCGTGCTGTTTTTGATTTTTACCTAAATTTGTTAATATAAGCTATTGATGGTTCCCAAGATCTCTACGATTTTCCTAAGTAAGGCGAAAGGAACTGAGCCACTATTTCAGCACATAGGCCGATCTCAACTTTTACGCCTCCCGCTCTTAGTATTTCTGCGCCTTTACCATTGTTTCTTATGTCTGGGTCAAGCATTGCGATAACCACATGTTTTATACCCGAAGCGAGAAGTGTGCTCGCGCAAGCCGCAGTTCGTCCGACAAAAGAGCAAGGCTCGAGCGTAACGTATGCAGTAATGCCGTTTAGCTCCCCTGAATGAGCATTTAAAGCCTCTACTTCGGCATGACTTCCGCCAATGGCCTGGGTAAAGCCTTTGGATACTACTTGACCGTTTTTAACCAATACACATCCGACAGGAGGATTTGGTTCACAGTAGGGGAGCGCTTGTTTGGAAACTTTCAAAGCTTCCAGCATGAATTTCTCAGACATTTGAAACCTTCAAACCCAGTTTAACTGGTTTACTTAAGCATGCCGTCATCAACAGCGCTCTCAAGTTTATTGCGCATAACAGACCAAAGTTCTTTGCTACCAGTTTCAATCCGCTGGTTCACAGAGAACACCTTATCTTTCGTAATTCCATGTGCTTTCCAACTGTGACCGTCACCATGAAGATTATGAAGCAAGGGTGGCACCCGATCTATAGCCTTTGCAAACCGTGCGTCTGCCGTTGCACCCGCTTCGAATTCATACCATAGCTCCATGAATTCATCTTCCATTCCATCGGGCAAAATGCTCAGAATTCGTTTAATACCGTCTGCTTCTTCGCCTTTTAATTCGTTCGTTTCGCTGGCATAAATAATAGTGTCATCGGCGTCTATTTCACCAAGGTCGTGAATTAGAAGCATCTTGATAACGCGTTCTATATCTACTGGCTCGTTGGCAAAGTCTTTAAGCATTAAAGCGGAGAGACAAACGTGCCAACTGTGCTCCGCTGAGTTTTCGTATCGTTCAATTCCCACAGGTTTCGTTTTGCGCTGTATGCCTTTTAATTTTTCTATCTCAATTATGAAATTGAGGATTTCTTCTATTTGTTTCATTTGGCCACTCCACTTAAATCGCTAAAGGTGTCTAGTAAAGCCCAAGAAAAGGTTTATAAAAATATAATAATACGTCAATAATTAACGTATTTTTGCAAACTTGGTGGTTTGACTAATCCATTATTCACGTCAATAATTAACGTGTTCTAACGATATTGTAAACCAAAAGAGCATCACATGTTAAATCATGAAGCGGGCAAAACGCTAAAGCAAAAACTTCCTCTCGGTATGATAGCAACAAAGCGTTGGCTACAAGAGCAGGGCTTGAGTTTGCACTATATCGACAACTCCGTCCGACGAGGAGCTTTAATCGTTGCTACGCCCGGGGTCTATTATCGCGAAGAAGCTTACCCAACCTGGCAAGGTGTTGTGGCTTCATTGCAGCGAATAGCTACGTTCGCAGTCAATGTGGGGGGCCTGACAGCTCTAGAGTTAAATGGTGTAAGCCATTACGTAAATCAAAGTGGAAAACCTACGATTGGTCTATATTGTCCTGAGAAGCTGCCTGTATGGGTTGATAAAATTGGTGTGGAAGCTACTTTCGAATGGCATGGAACGAAGCGATTGTGGCCAGAATCACTCATGCGCGACCAGCGCGTTCTCCGTCCTTATGAATGGTCAAAAGGTTTGCCGGAAATAACGTATTCTTGTGTTGAAAAAGCCTATCTGGAAGTACTCAACGAGGTGCCTAAGCACGTCAGTTTCGAGCATGCTGACGCGCTGCTTCAGGGGTTACATAACCTGTCTCCCCGTAAGCTGGATGCGCTTTTGAAGGGCTGTTTTAATGTAAAAGTGAAACGGTTATTTTTTTGGTTAGCGGGGCGTAATCAACAACCTTGGTTTAAATACTTGAGGCCAGAGGAATACGATTTAGGGTCAGGTAAGAGAGTCGTATCGGTAGATGGGCGCCTGGAAAGCAAATGGCAGATCACGGTACCCAAGGAAATGTAAATTATCATGGGTACTGGAGCAAATAGGTAAAAAGTTCACAGCCGAAATTCAGAATGTGACTGTCATACGCTCATTTGAAGTTAAAGAGGAGAGGGCGTTTCTTTTGACGTTTAAATCACGCCAACCGGATTGGTCATTACTCGGGCTTGATGGTATTGATCGGCTACTTTTGGGCAGCTAAGTACGGGGAAGTTTTCATGTGTAAGGTGAATAGAGTTCCTCTTTTATACGCATTTGAGTATAAATGTTGACTTATACGCTAATGCGTATAATACTGATTTCATACGAACTTGCGTATTAAGAGAGGGTGTAATGAAAATCACTGATCCCAAAGCATTATCAATCTACTTAAGAGATGAACGAAGACGTCGCGGCTTGAGTCAGGCTAAGGTTGGTGATCTAGTCGGACTTAGGCAGGGGACGGTCTCTAAGTTTGAATCCATGCCAGAGAAAATGCAGCTCGATACGTTGTTTCGCTTGCTGTCCGCTTTAGAACTCGATCTGTCAGTGAAACCTAAAGGCACCGTTCTGAAGAAGAACGTTGATTCGTCAACGCCTGGTGATAAATGGACTGAGGAGTGGTAATGAATACGCTCGATGTCTATATGAACGGCTACCGCGTAGGTCACCTGAGTCGAAATGATTCCGGCGCTCACACATTTCGTTATGATGAGATGTGGATTGATAAAGAGGGTGCACGGCCAATCTCTTTGTCTATGCCCTTACGCCATGACGCTTATTCAGGGCGCGAGGTTATTAACTTTTTTGATAACCTGCTGCCTGACAATGAGGAAGTTAGAGACCGGATTGTTGCCCGTTATCAAGCCGACTCCGATCAAGCATTTGATCTACTGGCGGCTATTGGGAGAGATAGTGTTGGTGCATTGCAGTTCGTCCCGGCAGGAGAAAAACCAGGGAATATTCGTGAACTGCGTTATGAAAAACTCACCGAAGAGAAGTTAGAACGTGTTTTAAAAGGCTACCAGTCCAAGGCACCTTTGGGCATGCTTCGGGAGTTGGATGATTTTAGAATATCAATTGCTGGGGCTCAGGAAAAAACAGCCCTGTTAAAAATAGATGGTGCATGGTGTATTCCAAATGGAAACACGCCGACTACTCATATCATTAAACTTCCGATTGGGAAGATTCAAAGCCACGATCACACAATCGATTTAAGTGACAGCGTTGAAAATGAAATGCTCTGCTTAAAAATTGCACGAGCATTCGGTTTTGAAGCACCGGATTGTGAGGTAATTATCACACCAAATGTTAAAGCCCTCGCCATTGAGCGTTTTGATCGTACATACTCAAGTGATCACTCCTGGTTAATGCGACTCCCTCAAGAAGACTATTGCCAGGTGCTTGGTCTGCCATCTGCGCGAAAGTACGAATCGGATAATGGGCCATCGATTGCCGACATTATGAAGCACCTTCAGGGGTCTGCTGAATCTACGTATGACCGTGAGGTTTTTATGGGGGCACAGGTTCTTTTCTTTCTATTAGGCGCGACTGATGGGCACGGAAAGAATTTCTCTGTGCGTATTGAACCTTATGGGGCTTTTCGTTTAACGCCTTTGTACGACATTATTTCTGCGTATCCAGCTGTGGGCAGTAGCGGTCTTAATATTCGCGGCTTGAAACTTGCGATGAGCTTGCGGGGGACGGGGGGTAAAAAGTGGAACATCTATCAAATTTTTAAGCGTCATTTTTTAAGCGCGGCGAAAGAGGCTGAATTCAGTCCGACCAGAATGAGTGAAATTATCACCGGCCTTTGTGATCAGGTTGATGATGTTATTGAACGAGTAAAAGACGATTTACCCGATGATTTCCCGACAAGGGTTTCGACACCAATCTTTGATGGTATGCAAGAGCGTAAACGCCGACTACTCATCGAATGAACCTTCCAAAGGTAGTAGACAAATTGAATCAGGTCGCATTGATAAAAAAGTGGTATAACCCTAAAACTGCTGTATTAGTTGTGGTGTCAGCAATTGGCTTAATGGCATACCTCACGCTAGATAAAACGCCTAAAGGTTTAATGTTTAAAGCTTTCTTTTTAATAGCATTTGGCCCAATTGCCATAGCCTGGGTCGTTGCTATTATTTTCTCCACGAGAAATTACCCATCACAGATAATCTTTGACTTTGGGAAAGAATACATACGGCTTGGTGGAGCCGTGACCGTTAATTTTGATGAGGTAGAAATGGGATTAGTGTACTCAAAATTTGGTTTTATAGGGGTAGAGCTAGTTTTGCTTAGTGGCCCAACATATATTTATCGAAATTTTTTCACATGTGATATCGATGAAGCTGAGTTTGCGTCACTTCTGAAAAATGTTTCTTCGATAAAATATAACTATGAGAATAAAGTGTAAAGGGGGGGGGGGTTAAAAAGATCAAAAGTCCGCTATTTGCTGTGAGTTCAATCGGTGAATGCAATGCTACCTCAGACAGATACCGCTCTTTTAATAAAGAGCAAGATATTACTTATCCAAAAATTGCTTTTTAATCACTAGCGGTGCCCGGCTCTTCTAAATTTTTCTATTGAGCCGCTGCTTCAACCTGTGGTTCTCAGCTTTTATCTGCTCAATTTCATCAAGCAGGTTTAGCACTAAATAGAGATCGGCCCAGTCTATATTTAGATCCCGGTTGAGACGCGCCGCCTTTTTTACTGTCATCACAGAGGTAACATGAAACATCCACTGGTGCGGGTGCTCTCCGTTGACGGGTACCGCAATCTCATGCTCAATCAGCTCAAGCATGGTTTCGGCGCTGAGATTTGCAGAAAGACAGAGCTCTTCGAAACTCAGGTGAAAATTGGGTGAGTACACTTGTTGTAAGGTTGTCATTATCTATCGCTCCATTCGCGACGAGGGTCAAAGGCTTCGCTGTTCGCGAGCTGAGCCCAAAGGGTCTTACTGTTTTCATTTAGTGAGGATGGCATCACAATCTTTATTGTGGCAATCAAATCGCCATTTGAGAGCTTCCCGACCAAGCCTTTGCCTTTTACACGTAAGCGCTGACCTGCCTGGCTGTTAGCTGGAATGGTTAGTTGAACTTTGCCAGTGAGCGTCGGCACCTCTACTTTAGTTCCCAATGCCGCTTCCCATGGCGCGAGCGGTAAGGTGAGCAAAAGATTATTGGCTTCCACATCAAATAATGGATGCGGAAGTAATTTGATGGTTAAGTAAGCATCGCCGCTTGGGACGTTGCCGTAAGCAGGGGCGCCTTGTCCTTTTAGTCGAATACGCTCGCCATCCCGTGCGCCAGCAGGAATTTTTACTTTGAGCGATTTTTTTACCTGCTGCTGGTAACCTTGTTGGTCATAAACCGGAATAACGAACTCAATTTGTTTGGTCGTGTCGGCCAAGGTGTCTTCGAGCATAACCGGCCAGTCGAATTCAACATCAGCTCCTTTGGCTTGGTTGGCGTCCTCATACCAAGGTTGCTGACGATGTTGTTGGCGACTGCGGGAACCTGCTGCTCCAAACACTGAGTTAAAGAAGTCAGTAAAGTCCTGATTACCCATCGTACTATTATTAGTGTGATAGTTGGCGCTCGATTTCCTATTTTGATTGTTATAACCGCGTTTGCGAGCCTCGCACAAAGCATCATATTCAGCACGCTTTTCAGCACTATGTAATACTTCATAGGCTTGGGCTACGCGCTTAAAATTCTCGGCTGCATCTGGTAACTTGCTTACATCGGGATGATACTTTCGGCCGAGTTTGCGGTACGCGGTTTTAATTGCTTTACTATCGGCGGTCGGCTCTACACCCAGTACTTCGTAATAATCAATAAACTCCATTGCAAAGCCTTATGTTCGTATTATCGAACCTGAGTATAGCTTTAAAGAAAAATTTCGTCTGTGTTCACAGATTAAAAAAAACAGGTCACCGTTTTAGAGTGAATCCGGTAGGTGTAATGGTGCGATGAGAGTTATTAAAACAACTGCGTAATACCCAGCAAAATAGCGTAGCGGCCAGCTTTACTAATGAAAACCAGAATTAAAAATTGCCAGAAGGTTAATCGCAGCATACCGGCTATAAACGTAAGAGGGTCGCCAATGAAGGGAGCCCAGGCCATCAGCAGCGACCACTTACCAAAGCGTTCAAACCAGCGATGACCACGGGCAAGAGATTTTGGTTTGAACGGGAACCAGCGGCGATCCTGATACCGTACCAAAAAACGACCCAGAACATAGTTGACCACTGACCCCAGCGTATTACCGATTGAGGCCAGCCACCAGATTATCCAGACATCGTAATCCATGCGCTGGGCTGCCACGACCACAAACTCAGACTGAGCAGGCAGTATTGTGGCGGCCAGAAAGGCTGTCAGAAATATACTTAAATACATAAAATCCTATTACGTGGCACAGCTTATAACGGATGTCATCAGCGTAATGGAAATGACAAACACAAAAGTTTTTGACTACACTCAACAATGAACACTCATCAATAAAGCAGAGAGGTACCTCAATGGCATTTGAAAAATGTCCAAAATGTGAAGATCAGGTACTGGATAATAACTATAGCTGTCCTGCCTGTGGTTTTGTGAAGAGTGAAAAATCGGAGCAAGAGAACCAACCGGGCGAAAACAGCGCGATTACGTCTGAGAACACATCGAAAAGTTTGCAGATACAAGGTGTGTTATCGCTCGTTATTCTTATCGTGGGTGTGCTTTGGTTCTTTTTAACCTCAGAAGAATCTCAACAAAGTAACGAAATTAATGTGATACCTCTGGTTATGTTTATCGGCGGTCTTATCTGGTACATAGTGACGCGCTTTCGAATCTGGCGTTCGCACTCTTCTTAAATAAGGGCAATAACGCGGTTACCGAACGATGCTACTGCTCTACGGGCTCTTCGTGCAGGGACTCCCATGCCTGAAGCATTTCTTTCTTCGTTGAACCCCAGCGATACCCGCCCAAAGCACCGCTTTTCTGAATAACACGGTGACACGGAATTAGCATGGCAACAGGGTTCGAACCAACAGCATTACCAACCGCCCGAGACGCTTTAGGGTAACCTAATGCATTGGCAATTTGTGAGTAACTCGCCAGCTTTCCCGGTGGTATCCTCAATAAAGCTCGCCACACGGCTACTTGAAAATTTGTACCCATTACGTGCAATGACAAGGGGTTAGACTGCCCGTCTTTTAATCGACTAAACAGTACGTTAGCCACATAGTTGATCGCGTTGTCGTTTCTTACGAGCGAGGCTTTGGGCCAGTCTTTGCATAAATCAGTAAGTATCTCGTCAACAGCTCTGGAGCCCAAAAACTCAATGCGGCATACGCCCCGTGGAGTAATTGCGACAAATATCTTACCAAAAGGCGTTTCATTTACGCCGTATTGGATAGTAACTCCCTGGCCTTCGTTCTTGTATTCACCTGGCGTTACGGCTTCTAGCTTTACAAAGTGGTCATACAGTCGGGAGCCTCCGCTTAAACCCATGCTGAGGGAAACATCCATAAGAGAGCTTTCTCCCTTCAGCATTCGTTTGCTTCGCTCCAGCGTGAGGGCCTGCAGGAAGCGTTTCGGTGTGGTGCCTGCCCATTTACAAAACACCCGATGGAAGTGGAACGGACTGAGATGAACATGAGCAGCAACGTCTTCCAGGGTCGGCTGGCTCGATACATGCTCTGACATATAGGCCATGGCTTTTTCAATACGGATATAATCAGACATAACCATCACCTTTAGATACGATTAATTGATACACCACTATCCAGAAGTGGTAAAACCTAAAGCATCAGACGCTAGGAGTAATGCTGGCTGAGCTATTAATCATAGAAGGCTTTTTAGCTGATGCCGACCCGAAGCTTGCTCTTTAGCAAACCCAGCAATTACTGCTGGGCTTGATTTAACGCCTGAATAGCAAAGCTGCCAAGCCAGTGACCACCTTCGTAGCTATCGCCGATTAGATTAGGGTATGAGTGCGCCATATGCTTATCGGCTATTTTGCGTAAATGCCTGTACTGCGGGTATTGGTTAGCCAGCGCATAGAGGTTCCAGGCGCGGCTGAAATTTAGACCGTCCAGATGAACCAGTTTGCCATCGGTTCTGTCGCCAACTTCACCTACCGCCAGACTGAATTCTGGGTCAGCGAGTTGTGGCATAAAATCATCCAGCCAGGTTAAAAACTGCTGCTTCGGTAGAACGCGCTGCATTAAGCCAATTTCTTCCAGGCAGGGCGAAAGAAAGTCGTAGCCGCTGGGCTCCCAGCCTATGGGGCAGTTTTTATCTTCCAGAAAATAGTCTTTCGCGCGTTTGGCAATTAACTGCTGTAGTCCGGTGTGCTGCTGGTTAACGGCATAGTCGTAGGCGAAACTTAAGCCAAAGGCTGTGTTGGTATGCTCGCCCACACGCACCGGATAGACCAGCCGGGGTAAAAAGTTGATATAGCGCTCAACGATTAAATCGGTTAATGGTTGTAAGTTAGCGGCCAGTTCTTTGGCCATAGGGTCTTCCCATGAATGGAGCTCGTCAGACAGCTTTAACAGCCAGGCCCAGCCGTAAGTGCGCTCAAAGGAGTCATTAATATCTTTACTGAAAAAGTCGACTTCGCGCGCCACTTTCTCGGCGGTTAAATTACGTTTAAGGATGGCTTTGACTTCGTCAGCCTGTTCTAAGTCTGGAAACTGGCGCAGCAAAGTCACCATTGACCAATAACCATGAGCGGCGCTGTGCCAGTCAAAACAGCCGTAAAAAACCGGGTGCAGAACCGACGGTTCCTTTAAATCATCGGCACTGCCTAATATTATTCCTGTTTTGTATGGATAAGGTGTCTCGACACAATGCAGTGGTAGCTCCACCAGCTTATTCGCCTCGGACAAGGTTAGGCTGTGCGAAGATGTGTGCCCGGTGTCGGCAGCCTGAGTGAACAGACTAACCGACATAAGTAGGGCACTGCTTATAATGCCGCGAATATTCATAATGTTGCCTTATAGGTTCGAGACTGTGTGAACTGGCTCATTTGCTTTTCAGTAAATCGAGAAAGAAAGCGTATTCCAGCGCCGTGTTTTGCAAGCGCTTAAAGCGCCCGGAAACACCACCGTGACCCGCTTCCATTTCGGTTTTAAACAGCAGCAGATTATCATCGGTTTTATAATCTCTGAGCTTAGCGACCCACTTGGCCGGTTCAAAATACTGCACTTGCGAGTCAAAGAGTCCTGTGGTTACCAGCAGGTTAGGGTAGTCCTGTGCGCTGATTTGATCATAAGGTGAATACGACAGCATATAGTCGTAATAAACTTTCTCTTTCGGGTTACCCCACTCGTCAAACTCGTTGGTAGTGAGAGGAATACTCTCATCCAGCATGGTCGTCACAACATCGACAAAAGGTACATGTGCCGCTACGCCAAGGTAAAGCTCCGGTGCCTGATTGATCACTGCGCCCATTAACAGGCCACCAGCACTACCACCCATGGCAAAGACTTTATCCTCTGCGCCATAGCCTTGCTCAACCAATGACTTAGTCACATCAACAAAGTCATTAAAGGTATTTTTCTTGCTCAGTTTTTTGCCGTCTTCGTACCAGGTGCGACCGAGCATTTGTGAGCCGCGAATATGGGCGATAGCAAAAACAAAGCCGCGATCCAGTAAGCTTAGACGGTTGCTGCTAAAGCTGGGTTCTGAAGTAGAACCGTAAGAGCCATAACCGTATTGATAAAGTGGGTTGGCGCCATCTTTTTTAAATTTGTCCTTACGGTAAACCAGTGTTACCGGTACCTCAGCACCGTCCCGGGCGGTGACAAATAACCGTTCGGAAGCGTAGTTTTCAGGTTTAAAATCGCCAAGTACAGGCTGTTGCTTTAACAGCGTTTTATCCAGACTGTTCAGGTCTACATTATAATGGCTACCCGGAGTGGTCATACTGGTGTAGTAAAGGCGCAGCTCAGGGTTATCGGCTTCTTTGTTACCGTAAAAATACAGCGTGTAAGCTTTGTCGCGGAATGAAAGCTCTTGTTCATCACCGGTATTTAGGTTTCGTACGAACACCTCTGTTAGTCCGCGCTGGCGCTGTTTATAAACCAAATGCTGGTCAAACAGCTCAATGTCTTCCAGTCGAGTGTCTTCTTTATGTGGAATAACTTCCTGCCAGTGCTGCTTGTCGCCAAGCTTATCTGCGCTTACCCGCATCAGGCGAAAGTTCACGGCATCCAGATTGGTCAACACATAATAATCATCACCGTGTTTAGCTATGCTGTATTCCAGGCCGTCTTCCCGTGGCACAAACTCAACCGGCTTGGCGTTGGGGTCATTGGCATCAATTAGCGAGACGCCTTTAGATTCGGTCGCATCATGGATAATATAAATTTTTGAGTCGTCTTTGCTTTTGCGAATGCCGGTGTAAAAGGTTGTGTCCTGCTCTTCATAGACCAGTTCATCTTGTTGCTGTTCGGTACCCACTTTATGACGATAGACTTGATAACCCAGCAGGGTTTCCGGGTCTTTCTTTATGTAGTAAAAATGCTGTCCGTCGTTACCCCAGACAATATCGCCCGACGTATTTTTGATTTGATCCGGGAGTAACTCACCGGTTTTCATATCCTTAAGTTTAATTTCATACATACGGCGGCTGACGGTGTCTTCACTATAGGCAAGAATTGCGTCGTCCGGGCTAATTTCCAGACTGCCTACGGAGTAATAATCTTTACCTTCAGCAAGCTCGTTAACATTTAATAAAATTTGCTTGTCGGTACCGGAAAAATCTTTACTGCGAACGTAAATCGGGTACTCGTTATCGCCGCGCATTTCTGTTGAGTAATAGTAGCCGCCGTCACGTACTGGCACGGAGTTATCATCTTTGGCAATGCGGCTTTTCATTTCTTCAAACAGCTTTTGCTGCAGATCTTCCGTGTGAGCCAGCATCTCATCCGTATAAGCGTTTTCAGCCTCAAGATAAGCCAGTACTTTAGGGTCTTTACGTTCATCGTCCCGCATCCAGTAATAATTATCGATGCGGGTATCACCATGAATGGTCATTTCATGAGGGACTTTTTCTGCTACCGGAGCTTCAACGCCTTGTTTAGAGGTCGATGAGCTGGTATCGGTGTTTTGATTCGCAGGAGAACAGGCCTGCAATAATGCAGCACTTAATAAAGCAATATACAGTGGGCGAAGCTTTTGCATGTGGGGATCTCGTTATGATTATTATTTTTAATTCAAATGATATTAACAAAGTTATAAATTGTTAGCTATATCGGGGGAAGCCAGGTATTTATAGGCTTTTCTTAATTTCAGTAGTCTGGTCTTAAAAGCAAAAAGCCCAGCAACATCCTTGCTGGGCTTCCGGATTGGTTTACTAATTGTACAAATTAATTAGCTTTTGAGTTCACCCGATGCTGACTCGATATGAGCACGGACAAACCACTGGAATTGCTCAAGCTCAGCGAGTTGGCCAGTGAGCATGTCTTCCGAAACAGGGTCTAGTTCAGCGAGTTTATTGAGCGCGTCTCTGTGGTCTTTATTAACACCGTTGTACACTTTATCAAGCGCAACCAGATGTTCAGTGACCAGACCCCTGCCTATCGAATAGTCTTTCCATGAACGGCGGTCCACAATTGACTGCGGGGTACCGGCGGGAACGCCGCCCATAGTGGCGATGCGCTCTGCGATGGTATCGGTCATTTCACGAATGCTATCAACCTGCGGGTCCAGCATTTCGTGTACGCCAATAAAGTTTGGACCAACCACGTTCCAGTGAACATGTTTAAGCGTCAGTTGAAGGTCAAGCAGTGCAACCAGACGGTCGTCGAGCAGCGCTATAGCGTCTTGGGCAGATTCGTTTTTAATCCCAGGGGCGGTGAATTCAGCTGTTTTATCACTTGTATTCATTATTCCTCCTGTTATTTGTTCATCACTCCTTTATACGCGTAAATCGATGCAATGGATCTCTACGCTTAGCAAGCAACGACGGCCACCCTATATGGTGGCCGTCGTTGCCGAAAGCGCGAAAAACTTATTGCCTAGTAGCGTTCAAGCCAGTGTGCATAAGGTGCAGGTAATACCCAGGAAGGCTTCTCGACACGCAGTACTTTGGCGGCGTCGTAAGGCCAGTGAGGATTCTCCAGATGAGCACGACCAACCATGACCAAATCCAGTTGCCCTTGTGCAATGGTGTGTTCTGCCAGTTGAGGTAAATCAATGCCCCAGGCGGAAGCCACTGGAATATCTACTTCTTTACGAATGCGCTCCGCAATAGGTGCCATAAAGCCTGGGCCCCAGGGAATGTTGGCGTTTGGTGTTGAGAAACTGATACTGACATTTAAAAAGTCCAGTCCCTCTGCTTTTAGCAACTGAGTCAGCTTAACGGATTCCTGCATTTGCTGTTCGTCATTGCCATCAAATTCAATCACGCCGAAGCGCGCGGTTAGCGGGAAGTTATCTGGCCATACTTGTTTTACCGCACGAACTGTCTCTACCAGGAACCGGGCACGGTTCTCAAACGAACCACCATATTCGTCAGTACGCTGGTTAGCATGAGCTGAAAAGAAGCTCTGGCCTAAGTAGCCGTGAGCAAAGTGCAGTTCAAGCCATTCAAATCCTAAGTCACGAGCTCGTTCGGCAGCGGCGACAAAGTCGATTTGCACGCGTTTTATGTCATCCAGCGACATTTCTTCAGGTTCGCGAGGCAGGTTTGCACCAAAAGCGATAGGAGAAGGCGATATTGGCTGCCAGCCTCTAGTATCATTTTCAGCTATGTGGTCGTCACCGTCCCAAGGGCGGTTTGCGCTGGCTTTGCGGCCGGCGTGGCCAATTTGAATGCCGGCAACGGCGCCTGCTTTTTTTATATTCTCCACAACAGGCGCAAAAGCTTGTGCCTGTTCGTCGTTCCAGAGGCCTGTGCAGTTAGGGGTAATGCGCCCTTCAGGGGAAACTGCGGTGGCTTCGACAATGACTAAGCCAGCACCGCCACGCGCCAGGCTGGTGTAATGGCTTAAATGCCAGTCGTTAACGACACCGTCTTCAGCCATATATTGGCACATTGGGGGAACGGCAATGCGGTTACGCAAACGGACGTCTTTTAACTCGAACGGTTGAAATAGTGCGGACACCTTAAGTACTCCTGTTAATTACTGCGCTTGCTGTAAAAGCAATTTTGAAGCACCTATACTAGCTCGGGCACTGGTTTGAGATAATTAGAAATAATCTATCTCAACCATCGAAAAAATGAATCAAACGAACGCCGCCCTGACTAACCTTTCTGCTCCCGCGTCTCGACATCCAGTTTGAAGTCGACGACTTTCGTTTCGCCGCGATACCAGAGCTCAATACTTTCAGGCTGCCCGTAATAATAGAACACATGCACCGGTTCGCCGTCTTCGCGCTCAAGTAGAATAACGTTGTCAAAGGGCTGCAGGTATTTTTGCTCTGCGTTCTTCGCGAAAATTCGGTTGCGAAGCTTTGTGTTTAACCGCGTGCCGTCAAGGGTTTCTTCGGGAGTAAACACGCTGTAGTCAACAACAAGTCGGTTGTCGTCTAAGCGCATACCGTCGGGTAAATTGTCGGCGCTGTAGCTTTTTTTGACAATATCCGGTGCCGTTAATAGCGGAATGCGGACTTCGATACGAGCTGGCGACTCCGGCATATACTCAGGGGTATACGCAAAGCCATATGTGGTGAAACTGAATACCTCATCTTTGTCGCGTGTTAACTCAATGGTTTCGTCTGCGTCATCGAAAAATTTCACCATTTCGGTCAGTATCACTCGCTTAAATTTTGGCTCTAAGTTGAAGTGGTAGCGGTCTGAACTGCTGATAAAAAGCTGGCTTTGTACCGGCGGGTATTTCAGATAGATCCGTTCTGTGTGTTGATATTCCGGAAGGTGCCGACTTTTTTCATAGCGAATATCAATAAGCTGTTTCATTTCTTCTTCGGTTAAATCGACTCGTCGTTTTGGCCTTTCATCATAAACCGGGCCTGCCAGGTCGATATCAGGCAAAGTGCTTAAATCAATCTCATCACTATTGTCTTGTTGGCCAAGGAAGTGAATTGGAATTTCAATTTTGTGAGTTACTTTATCGCGGGTTTTCTTGCGGGGCAGCAAAGTCACTCGTGCGGTAGCTACAGGCCCCATAAAGGCAAAGGCTTTATGCAGAACGCGGCCTTCGCCTACGGAAAGTTTGTCATGTAAGTTATTGCCTTCGGTGCGTACGGTTTCTGCATCAACTTCACCCCGCATGGCTCGTTCTATGATTTCGTCAAGCCATTCACTCATTCGTTCGTGATAATCAGACTGCAGTGTCGTATCCATTCGCAGTTGAAGTTCCCGCTCGGTTGGCGAGAGGGCTTCACCAATAATGTCTTCGTCTCGCAGCGGCATTGCCTGGTCATCCGGTACTTCAATTTTTATGTCGTAGTTAAAATCACCGGCCTTAACCAGAGTGACAGAATATCCGCGCTGCTCTTGAGTTTTGCCCACATCGCTTGCTTTAAACTCGAACTGAAGCACATCTTTGGGTAACTCAGTTTCAACGTCGCCGAGCAGTTTAACGGGTTGTAGGTCGTCTTCGGTACGCGGCTCTTTGAAATAAAAGCGTTCTGGGTCGTAACGAATTTCATCGGTTTGGGCAACCCAGTCTAATAGGTCAGGTAGGGCTTTGACGTCGCCGTTATCCATCACTACCTGGGTAAACTGCAGCTGACTTTTAAAGGGAAAAGCAAAAGGTTCACGAACCTGAAACCACTGACCCTCGCGTGAAGCGGTGGAAGCCACAAAGTTGTTACGGTAAATATCCAGAAGCTTTTGTGGGCTTTCGTAGTCTTTTAGTCGTTTAAATCGGTCGGCGGTGTAGGGGCGACCTAAGGGGCCTATGTAAGAAGCCTTGAAAGGCTCAACATAAAAGTACTGCGCAGGTTTTTCATCGAATTTTATCGTTCTGTAAATGTTCCGGTGGGCTATAAACTCCTCGCCCTCCAGAGCTTCAAACAAAGCTTTATCTTCAATGGTTTGGATTTTTTTCTTACGCTCTTTTCTCTTTTGCTGTAATTCAGCTAAAGCCGCTTCTTTTTGCTCCACACTCAGTACCTCTCTTGCTGAATAACTGTCGTTACTGTTGCAACCCAGCGTAATAGCGCCCGCTGAAAGTGCGCCAATAAGCAACAAAATTCCTTTTTTATTCATGACAGTACCTAATCTGTTTTACTGATAGCTGTACCAGCTAGCGCTAAAAATTCTGTTCGTTTAAAGCATGACCGCTAAGAGTACCTGTTAAAGCGCACAATTTTAAGTTAAGGCTTTGTAAAAACACAGGCTAGCGGCGGGTTTTACTCGCTAGCCGGCTGATGAGCGCTATAGAGTTGTCGTATACTGGCAAATATGAGACTACTGCTACAAAAATAGACCGGAAATAACCATGTTGAAGCTGAAAACCTTAATTGCCGGCTTAGTGTTGTGCTTATTGAGTGCCTCCGCGCAGGCCGAAATTCTCTACAAGGTGACAAAAGAAGACCAGACTATTTGGGTATACGGCACGCTGCACGCCGCCAAAAAAGACTTAATTAAGCTGTCTGAAACGGCAGAAAATGCATTGAAAAACAGTGAAACCGTGTGGTTTGAGGTACATCCGGAGAAAATTCAAAGTGCTCAAGCGTTGTTTATGCAGCATGCCCGGCGCTCCGAGGGTAAGTTATCTGACACGGTCGATAGTGAAACCTGGCAGCAGCTCACTACGCAGGTTGAAAAGTATGGTATGAACGCCAGTGCGCTGGAACAGCTCAATGCCTGGTTCGCACAAATTGTCATTGTTTCGCAAGCCATTGCGCAATCCGGTTACACCGCCGAAGGTGGCTCTGAAGGAAAGCTATTTGAATTGGCAAGAAACTCGGACATACCAGTTAAAGGGCTAGAAACCGTCGAGCGACAAATAGATGCATTACGGGCGGCTCAAAGCGAATCTGGTGAGGGTGAATTGCTGGAGCAGACGCTTGCGGAAGTAGAAAAAATTGAAGAAGTTTTTGCCGATATCCAGAAGACCTGGCTAGAGGGCGATCTTGATAAACTCACCCACTACTTAAACCAGAACCTACCTCCTAAGGCGTTAGACGAGCTGATCACGAAACGCAACAATGAATGGATAACAAAACTCGCTAAGGTAAATGAAGCTGATACTGTATTCGTGGCCGTTGGGGCGGGGCACCTTGGTGGTCAGCAAGGCGTGCTTGAGCAATTTGAAAAGCAGGGCGCCGATATTCAAAAAATGTAGGAGATAGTCGCCATTACAGCTGGTTAACGACGTAATCAAACTGTCATTTAAAGTCAGTACTATTGCCTGTTCGAAAATATAACGCTGAGCTTGTTAAGCCAGAGGTTTCAGAACGGGGAAGACGGCATGACCATGAAAGAGAAAAAGCTGAAGATTGATATTTCAGGCGTTGATCCAATTTGTAATAAGTCAAAAGGTGATGACTTTTACGATGTGGTGAATCGTCAGTTAAGCCGCCGCTCTTTCCTTAAAGGTGGTCTTGGCGTTGCTGTCAGCTCCTTTATGTTATCGCCTTTAATGGCGGGTTGTACGTCCTCTAAAGGCACTGCCCGTTCATCTGCGGGGCTTGGTTTTCAGGCCATTGCCGGCAACCGAACCGATGTTGTTGATGTACCCGTTGGGTATCGTGCTCAGCCTTTTCTGCCCTGGGGTACGCCACTTGTGCCTGGTGCCGGTGAGTTTAAAACTGACGCAAGCAATTCGGCATTAGATCAGGCGCGGCAGGTTGGCTCGCATCACGACGGTATGCATTTCTTTCCCATAGACGTGAAAGAAGGTGGCGCTTCCTCGAAAGAAGGGCTGCTGGTGATGAACCATGAATACGTCGATCCGCAAATTCTGCACGCCAGTTTTTCTCCTAATGCACCACGCCCGCAGCAGGAAGTGCTGAAAGAGATGATGGCACATGGTGTATCGGTAGCTCATATTATTCGTAAACCCGATGGCGAATGGCAGCTTGTTGAGGGCAGCCCATACAACCGTCGAATTACCGCAAGTACCCCAATGCAAATGAGCGGGCCTGTTGCCGGTCATGACAAGCTGGTAACCCGCTTTAGCCCTGACGGCACCAAGACTCGCGGAACCATTAATAACTGTTCGCATGGCCATACGCCCTGGGGCACTTATTTAACCTGCGAAGAAAACTGGGCGGGCTGTTTCATGAACGATGACGATACTCATCCTCGTGAGCATGAACGGTACGGTGTGAACCGCGAGAACAGTCGTTATTACTGGGAAACAGCAACGCCGGGTCTTGACGAAACCCTGCGCTTTAATGCCTCTTCTACCGGTTCTACGGCCGCGGATGATTACCGGAATGAACCGAACCACTTTGGCTGGATTGTTGAAATAGACCCTTTCAATGCTAAAAGTACACCGGTTAAACGAAGCATGCTGGGTCGCTTTGCTCATGAAGGTATTGTGTTTGCTCCGGCAGTGGAAGGAGAGCCGCTGGTGGCTTATTCCGGCGATGATTCGCGCTTTGAGTATATTTATAAGTTTGTTTCGGCGAAGCCTTATTATAAAGCGACTGCCTCAGGCGAGCTGTTGAATGAAGGTACGCTGTACGTTGCGCAATTTAATGATGACGGAACGGGTCGCTGGCTGCCGTTAGATATTGAAAACTCAGAGTTCCAGGCAAAGGCCAGCGAAGCGGGCGTCGGGTTCCATTCTCAGGCCGATGTGCTGTTAAATACCCGGCTTGCGGCCGATGTTATGGGGGCGACGAAAATGGACCGTCCGGAATGGGGCGCTGTTCACCCAACGACCAAAGAAGTCTACTTCAGTTTAACCAATAACACCCGGCGTACTGAAGTGCAGACTAATGCTGTGAACCCGCGTGCAGAGAACGCTTACGGTCATATTGTGCGCTGGAGCGAAGACAACCAGCAAAGCGCTGAATCCTTTCACTGGGATATTTTCTTAATGGGCGGAGAAGCGGGTACCCGCACTCCAAATGCCGAAGGGAAAGACCTGACTCTAACGTCTAACAACCAGTTCGCCTGCCCGGATGGCTTGTGGTTTGATCATAGAGGCACGCTCTGGATCCAAACGGACATGAGTGGTGAGCTGTTAAGTGAGGGCAGTTTTGGTAATAACGGTATGTACGCTGCGAACCCTGAGTCTGGCGAGTTGAAGCGCTTTTTGGTGGGGCCTGTGGATTGCGAAATTACCGGGGTGGTTACAACGCCCGACGGGAAAACCATGTTCGTGAATGTTCAGCACCCTGGTGACCGACTGGCGCCTGGTAAGTTTAGCAGTAGCTGGCCTGCCGGTAACGGTGCGCGTCCGCGTTCAGCAACGGTTATTATTACTCGTGAAGACGGCGGAGTCGTTGGAGCCTGAAATAGCCAGCCGATCAGTTAATCTGATCGGCTGAAACTCTGAATACCACGGGTGTTAGTCGCAGCTACACCGTAACGTTCAGGCGTACGTCGATGTTATTACGAGTCGCGTTTGAGTACGGACAAACCTGGTGTGCTTTTTCAGCAAGAGATTCCGCTTCGTCCTGGCTCATGCCCGGTAAATGAATGTTCAGCGTGGCATCAATACCAAACCCGCCTTCAATCTGACCAATACCTATTTCGGCTTTAACTTCAGTGTCTTTGGGCAGTTTAACTTTTTCCTGACCCGCAGCGAACTTCAGTGCGCCGATAAAACAGGCTGAATAACCCGCCGCAAATAATTGCTCAGGGTTTGTACCATCACCGCCTGCGCCACCGAGTTCTTTAGGTGTTGTCAGTTTTACTTTCAGTTTGCCGTCGTCAGACTCTGACTGACCATCGCGTCCGCCGGTTGATGTTGCTACAGCTTTGTACAGAATATCCATAACGATTACCTCACTATTTGGTGTGTTGGGAACTAATACGCATAATGTTAGTGCAATAACAGTTATCGCGATAACAGTATTTTCCGAACGAAGTTATCGATATTTTCGATACATCGGACTTGGCTAGTGGTCGGGCTTGTCTTGTAACTGCGCCCGCAGTGATTCAAGGGTGTGTTTTAAGGCAAGGGCCTCATCAGGCTCCAGTTGAGTGGCGCAGAAAACCTGCTCCGGAACATCGCAGGCAGACTGTTCCAGTTGCCGACCTTGTTCGGTGAGGTATAAATGCAGTTGTCGCTCATCGTCGATATTGCGCTTTCGGGTTATTAGCCCGCGCTGCTCCAGCCGCTTAATAACCGGACTTAACGCGCCTTTTTCCTGAAACAACTTGCGGCTTATTTCCGTAATGGTCACGCCATCGCGCTCCCATAAAAGCAATAAAATAAGGTATTGCGGATAGGTCAAATCAAGCTTCGAGAGCAGCGGCTTGTAGAGCTTATTCATTGCTAGTGAGGTTGAGTACAACGCAAAGCAAAGCTGGTTATCCAGCCTGAGCGCTTTATTACTGTTATTGTCTGCCATGCGTTGCTCCTGTGTCGTTTGTCTCAATGATACGCAAAGTCAGCTTACAAACAAAGTTTAGGGTTTATAGTTAAATAAGTTAATGTCTTATAGTAATACAAATTAACTTTGTGCGAATTAGGTTCGGGGTAGTCTCTAAAACTATTTCCCGGATACCTTAAACCAGGAATCATGTTATATGCCGAATAAATTAATGACTATGCTCGGGGGCTTTGTGCTGGCGGCTTCAGCTATTGGCTCTGCTGTGGCCGGAAATCCTATTATTAAAGAACGCTTTACCGCCGACCCGGCAACCTTAGTGCATGACGGTGTGGTCTATCTGTATGTAGGCCATGACGAAGCTAAAGAAGACGGCGACTTTTTTGTCCTTCGCGAGTGGTCTATCTATTCGTCAGAAAACTTAAAGGACTGGACGCTGGAAGGCGCTTTTCCCCGCACGGAATTTGAGTGGGCAAAAGGCGATACCGCCTGGGCTGCCCAGGCGACTGAACGAGACGGTAAGTTTTACTGGTATGTAACCGTACTAAACGACGACCCCGCTCCGGAAAAACAAGGTTTTGCGATAGGAGTGGCGGTGTCGGATGACCCGGTTAATGGTTGGAAAGACGCAATAGGCGGGCCATTGATAACCGCTGATATGACAGAATCGCCTGAATTTATGAAGGATGAGCCGTGGGACAATATCGACCCAACTGTATTTATTGATGATGACGGACAAGCGTATTTGTATTGGGGGAACACGCACCTCTACTACGCACGTCTGAAAGACAATATGACCGAACTGGACAGCGAAATTCATAAAGTTGATATCAATAACATGCCAGGTACCTTCACTGAGGCGCCGTGGCTGCATAAATACCAGGATAAATATTACCTGACATTTGCGATGAATTATCCTGAAGAGCTGGCGTATGCGGTAAGTGACTCGCCTGAAGGGCCGTGGGAATATCAGGGGCTGATAATGGATGTGTTACCTGATAGCGGAACTAGCCATCAGGCTGTTCTTGAGTTCGAAGAGCAGTGGTATTTGGTTTATCACACCGCCGCGCTGCCAACGGGTGGGAATTATCGTCGTTCGGTTTCGATAGAACATCTTGAGTACAATGAGGACGGCAGCATCCAGAAAATTACCCCAACGGCGTCGGGTATTCACTACAATGCGAAACAGTTGCAGGCCTTTTCAAATAAAGAGTTTCTGACTTATCAGGGTGACGGTGCCGCTGTTGCTGCAGGTGAGAAAGAAAACTATAGCCAGCTGTGGCATCTGCAGTCGTTACGCGGTGAGAAGAATACGGTTTCGTTTCAGCCTGAAGCATCACCTGGTTTCTACCTTGTTTCGGAAAACGGTAAGTTAACCGTAAGCAAGCATGATGGCTCAGACAGTTTTATCGCCAACGCGACCTTTAAGCAAGTTGAAGGCCTGTCCAATAGTGAGTGGTCTTCTTATCATTTGGCAGATAAGCCAGAGGTCTATCTGGTATTACATGAAGGCAGTCTGAAGCTGAGTAAACCTTCGTCTAATGAAGAGAAAGAGGCGGCGACTTTCCGGCCTTCTGCACCTTGAATATAATAAAAAGAGTCCCATGTTTTCCTTAACAAGCCGTGCGTTCATCGTTTTTCTATGTAGCACGGGTATTCAGAAAAAAGGAGCAGCTTATGCACATTGATCTGAACGGAAAACACGCCATTATTACTGGCTCTACAGCCGGTATTGGCTTTGCAATTGCCGAAGGGCTCGCCAAGGCTGGTGCTAATGTTGTGATCACCGGGCGTACTCAACAGCGGGTTGATGAAGCCATCGCCAAGATTAAAAAAGCGGCTCCTGATGCTGGCATTGAAGGTGTCGCAGCCGATCTTGGAACCGCGGAAGGTTGTAAAACTCTGACTGAACAGCAACCAGACACTGATATTTTGGTTAATAATGTCGGTATTTTCGGACCTGAGGACTTCTTTGAGGTGGATGATGATACCTGGCAGCAATTTTTCGATGTGAACGTGATGAGTGCGGTGAGACTCTCGCGCCATTATGCGAAAGGCATGAAGGAGCGTGACTGGGGGCGTATTCAGTTTATATCCAGTGAATCGGGCATTAATATTCCTAGTGAAATGGTGCATTACGGCATGACAAAATCAGCGCTGTTGTCCATTTCCCGGGGGTTGGCGAAAGTACTTAGCGGCACTCAAGTGACAGTTAACGCCATACTGCCCGGACCCACACGCTCAGAAGGCGTGCTTAATATGCTTAAAGACATGGCTGAGGAAGAGGGCGTTTCACAGGAAACAATAGAGTCCCGCTTTGTTCAGGAGAACCGGCCTTCGTCCATTATTCAGCGCTTAGCAACGCCTGAAGAGGTTGCTAATATGAGTGTTTACGTGGCATCGCCGCAGGCCAGCGCCACTACCGGCGCAGCGCTGCGAGTCGAAGGCGGTATTGTCGATACCTTAACTTAGCCTTTAGGCCGCGTTGTTATAGGCGCGACGGCGCCGACGAAAGCGACTTAAGCGAGCTGGCTGAGCATCCGAGAATGTGTATTTCATCAGCGACAGCTCGCCGTCATGGTTTTCAAACAGAGCCGTGCAATTTTCCACCCAGTCACCGGTATTGGCGTACAGTAAGCCGTCAGACTCAACCAATTCTGGGTGATGAATGTGTCCGCATACAATACCGTCTAAACCACGCTTTTTAGTTTCGCGGAATGAGGCCGCCCGATAGCGGCCAATGACTTCTTCGGCTTTACCAATTTGGCTTTTCACGTAGGCCGACAATGACCAGTAATTGTGGCCAAACAGGTTGCGAATGCGGTTTGTTGTTCGGTTAAGCCACAGTAAGAAGTCATAAAGATGGTCGCCAACAAACGACAGCCAGCGGCTATGGCAGGTTTCGGCATCAAACGCGTCGCCGTGCATTACCAGCAAACGTTTGTTGTCAGCGGTAGTATGAATAGCCTGACGTTGAATGCGAATACTGGCCACATCTGGATGGCGATATTTACGCATAACTTCGTCATGGTTGCCGGGAATGTAGATAACCTCGACACCGTTACGTGCCATTGCCAGTATTTGCTGAAGTACCTTATGATGCTGATCCGGCCAAAATATCTGCCGTTTCATTGCCCAAAAGTCGACAATGTCGCCAACCAGATACAACCGCTCAATATCAACGCGTTTGAGCAGGTGAAGCAGAAATTCGGCTTTGCAATCTTTAGAGCCAAGGTGTACGTCGGAAATAAACAAAGTTCGGGCGTTCAAGCGAGCCTGAGGCATAACGATCTCCCACTGTGGGTTTCGTCCATACTCCTCTGCTTAAATGAACCGCCGTTGACAGTTCATTTAAGCTTTTGTGACATCGGCAGACTATTTGCGACAAGATCAGCTTTATTATGAATGGCATAAAGTCAGGAAGCATTGTGCACCGGCTCAGGCATTAACCAGGCATAATCTTTAAAACGCTCATAGAGCCTGATACTCCGATCTAGCGTGCTTGTTCTACTTTTTGCCATGACGTCCCTGTCTATTGGGTAATGCGAATATGAAACCCGAAAACCATAAACCGGACAAGCATCTTTACAGTAATCATACATGAGAACCAAGGGGCGCTTGATTCCCCGACGACTTTTGACCATGCTTATTTTAATTAAGTTACTGAGTAACGGTAAAAACTTGGAGGTTTAAATGGATAACAAAGACGCATTTGAGAAAAAGCACGAAGCAAAAATAGAAGAAATGAAAGCTGAGATTGACCGCTTAAAAGCGAAAGCAAAGCAGTCGGAAGCGGAGTCTGAAATTAAGTATGAAGAAAAAATTAGTGAACTTGAAGCGTTAAGAAATGATGCAGAAACTAAGCTGGAAGAAGTTAAGAAATCCAGCAAAGACGCATGGTCTGACGTTAGTAAGGGACTTGAGTCGGCAACAGAGTCTTTATCAACGGCGCTGAAATCGGCCAGTCAGCAATTTAAAAAATAAAGGGTTTAGGGGTGGCTACTTGCTGGCTGTTAGCCACCCTGCAAAAAATGCTGCGGCAAGTGCCCCGGCAATAATAGCGATAAACCATGCAGCTCCAGCCCGCTTTCCTAAATTAATTGTCCAGCCAAGCATTGGATAAAATTTCGGCACCCAGCTGCGCGTATCTTTCTTGCTAAAGTATATGCCGAGCCACAAAGGCCGTGACCAGTTGCTTTCGTCATGCCATTCCTGAGAATTGATTTCTTCTTGAGTCATAAAGGCCTCCTAAGAACAAATAGTAGTCGATTTTTCCGGGAAATCACGGGGTGAGTTGATATCTCCCGCAACTCAATGTAATTTTCAGTCCATTCTCACTAATCTGAAGCCATTATGTCCTCTTTGTTAAACTGGATGAAAACTCTGGGCACGATACCTCTAGCCCTTTGCGTTCTTTTCGTTGTATTTCTGCCTTCAATTTTATTCGCGGCATTTATTGTCTGGATTTTCGACTTGCTGTTTTTAGACCTGGCATGGATGTCCTGGTCAACTTTTTGGTGGATACTGGGCGTTTGGGTTGTGACCATGATCATTGCGTTAGCTGGTCAAGCCGACAAGATTCTGTTTGGTACGCCGAAGTAGTCTAATCTTTAGGAACATAATATTCTCGCGATTGATACAAAATAGACGGCAACATAGCGAATGCTCTTATTTTTTTTAACTGCTCGGGGCTTAGCGGATCCTCTATCGGCTCTTGCTTATCGACTTCCGGGATATAGCGATAATGCTCAGTTGGCTTATTTACCCTAAGAACGGTTAAAGTCTCACCTTCCAACCATCCGTAGTTGTCGCCAAACTGCATCATTGCCCGGTTTCCGGGAGCTTTATCTGTGCGGCTTAAATCCTGCCCTACTGTTGGCAAATAGGCGGAAACACCTGCTAAAGAGAGTAATGTGGGAGCTAAATCAATTTGGCTTGCTGTCGACTTAATGGTTCGGGGTTCAAGATCTGCACCTAAAATCAGTCCTGGTATGTGGAATTTATTGACAGGGATTAAGTCGTCACCGTAAACCCGGGTATCATGATCGGCCACGACCAAAAATAAGGTGTTATCCCAGTAGTTACTTTGTCTGGCTTTTCTAAAGAACTCTCCGAGTGCGTAATCCGCATATTTAACCGCATTATTCACGGTATTTTTAGGCTCCTCATGAAGCTTTATAGTGTTATCGGGGAACTTAAACGGTTCGTGATTAGAGGAGCTAAAAGCCAGGGTGAAGGTGGGGTGTTTAGCTGTGTTGACTACTAATCGCTGATGTAGTTTATTAAATAAATCTTCATCGCTAACACCCCAGCTCCCAGTAAAATTCGGTGTTTTGTAATCATCTTGATCGATAATCGATTGAAAGCCATTACCGACAAAAAAGTTGGCCATATTGTCAAAGTGAGCCTGGCCGCCGTAGATAAACTCGGTGAAATAACCCTGCCGGGATAAAACATCGGCAAGTGTAAAAAACTGACGCTGTGAGTTTGAAAGTTTCACGGTGCTTCGTGCTCTAGTCGGTAAAAAACCTGAAACAACAGCCTCTATACCGCGTACTGAACGGGTTCCTGTTGCGTAAAGCCGCTCAAACCACCAGCCATCTGATTTCAGTCGCTCCAGATTAGGTGTTACCGGTACGCCACCAAGTGATTCGACAAATGTCGCACCCAGGCTTTCTTCTAAAATAATGACAATATTAAGAGGTTTTTCTCTTTTCCGTGTCGCAGGCTGAAAGTGTACTGTGGGGTAATCTTTGTAAGGAAACTCATATTCTTTAAGGTGAGTGTTCTGCTTAACTGTTGTTAAAACTTCATCGGTTTTCATATCACCGTATATAAGATTTGCTTTTGATTCGTGTTTTAAATTGTAAAGTGCATACTCTAAGGTATAAGTGGAATTCAGAATCAATGAATTGACCATGGCATCAGAGGTAACCGCGAAAAATGCTGGGTTAGCCGGGCGATGCGCTAGTGTTGAACGGATGCCGAGTACTACCATCACTAGAAGAAGAGGGTAAACACCCAACAAATACCGACGGCGCATTGGTTCTGGTTGAAATCGTTGAGCAATAATACGGGCTATGCGCTTTAAAATGTATATGGTTAGTAAAGTAGAAGCCGCACCTATCATTAACCAAGTTTTGAATCCGTTCCATAGTGTGGAAAATACTTCGGCGGGATACTCTAGGTATTCAAAGAATAAGCGGTTGGGTCTAGTGTCGTACTGAGCCAAAAAAGCCGGTGTTGAAATCTCCATGAACCATAAAATGATGAAGCATAATGTAAACCACAGTAAAGCAGCACGATACCAGAGACTCTGGACTCGATATCGGTTCATAAAAGGAATAAAAAGTGGGAACGCAAGAAATGGGATGATAATAAAATAGCTTACTTGCATAAGATCGGCTCGTAAGCCCAGAATGAAAAACTCTCCTAACCCTATAGCTTCGCTGACACGGTTGCTGTACAGAGAGAAGTGAAGAAAGCGGAATCCACTAAGCAGAGCGAGCGCAGAAACAAAGAAAAGAAATATTGGCCGCAATAATTCTGCAATTGGTAAAATTGGTTTGATCATAAATATTGTACTAGTTCTTTGTTGCTGCTTAATAAAAGGCAAACTAGCAGCGCATTCTTAAGTAAGCCTTAAGAAACATTTAATAAGTTATTTAAAGATGTTGATGGCTAAGAGGGCGATAGAATGAAACCGGGAAAGAAAGGCTTAGAACGAATTTGGTACGCAACTTTCAATTCGCTGCGAGGCCTGAAAAGTGCGTGGCAGTACGAGGCGGCCTTTCGACAGGAAGCACTAATGTGTTTGATTTTGGTACCTGTCGCTTTTTACGTTGAAGCATCGTTGGCTGAGCGGCTGCTATTGCTTGCAAGTCTTTTTATTCTGCTCATTACTGAGCTTCTTAATTCGGCGGTAGAAGCCGTTGTTGACCGTGTTGGGGCAGAGTTCCACGAGCTTAGTGGAAGGTCGAAAGACTTAGCCTCTGCAGCGGTATTTTTTGCCCTACTGTTTATGCTCGTGGTCTGGGTTAGCATTCTGTTTTTTTGATTTATTGGGTATGTTCAGGAACTTTCTACAAACTAACGCTCCACTATTCCTTAATAGCCCTTAAGGTTCTCTTAAGTAAACGCTCATACAGTAGCAGCATGAATGATTCTGTCAGCGATGTCCGCTGGAAAAGGAGTAATCGTCATGCGCTACCAATGGGTTACAACAACACAGGCTAACCGGTCGTCGGTTGAGGCTTTTATCTGTGAACGCTACTGGCTCAATTTTAATGCCTGCCTTAGTCAACTGCCCGAGGTGCTGCTAGCCCTGTACGAAAACGACACTCTGGTTGCGGCATGTGGTATTCAGTTTGCCGAACAAAAGCCGTTGTTTTCAGAGTTCTATCTCGATAAGCCATTGCAACAATACTCTGTTGGCAACAAGCCGATGCCAGCGCTTGAAAATATAGCTGAAGTCGGTTCAATGGCCGCTCTGGCACCGCCTTATTTACCTTTGCTGTTTCAGGCGGTTATCGATTCTCTCTTGTCGAGAGGAATAACCGCTGTTGTCTTCACTGCAACCCGGGCTCTGCAAAAGTATTTCGCGAGACAAGGCATAGAATTAACCCTTCTAGCCGAAGCTAAGAAAAACGCTTTGCCCGAGTCTGTCCGCGATATATGGGGCAATTACTATGAGCACACACCGCTTGTGCTGGGTGGTTGGCTGAGCCAGGGGCATGCGTTATTCACTAAGCAACGCCCTGCGTCTGTTTTCAGGTCGACAGTAGGGGCTGCGTCATGCCTGTAACTGAGTTTTTTGACCAACTGCAAGCGCACGCAAAAAGTAATCCAAATCAGCTCTCTGTAAGTGACGAGCAAACGGCTATTACTTACCACACGTTACTTAGTCGGGTGGCCGCCCGACGCGACTATTACCTGCAACAGCCAGACCCTGTTGTTCTTATCGACAAACCCAACTCCATTGATTGGGTTATAGATGACCTGGCGCTGCTGTGGGCGGGCAAAGTCAGTGTCCCGGTACCACCATTTTTTACTGAACAGCAGAAGCAGCATTTGGTTCAGCAAACCTTGTCGTCGCCGCAATTGCCGTCGATGACAGCTAAAATCACCTATACCTCAGGAACAACCGGTGAACCTAAAGGAGTTTGTCTTGCTGCCGCGTCTCAGATGGAAACAGTGAAAGCACTGGCGGAGCGTCTGGGAGCGGTGAAGGTTAAGCGGCATATGGTACTGATGCCGCTTGCTGTATTGCTGGAAAATATTGCCGGGGTGTATCTATCGCTTTGGCTAGGTAATGAAGTGGTTCTGGTTGGTTCAGAAACTCTGGGGCTGAAAGGATCATCATCACTCTGTGCAGAGTCTTTTTTTGCTGCGCTACGGCTCTACCAACCGGATAGCCTAATTCTAACGCCTGCACTGTTGGCGGCTATTGTATCGGGTGTTGAGCAAGGTTTGTTAGATAGTCAGCAGTTCAAGTTGTTAGCGATAGGAGGCGCAAAATTACCCCTGCCGTTGGAGTCAAAAGCATTGGCATTAGGCCTGCCGCTGGTTCACGGCTATGGATTGTCAGAGTTTTGTTCTGTTGTCGCATTGAACTCACCCGACCGTCCGGTTGTCGCTTCGGTTGGCAAACCGCTACCTCATGCACAGGTGACTATTGATGAGGGCGAAGTTGTGGTCTCCGGCAACTGCATGCTGGGTTACCTGGGTGAGCCAGACTCCTGGTATCCGAAAAGGATAAGAACTGGCGACCTTGGCTCATGGGATGCTGAGGGCAACCTGCGCATTGGCGGGCGTATTAAGAATATTATTATTACGGCGTTTGGGCGCAATGTTGACCCTGAGTGGCCAGAAGCCCTGTTGAGCCTGCAGCCCAACATCCGACAAGCGGCCATTTGGGGCTCGGAAGAGTTACCCATTACCGCGCTGCTATATTCTCCTGAAAACATCGACTCTGTTGCCGCTCGTGTTAAAGCGGTTAATCAGCAGCTTCCTGACTACGCGCAAATCGAGCGGTATTTTCTTATCACTGAACCTTTTTCTCAGGCCAACCAACAGTTGACCGGAACCGGACGTCTTCGTCGTCAGCAAATTGCTAACGACTATTCCGAGCTATTAACGCTATAGAGGTATTTTATGTCCTTTTTTAACACTTTATGTGAGCAGACCCAGACAGAACAGCAGTATTTGCTGAGCGCAAGACCTATTCAACAGGCATTGCAGGGCGATATTTCATTGCCTCGTTATCAGGCTTTTTTAAGTCAGGCTTACCATCATGTAAAGCATACGGTTCCATTGCTGATGCGCTGTGGCAGCCGCCTGTCGCTAAACGATGAGTGGTTACGCAAAGCGGTTATTGAATACATTGGCGAAGAATATGGTCATGAGCGCTGGATACTCAACGACCTCGATGCCGCTGGCGGCGATGTGGATATGGTGCAGAACTCAGAGCCACATACACCGACACAGGCCATGGTGTCTTTGGTTTATAACGCGATAGACAATGTGCATCCTACGGCGTTCTTTGGCATGGCACACGTACTGGAAGGAACCAGCGTGAAGCTGGCAACGGCCGCCGCACATAAAATCCAGAGCACACTTGGCTTGCCGGAGTCAGCTTTTAGTTATTTGCTGTCCCACGGAGACCTGGATCAGGAGCACGTTCAGTTTTTTGAGCAACTGATGAACCGAGTTGAAGACGCCGACGCGCAGCGCGCCATTATTCAAACCGCTAAACACGTTTATCGCTTGTATGGTGATATGTTCAGAGCTTTGCCGGAGCTTGCGGGTGAACAACCGGAAGCGAGTGTATGAGCAAAATAAACTGGAAATCACAAAGCATAGTACTGACGGGCGCATGCGGAGGGCTAGGTATTCAACTTGCCGAGCTGCTTAGTGCTAAAGGAGCAAAACTTTTATTATTAGGACGCTCAGAGCCCGAGCTAACTGCACTTGCCGCGCATTTGCAGCAGGACTGTTTTGTGTTGGATCTCTGTGCGTCCGATGCAGTAAGCCATTTGCACCAGTTTATTGAGCAGAAAAACCTGCGCATTACCGGTCTTATCAATAATGCAGCAACCACACATGAAGGACTGCTTGAAGACGCAACCTCTGAGGACATTCAGCGTGTTATCGACACCAACCTAACCGTGCCCGTGGCTCTTATTCATAGGCTACTGCCTCGACTAAGAGCAAATCATGGCTGGGTCATGAATATTGGCTCTGTATTTGGCGCCATTGGTTTTCCGGGGCAGGCACTTTATTGCGCCAGCAAGTTTGGCCTACGAGGGTTTAGTGAGGCGCTGCAGCGAGAGTTGCAACCAGAGGACGTACGAGTGCTTTACTGCGCCCCCAGAGCAATACAGACGCAACTCAATAACGGCGTTATCAGTCGTTTAAACCAGCAGTTGAAAACCTCGGCTGATGCGCCGGAATGGGTTGCGCAACAAATCGTTCATCAAATTGAGCAACAACAACCACTGAAAACCCTGGGCTGGCCGGAAAAGTTATTTGCCCGGCTTAACGGGCTGTTACCGGAACTGGTTAACCGCAGTATGAAAAAGCCACGAATTTTATTACACCAATTGATCAAGGAAAAATCGCTATGAAACCAATAACTGTATTAGTTACCTCAATGGCGTTAGCTGTAACGCTTTACCTGTCGCCGGTTGCTGCAGAAGAAGTCAGCCAGTTGCTGAGCGTTCAGCAACGCTGGGCTGAAGTGAATTATAAGATCGAGGGCGACGAGCAGCTAAAAGCGTTTGAAGAACTGTCGGCGCAAGCTGAAAAATGGGTTGAGCAAGAGCCCGATAACGCTGAAGCGCATATTTGGCTGGGTATTATTAAAAGTACTCAGGCCGGTGCTGAAGGTGGATTGAGTGCGCTGGGTTTGGCAAAAGACGCTAGAAAATCTCTGCAAAGAGCATTGCAGCTTGACCCTCAAGCTTTGCAGGGTTCTGCTTATGCAAGTCTCGGTACGCTATATTACAAAGTTCCCGGCTGGCCGTTTGGTTTTGGTGACGACGACAAAGCCAGTGAATTATTGCAACGCGCATTGGAAATAAACCCGGACGGTATTGACCCTAACTACTTTTACGCCGACTATCTGTATGAACAGGGCAAGTACTCAGATGCAAGAAAATACGCAGAGCACGCGCTGAGCGCTGAAGTGCGGGAACAAAGACCATTAGCTGATGCGGAGCGACGCAAAGAGGTTCAGGCGTTACTGAAAAAGATTCATCACGAGCTGAAGAGGTAATTGGCCGCATGGAGTTGTTACTGGTTGAAGATGATGCGATGTTAGGACAGGCTGTGGAACTCGGCTTGTCCGAGCGTCAGTTCCTGGTTCAGCGGGTACGCACGGGAGCGGCGGCTATTAGCGAGCTAAACCGAACTCACTACGATGCTGTTGTTCTGGATTTGGGGTTGCCGGATTTAGACGGAACCCGCGTTTTGGCCAGCCTCAGAAAAAAGGGTATGACGTTGCCTGTATTGGTTCTGACAGCGCGAGATCAATCCAGTGAAATTGTAAAGCAGCTGGATAACGGCGCTGACGACTATATGATCAAACCGTTCGATATGAACGAACTGGCTGCCCGCCTGCGCGCTCTGGTTCGTCGCCAGCGCGGCTATGCTTCCCCGGAGTTAAAAGTGGGTGATATTGTTTTGGACGACGCTAACCATACCGTTGTTGTTGAAGGGCTGGCTGTTAACCTTTCCCGACGCGAATTTGAGCTACTGAAAGCATTAATGTCCGCACCGGAACGTGTGCACAGCCGTGACAAGCTCGAGCAGGTTGTGTTTCAGAATGAAGCCCAGGTAGAGAGTAACGCGCTGGAGGTTCATGTGCATAATTTACGTAAAAAGCTGGGCCATAAAGAGTGGATTCAGACTATTCGCGGTATTGGTTACCGACTGCAATGCAATTAGTTAAGCATGTAAGGCACAAGCTAAACTCTATTCGTAGGCGTATTCTTGTCGCTGTATCTCTTTTGTACCTTGTCAGTTCAACCTTGTCAGCAGTATGGATTTACTTTGAAGTGAGCCATGAGGTTGATGAACTCTTTGATGCGGAAATGCTGCAGCAGGCAAAAACCTTATCTGCATTTATGTCCGTGAATTCCGAGCGCTTGCCTGAAGCCGGGGTGATCATTGAATCAATCGGTGCGCACAACTATGAAGATAAGCTGTCTTATAGGATAGAAAACACTGAAGAGCTGCTTCTTATGCAAACTGAAGGCGCCCCGGATGCCAGTGCTTTTGAGTTTATCCCGGGTTTTTCAGTTAAGAGAGTGAAAGACGAACTTTGGCATGCATTTGGCTTAGAGAACGCAACTGGACAGCGAATACTAATGTTGCAGGAAGACGGCTTTCGTTCTGAACTTAGAATGGATTTAACCGTCGATACAGTTATTCCGATATTACTGATTTTACCTTTTATGCTTTGGTTGGGATGGTGGACCATCAACCGGAACTTCTCCAGCTTTAATCGCTTGGCTGGTGAGTTAAGGCGTAAACGTGCTGACGACTACACCGCCTTTGTTGAAGATAACGACAGAGAGGAAGTTGCATTAGTAAAACGTTCTTTAAATCACTACATAAATCGTATAGAGCAAACGTTTTTACGTGAGAAGCGTTTTTCCGCAGATGCAGCTCATGAGCTTAGAACTCCTTTGGCCAGTTTGAAGGCTCAGATTCAGAGTCGACTTGGGAGCGCTACCTCAGAGCAGCAGAATGAGCTTCAGCCTCTGCTAGACAGTACCGAACGGTTGGTTAAATTGGTTGAAAGCTTATTGCAGTTGTCTAAAGCTGAGCTGCCACCTGAACAGCTAAAGCAAGTGAATGTTGCCAGTGTTCTCAGGCAGGTACTTGCCGACCAGTACGTCGCTGCGGAATCGAAGGGGCTGAGCTACCATGCACAACTTCCTACTGTGTTTCAGCAAACAAGTGATGAAAGTTACCTCTATCTTTTGTTTGCTAACGCACTGGATAACGCAATTAAGTATGCGGTTCCGGGCTCTCATATCGGAATCGAAGTCACCGAAAACCAGATATTTGTTTGTAACCGCGTCGCTGCAGACCATGTTATTGATATTGACCGAATTACCGAGCGGTTTTATCGCGGAAAACAGCTAGATGTTGAGGGCTCCGGACTGGGTCTGAGTATTGTGAAGAATTTGGCCGAGCAACTCGGCGTTCAGATTAACTTTCGACATATCGATGATGAGTTCTGTTTTATTGTAACTTTTGATACGGATCAATAAGCGGCTGTATTCCCGGCGTTGAGCGCATAAGCTTAATATTTCCTTAAGGTAGTGTGCCTATACTCAAGTCATTAAACACCTTTTGGAGTTGTTATGGATATTCGATATTCGGGTTTGTCGCGAATAAACCACTGGTTCAGCGTGATCTTTGTGGTTGTCATGCTGACTCTGGGTTATATGATGTTTTTTGCAAATGACAGAGCCTCTGGCTCATACGCCGAAGCCGCCCATATTGGCGTTGGATTTTTTGCCTTCTGGTTTTTGCTCTGGCGCACAATCTACCGTTTAAAAATGGGTTTCCCTGCGCACAAAAAACAAGATAGGCGTCACGAATTTGCCCGGGTTGTTCACTACTTGATTCTACTCGGGCTGACACTATTGATTATTACCGGTCCCTTGTATTTGTTTACTGAGAATGAAGGACTGGCTGTGTTTGACTGGTTTACCGTTAATCTTGATCTCACTGCTCTCAGTATTGTTCACGAACCGGCGGAAGAAGTGCATAAAATTACCGGCCTTTACGTACTGCCGGCTTTGCTTGTTGTGCATATTGCGGGTGCTGTTGTTACCTACTTGTCAGATGAGGGAGTAGCCCGATCATAAAGCTGAATTGGAAATAAATAGCGCAGATTGCTGCTGGCGCAGCTCTTCCGGGACAATACCCAGCCAGCGTTTGCAGGCGCGTCGAAAGTTGTTGGGGTTACTGTACCCCAGCTTCTGCGCAAGCTCGACATTGCTGTAGGGATGTTTTTGCAGCAGGTTCAGCAGTTTGTGTAGCCTCACCAGGTCATATATTTGCTGAAAGCTGTAGCCATGACTGGCCAGCAGACGTTTGCACGAGGAAAGGCTAATGCCAACTTCAGCCGCCAATTCGGTTAGCGAGGCGTCATGGCCCGTTTCGAGCTGATAATCCAGCCACTTAAAAACGCTTAGCATGACAGAAGCTTGAGCCTGTGTCTGATGCTGCATCTGACAAAAGCTAAGTGCCTGATGATATTGGGCTAAGTTGCGCTCAGGCGAATGTTCCTGAAGCTGTTCCGCCGGAATAGAGAGTCCACAAATAGGGCGTGAACTCACCTTTTTTACCCATTTTTTCCAGGTGGGTAAGGGCGAAATATCATCAGGCAGAGCAACATGCCACTGGTTAATAGCTAAGCCACGAGCTCTGCCCAGCATTAAAAGTATTGCTACACCAATTTTACAGTTGGCAGAATAGCAGAGTTGATTCATTTTCCCTGACAGCCCCTCAACCGGAATAAAGTCCAGTTGTAAGTAATTTTCAAAGCGTTGGGTGGGGGTAAATAAAAAGGGCTGTAGCAGGCTTTGAAAGCGCGACAAATGAATAAGCGCCTGCTTTAGTGTTTTTGCGTGAACGGTCAGGTCAATCAGTGGATTAAGTCTGTCACTGAACAGTGTTTCTACAACCAATTGCCATAAGTGCGGGTCGTTAATTTTTTCTTCAGCAGACGCCAGTAACAACAGCATTTCATGATCGGTGAGCCGAAAGTTGTTTATCTGCAGTTTTTGTTCAGATAATGAGGTGCCCCTGAAAAGCTCCGAAGAGGAAATGCCGCGCCTCTCGGCAAGCGGCAGCAGCGCCCGTATAAAGGGTTTACCAAGCAAACGGCGTTGGTCGTTAGTTGGCCAGGGGCGCATAGTGAGTCATCTCCTCAACTTGCGTGTGTAATGCGGTAATTGCATCAACAGCCGAGAGTTCTTCAACGCGGTGAGTATGCACTTCCACACTCATGTAATTGGGTAACTCAAGTTCGGAGTTTAGATTCTGAGCTATAACCTTCATTAACCTGTCCGCCTGAGACAAGCGAGTTTGTGGAAGCAGTATTAAAAAATGGTCACTGTGTTCCCGACACAGACAGTCCTGAGGCCTTAGCAGTAACACCATTAACTCGCTGGCCTGATGCAGGAGTTCGTCTCCGGCTTTTGTACCCATTTCATGATTATACTGGGCGAAGTTTTTGAAATTAACGCTAACCAATACAGTCGACTCTGCATCAGTACTGTTTTGTAACGCTATTTCCCGTTCAACCAGCTTGATAAAATAAGGGGTGGTGTATAGCGAGGTTAAAGGGTCGACCCACTGGTGAGACCGAAGGTTCTTTTCGCGTACCATAAGTTGTCGCGACAGCATTTTGTTTTCACGCCGCCATTCAGCTGCGGCAAAACTAATGATAATAAGCCCCACCGGAAGCGGAAAGGACTCCAGCCAGCTTAATAACCGCAGGGCATCGGGATAGCGAAAAAATTCATCTAGTACGTCCAGCGTCATGGAAAAAATAAGTAATAGACCACCGCTGTAAAAGAGGTTGGTTACATTACCCCGAGGCCGGTCAGTAACCATAAATATGACAATTAAAATGGTCAGGAACAGGGTCGAGCCCTCACCAAGAATGTCCAGCGGATCAACGATTTCATAGGGTTTAACGACACCCAGTTGACTGCTAAGCAGCAAACAAAGCAGAACCACTACGGCAATGAGCAGAACTCGCCAGTTGCTGATATAGCGTAAATTAATCAATTGCATTGAAGTCTCCGCATATCTCGGCATTAGAACAAAGACACTTTAACCTCCGGTTGTGACAGTTTGGTGACGCCGGTTTCGCTTTCTGAGCTTAACTGACCCGCATCAAAAGAGCTCATAAGCGGGCGATATGCATCCTCATATTGTCACTTTTTGCTTTTAAGGTATGTCGCATCAATCAAAAAACGACAGGGTTTGAATGATTATGAAAAAGACATATTTAGCTTGGCTTATTGCCGTTTCATGTGGTGCTACATCCCCACTTATGGCTCAGGAAGCGCAGGACCAGAGCGCAGATAAAACAGCCGAAGAAAAGCGCATTGAAGAGGTGCTTACTATTGGCTACAGCGACTCAATAAAACGTGCCGTGCAAGAGCAGCGAGAGTCCGGCGGTATTATCAATGTTCTGAAGAAAGATGACATGGGTAAGCTGCAGGACGACAGCGTTAGTGATGCGTTGCAGCGCATTCCTGGTCTATCTGTAGAACGCGACCAGGGTGAAGGACGCTTTATTCGCATTCGTGGTTTAGCCCCCGATTTAAACTCGGTTTCATACAATGGCACCTCGCTGGCCGCTCCTGAAGCCGGACGCCGAGCCGTGGCGCTAGATGTTATTCCGGCGGATTTGCTGGAATCGGTTGTGGTTAATAAAACCCTGACGCCTGATATCTCAGCAGGCAGTCTGGGCGGTAATATTGAACTGCAAAGCATGACGGCCTTTGACCGTGAGGGCTCGTTCTACTCTTTTACTGCTGATGTTGGTTATAACGAGCAGGCCAGCGAAACGAACCCAAAAGTTTCGGGTGTTGTCAGCAACACCTTTGATGTCGGCGATAAAGCGGACAGTTTTGGTATCGCCTTTGCCGGTAGTTATCAGGATCGCTCATTTACTACCGACAACGTTGAAACCGGCGGAAACTGGGACTTGGATGAACCGGGCCTGGAAGAGTTTGAGCAACGCGCCTATTCGGTTACCCGTGAGCGAACTGGCTTAGCCTTAAACCTGGACTATCGTCCTTCCGATGATTCTGAATTCTACCTGCGCTCGCTGTACAGTGAGTTTGCGGATACCGAAATTCGTCAGGGTATTGTGACTGAATTTTCTGATCCAATTGGCGCAGAAGCTAGTGCTGGCGGCGAAATTGTTCGTGAGCTTAAAGACCGTAAAGAAACCCAGGAAATTACAGCGATTGTGCTGGGCACTAAGCAGAAATTTGATGACTGGCATGTCACTTTGGAGGCAGGTACCAGTAAAGCCAGCGAAGATCAGCCTTTTGCTATTGGTGGAGCCAAGTTTACGCAGGAATTTGACGAAGGCCTGGGCTACTCAGGTCTGAAACGCTTGCAACTGAACGCGCCAGATACTGCATATCAGGCGTCAGAATATGAAATTGATGAAGTGGAAGTGAGTGACGCCTACACCGAAGAGACTGAAAAGAACGTTAAGCTGGATGTGGCTTATGACTGGTTACAACCCAGCTATCAGGTTACTTTTAAAGGCGGTGTTAAGTTAAGCCAACGCGAAAAGTCCGCAGAAGAAAACATCTTTATTATGGAAGACTTTGCTGACTTGGGTGTTACCGGATTAACGCTTGCTGACTACGAAACGTCGTCAAATGTTGAGTATGGCCTGGACAGATTTGGCCCCGGCGCTTCCGCCGGCAAACTTTGGGACATGATTAATACCTTCGAGTTACAAAACTTCCGGGATGAAGTTGAATCGAGAATCGCCTCTTACGAAATTGATGAAGACATCAGTGCCGGTTACCTGATGGCCGACATGGGCTTCGGTAAGTGGCAGGTTATTGCTGGCGCACGTTATGAACATGAGGAGCGCACCGGGCGCGGTAACCGTTATGACGACGAACTGGAAACCTTTACACCAGTTTCGGATAAATTCAGCGATGCAAACTGGCTTCCTAGTGTGGTGACGCGCTACGACTTAAGTAATGACACTATTATTCGTGCGGCCTACAGCACCGGTCTTGTCAGACCTAACTTTGAACAGGTTAGATCCAGCTATTACCTGGAAAATGACGATGGCGACCTGAAAGCTGAATTCGGTAACCCGGATCTTGAACCATTAACCACGCAGAACCTCGATTTTGGTATTGAGCATTACGATGAAACCTTGGGTGTTATTTCCGCCATGGCCTTTTACAAAGACATTAAAAACTTTGTCTATGAAGCCGATGTTGCCGGTCGCCCGGGTTACGAAAACTTCGATGAAGCCGTCACTTATATCAACGGTGATGACGCTTACGTCTACGGTTTAGAAGTCAACTTTGTGCATCAGGTGTCTGGTTTTAATAACTGGCTGGATAACTTCTTAATCAATACCAACCTGACTTTCACTGACTCGGAAGCAACGGTTGACTGGATTGACGATGGTCAGCTTGTGTCACGCGACATTACGCTGCCGAGCCAGTCTGATACCACAGCAAACTTTGCGCTTGGCTACGAAGTTTATGATGTCAGCTTACGTTTGGCAGCGAACTATAAGTCAAAGTATCTGGCTGAGCTTGGTGACGTTGAAGACAGCCGTTACGACATTTACGAAGACGACAATCTGACTCTGGACTTTTCCGCGAAATGGCTCATTAACGACCATGTCAGCCTGAGCTTTGCGGCCAACAACATTACCGATGAACCCTACTATGTTTACACCGGCCAGAAGCGATACAACGCACAGTACGAAAGCTATGGCCGCAGCTTCACTCTGGGTGTGCAGCTAATTAACTGGTAACACGGAATAACGGTATTTAAAGGATAACCATGAGAAATAAAATGATTTTAAGCGCGGTAGCATCAAGTTTGATGCTACTTGCCGCTTGCGGTACGTCAGCGACAGAGACCAATGTTCGTCATAAAGTCGCAGTAGATAATGACTATCTGAAAGTTACTGCTGATGGACTAAGCCTGGGCGATAAACGCGTTGCCGAAGGCGATTTTTTCCACCTGCGGACTCTGCCGTTAAGTAACGGTGAAACCCTGATTGGCGCAATGGAGGGCAACACTCAGGAGCTTATTCTCTGGCGTGCCAGCGGCAAAGCTATACAGCCGGTGTGGAAGGGCGAAATTACCAGCCGCGTGGTAGAGGATATCTGCTTTTACGAGAGCTACGAAAACCAGCAGCTGTCTGTATTTCTGCTTGGCAGCCGTGGCGGTGCAGAACAGCGATTGTTAAAGCAGGACGAAAAGTGGCTAAAAGAGCCGCTGGTTATCCGTAATATGAACGTACCTTTTGACAGCACGGCTTGTGTTGTATCGAATGCGGAACAAAAGCTGTATGTTGCCGAAGCGGATCAGGCTGTGTGGGCGTATAACGCAGAGCCGGAAGTTGATCAGGGGCGCGACTTAATTGCGGCAGCCAAACCTTTTGGTGTTATTGAAGGCGAAGTGAAAGCGCTGGAGCTGCTTGATGACGGCAGTTTGCTGGTGCTTGAAGAAGAGCCGCCGCGGTTGCTGGTGTATCGTCAGAATGAGCAGGGTTTTAAGTTTGATAAAGCCTTTGCAATTGACGACGCTGAAGCTTTAACCGATGTGTCTGATTTAGGAAATGGCGAGCTATTGCTGACAGAAGAAGACATGACCGCAACGAGCAAGCTGACAATTGATACTCTGGAGTCAAAACAGCGTTCGGTTAAAAAGCCGGTGTCTCAGGTTGAGGCAACACTGCAGACTGAACCCTCACCGTTACGCGGAGATGCAATTGATGATCCTGCTGTTTGGGTACATCCGGAAGCCCCTGAGAAAAGCCGCATTTTGGCTACAGACAAGCGCACAGGTCTCTATGTTTATGACATGTCCGGTAACATTGTTCAGGAACTCCCTGTAGGCCGGCTGAATAATGTCGATGTCCGTGGCTCCTGGGCAGTTGCTTCCTTGCGTGACAACAATAGTCTGCAATTGTTTGATATTAACGCAGACGGAGAGCTTTCGGTTGGTACTAATGCGCTTACCGATATTGACGAAATTTACGGTCTTTGCATGGGCTACAATGAGTCGACAGAACAGACCTCCGTTTATGTAAACGGCAAATCCGGCGTTATTCAGCAGTTTGTCATAAGCAACGACGGCAAGATGAAAAAAGTAAGAGAATTGAGCGTTCCATCTCAGCCAGAAGGTTGTGTTGTCGATGATAAAACGCAACGTTTATTCGTTGGTGAAGAGGACGTTGCAGTATGGTTATTTGATGCTGCAGAGGATGGTTCAACCTCCGGTGAAGCCATTATTAATGTTGACCAACATGAAGAGCTGGTTGACGACATTGAAGGTGTTACCTTCGCAAATGTTGATGGCAGAGATTTATTGTTTGTCTCAAGTCAGGGCAACGACAGCTACATTGTGTTTGAAGGACAGGCGCCCTGGTCGTTGCTTTCGCATTTTCGTATTCGCACCAATACCGAGTTGGCTATTGATGGCGCATCAGAAACCGATGGTATTGACGTAACAACTCAGTCTCTGGGTAAAGGATTTGAGCAAGGCGCGTTTATTGTTCAGGACGGACGTAACCGTGTGCCGGAAGCGGGTCAGAATCTTAAACTGGTGCCGTTAGAGAATATTCTGAAAACCATTAAGTAAGTAGTTACTTCTTATACGCTTACTGATAAAGCCGCCCGGTAGTTAACGCTGCCGGGCGGCTTTGTTCTTACGGCCTGAAGTTGCAGCTTTCTGGCTACATAAAAGCGAGTGCATTGTCTAGACTTAGTGCAAAGACACCAAATAGAGGAAAGCTATGACAGGTACTGAGCGACAAGATCTTGGACTGTTCACAGATTTGTATCAGCTCACAATGCTCGATGCGTATTTGCAGGAAGGCATGCAAGACGACGCCGTTTTTACGTTGTTCGTCCGGCGGCTTCCGAATGAGCGGAAATTTCTGTTGGCTGCGGGGTTAGATCCCTTGCTTGAAACCATTGAAAACCTGTCGTTCAGCGATGACGATTTGCGCTACCTAAAAGAGCAAAACTTCTCTCAACAGCTTATCGATTATCTTCGTGATTTTGAGTTTACCGGGCAGGTCAGAGCGCTTCCTGAAGGTACGGTATTCTTTGAAAATGAACCCATTGTCGAGATTAAAGCGCCGCTGCCACAGGCACAGCTTATTGAAACTCTGGTGATGAATCAGATACACCTGCAAACCTTATTGGCCTCAAAGGGGGCGCGAGTTGCCCATGCGGCAGAAAAGCGGCCGGTTCTGGATTTTGGTGCACGCAGGGTGCATGGCATTGATGCGGGCAAAAAAGGCAGCCGGGCACTGTATTTAAGCGGTATTGCTGCCACTTCAAATATGCTGGCTGCGCGAACTTACGGTTTACCTGTAGCTGGCACTATGGCGCACAGCTATATTCAGGCTCACGATTCGGAATATCAGGCGTTAAAGAATTTTACCCAGGTTTTTCCGGAAACCGTCCTACTGGTAGACACCATCGATACCTTAAAAGGTGTAGAAAAAGTCATTCAGTTGGCCAATGAGCTGGGCGATGACTTTAAAGTAAAAGGCATTCGGCTTGACTCCGGTGATTTAGGTGATCTTGCTGTTAAAGCCAGAAAGCTGCTGGACGAACATAACCTTCACCATTTAGAGATTATTGCCAGCGGCGGTCTGGACGAACATAAAATTGCGCAGTTAATAGCTGATAGAGCACCTATCGATGGTTTTGGTGTCGGCACCGGCATGGGGGTCTCCGACGATGCAGCGGCACTTGATATGGCCTACAAACTGGTTGAATACGCGGGCAAGGGGCGTTTGAAGCTTTCCAGTGGCAAGCCTGTTTTGCCGGGCGAAAAGCAAGTTTTTCGCGAGTCTGGAGACAACTTCCGTCGCGACACTATTGCTCGTGCAGAAGAGCAGTTACCCGGCGAACCATTGCTGAAAAAAGTGATGCAAAGCGGCAAAAGGTTGCCTTCTCACCAGCGCGACATTGAAGAAATTCGACAGTACGCGCAGCAACAGTTAAATAAATTACCCGAGTACGTCTCCTCGATAAGCAGCAAGGAGAAGTCTTATCCGATCGAGATAAGCGATAAACTAGCGAGCTACCAGAAAGAAATAACCGAACACCTTAAACAAGAGGGTTAGCCCAGGTTTTCAGCGGAGGGTATTCATGAAAGCGACTTTTGAACAAAACGATGCACTTATCATTGTGGATGTACAAAACGATTTTTGTCCGGGCGGCAAGCTGGCGCTGGATGAAGGTGACGAGGTTGTGCCCGTTATTAATGCACTGAGCGCACAGGCTCAGGAGGCTGGCATTCCGGTCTTTGTTTCAAGAGACTGGCATCCGCGACATCATGTGAGTTTTGACGAGCGCGGCGGGCCATGGCCCGAGCATTGTGTACAGGATACCAAGGGCGCTGAGTTTCATCCTGATCTTATTTTGCCCGAGAACGCCCGTTTAGTCTCTAAAGGGGCTCGTTTCGATATTGATCAATATTCTGCGTTCGATAAAACGGGGTTGGTTTCGGAACTTGTGCACCTTAATATCAAACGCGTATGGGTTGTCGGCCTGGCGCTGGAAGTGTGTGTAAAAGCCACGGCACTAGACGCCACAAAAAATGACTATGAAACTTTTTTAGTGGAAGAGGGCACCCGCTTTATCGATAGAGCTGACGCTGAGAAAGCCAGAGAAGAGCTCAGAGAGGCAGGTGTTATCTTTAAATAATCATCCAGGAATCAATTATTAAGCGCTTGTTGATAATAGGCGAAGTCACTGTCACTGAATAAAACAAAGCGTATCATTTTGAGGTGGCTGAGCTTTTCAACATGCGCTTTTACGGTTTTTATTGCTAAATCTGTTGCTTCCTCGAAAGGGTAACCAAAAGCGCCGGTTGATATGGCCGGAAAAGCAATAGACTCGACTTTGTGCTTTTCGGTTAAATCCAGAGCATTTTTATAGCAGTCTGCCAGCAACTTATCGCTGGGTTCATCCGAGCCGTATACCGGACCTAAGCAATGAATAACGTACTTATTGGGCAGATCGAACGCCTCAGTTATTACGGCTTCACCGGGTTTAATCGGCGCTAGCGAGCGTGTAGCTTTCTCAAGTTCAGGGCCAGCTGCTCGGTGAATAGCTCCGGCGACACCACCACCCGTTTGCAGTTTGGCGTTCGCAGCGTTAACAATGGCTTCTATTTCAGTTTGTTGGTTAATATCACCGTGTACACATTCGTATTTCATCATCGTCCTCCGTGCCGTCCTTTTTATAAGGTAGTACATTAGATTCAAAGAGCGACTTTGTTTTTCCTAAACAAAATGACACGATCATTGACTATTTCAAGTTCTAACCGGAAATGCCGGGCTATCCACTGTATGGTTTTTGGTGTGTAAAAGCTGATATGGGTGGGATCCCCTTTGTAGCTCCACAGGTTAAAGTCGTCAGCCGTTTCTTTTGTGAACATGCAGGTCATTACTCCCAGCCAGCCGCCGGGTTTGACCAGGCCAATTAACTGCGCCCAGCTTTTATCGGGCTCCCGAAAGTGTTCTGCTACTTCGGTGCAGGTGACAAAGTCATACTGACGACTCAACTGGCCGGTATCCGGCGCGTAATAGATGTCATAAACAGACATCTTCATCCCCTGTTCTTCAAGCATCAGGTTCAATGTTGGACCGGGACCGGAACCAAAATCAAGACCTTTCATACCCGGAGACAGTTTATCTAGTAAGGGGGTTGTCAGGTGGTTTAAAAACTCACAGTAGCCAATATCGTTTGGACCATTTTCATGATAGTCGTAAATGAGCTTCTCTTCGGTTTGAGACAGCAGAGTGTCGGGGTCTGCGAAAATAAGGTCGCACTCTGTGCAGCGAAAATACTGACGCTTTTTATCTGCACAAAAAGGCTGGGATATTGAGGAACATAGAGTACATTGCATGGGGGTATGCTACCTGACAGATTTAGAGTAAGCTAGTTTTTGAGCACATGGAAAAGGAGAATGGACATTGTATAAACATATATTTTTTATTGCATCGGTTTTGTTGCTATCAGCGTGCGGTGCGACTAAGCCTGAACCTTACGAAAAAGATGTCAGCCCTGAAAATAGAGAGAAATACAGCGGTGCTGAAGGTATGGAGCAATATCAGAAAGATCAAAGCTATATCATGAATAAGGAACTCGCTGACAAGTGCGCGTCGGCGAAGATGGAGCTCCTTATTGCAGAGTCGGAAGAGAACATCAAAGAAATGGAAAAGCAAAAAGAGATAATAGAAGATACCTGTGTGTAAAAAGCCAGAAGAAAGCTGCTGCGTCTGAAACCTCAAATGCAGCGGCTTGTATCAATGTTCATTCCAAATTATTAAACACTTGCCTTAAAGTAACCGGCATTCCGATCTTTCCCTCTATTTCTCCTGTATCTATAAAACCTATCAAAGCAAACGAAATCTTGCCTTTGAGTAAGTAGCCGGGCGTTGCTATAACTTACATAACAAATATTCAAATTGAGCACAGAAAATAAGGAAGGCTAAATGACTAAATCAAGTGGTGGCGGTAAATGCCCTATCATGCACGGCAGCATGACCTCTGAGAAAAAGACGAACACCCATTGGTGGCCAAACTCGCTGAAGTTGGAAATTCTGCGTCAGCACGACACCAAAGCGAATCCGCTGGATGAAGATTTTAACTATGCAGAAGAATTTAAAAAAATTAATTTAGAAGAGTTAAAGCAAGATCTGAAAAACTTTATGACCGACAGCCAGGAGTGGTGGCCGGCAGACTGGGGTCACTATGGCGGTCTAATGATTCGTATGGCCTGGCACTCGGCCGGTTCTTATCGTTTAGCCGATGGTCGCGGTGGCGGTGGCACCGGTAACCAACGCTTCGCGCCGTTAAACAGCTGGCCGGATAACGTAAGCTTAGACAAAGCACGTCGCTTATTGTGGCCAATTAAGAAAAAGTACGGCAACAAATTGTCTTGGGCCGATCTATTCATTCTGGCTGGTAATATGGCTTATGAATCCATGGGTCTTAAAACCTTTGGTTTTGCCGGCGGCCGTGAGGATATCTGGCACCCTGAAGAAGACACTTACTGGGGCAGCGAGAAGGAATGGCTGGCGGAAACTAAAAACCGCTACAGTTCAGATGAAGAGCGCGATTCACTGGAGAACCCACTGGCTGCAGTACAAATGGGCTTAATTTACGTGAACCCGGAAGGCGTTGACGGTAACCCCGACCCACTTCGTACCGCAAAGGACGTACGCGAAACCTTTAAGCGCATGGCAATGAACGATGAAGAAACCTGTGCGTTAACTGCGGGCGGTCATACTGTGGGTAAGTGTCACGGTAATGGCAAAGAAGAAAACTTAGGCCCAGAACCTGAAGCGGCAGATGTTGAAGAGCAGGGCATGGGCTGGCGCAACAGTGGCGGCAAAGGCGTGGGTCGCGACACCATGAGCAGTGGTATTGAAGGTGCCTGGACGACCAACCCGACCCAATGGGATAACGGTTACTTCTACCTGCTGTTTAATTACGAGTGGGAGCTGAAGAAAAGCCCGGCCGGTGCGTGGCAGTGGGAGCCTATCGACATTAAAGAGGAAGATAAACCGGTCGATGTGGAAGATCCGTCCATTCGTCATAACCCAATTATGACTGACGCTGATATGGCGATGAAAATGGATCCGGACTATCGCAAAATTGCGGAGAAGTTCTACAAAGACCCAGAGTACTTTGCTGACGTATTCGCCCGTGCCTGGTTTAAACTGACGCACCGCGATTTAGGTCCCAAAGACCGCTACTTAGGTGCCGATGTGCCGGAAGAAGACCTGATTTGGCAGGATCCTATTCCGAAAGTGGACTACTCCTTAAGCGAACAAGAAATTGCTGATTTAAAAGAGAAGTTATTAAACACAGAGTTAACGTCTTACGAACTGATTTCTACCGCATGGGACAGCGCACGTAACTTCCGTTGCTCAGATTTCCGTGGCGGCGCCAATGGTGCTCGTATTCGTTTAGCGCCGCAAAAAGACTGGCACGGTAACGAGCCGGAAAAACTGCACAAAGTCCTTCGTGTACTGGAAGACCTGCAGTCTACGCTGGACAAGAAAGTGAGTTTAGCGGACCTGATTGTTTTAGGTGGTACGGCTGCCGTTGAAAAAGCCGCAAAAGATGCCGGTTATAACGTAACGGTTCCATTTGCGCCGGGCCGTGGTGATGCGACAGACGAACAGACCGATGTAGAAAGCTTCGAGCCTTTAGAGCCATTGCATGACGGTTACCGTAACTATCTGAAAAAAGATTACGCGGTACCGGCGGAAGAGCTGATGCTGGATCGCACCCATTTGATGGGATTAACGGCGCCAGAAATGACAGTTCTTGTCGGTGGTATGCGCGCTTTAGGCGCTAACTACGGTGAGTCTGAGCACGGTGTATTCACTGACCGTGTCGGTACGTTAACCAACGACTTTTTCGTTAACCTGACCGACATGAACAATGTCTGGAAGAAAGCGGATGACCACTACGAAGTTCGTGACCGCAAAACTGACGAACTGAAGTGGACAGCAAGCCGCATTGACTTAGTCTTCGGTTCAAACTCTATACTGCGCTCGTATTCAGAGCTGTACGCTCAGGACGACAATCAGGAGAAGTTTGTTAAAGACTTTGTGAAGGCCTGGACGAAAGTGATGAACGCAGATCGGTTTGATTTATAGTCTGACATCAGGTTAGTGGGCAATTACAAAGGGCGCTTGATATCGAGCGCCCTTTTTCTTTGAACCGTTTAAGCTTTTAAATGCTTAAAACTCTGCCTCAAAACCAACACCAATTACCCTTGGTGCGCCGAATATCGCTAGTGGAACGTCAGTTCGTGCGTATTCAATGTATCCTTTATCGAAAATATTGTTGGCGAAAATATAGGCCGACCAGTCGAATTTATCATAGCTGATTTTTGCGTTAAATAAGGTTCGTGATGACACTCTACTATCTGTCTCGCGAGTGGACATCAATACTGAGTCGCGGTAATTCGCATTAACGTTCACCGTCCAGTCTCGGGCAGGGTATAAATTTACGCCTAAAGCGGCCGTATGTTTGGGGGCATAGATAAATTCTGTTCCTGAAAAGTTTCGGACCTGAGCCCCGGCAATAGCCTCAAACTGGTCATACTGGGTTCTGGAATAAGAATACGAGCCGTACCAATCCATGTAGCTATTAACGTATTGACGTGCTTCCAGCTCCATGCCATATAAATGGGCTTTGCCGGCATTCACTGTGTGGCTATCAAAACTGTTTAGGCCAAAATTAGCGCTAACCTGTTTATCTTCCCAGTCAATGTAATAAAGGTTGCTGCTGACAAATAGACTGTTATCTAACAGATGACTGCGCCACGCCAGTTCGTAGTTTGTGGTGAATTCAGGGTCATAAGCAAAAACTTCTGCACGGGCAATATTGTAGGAGCTGCCACCGGAGCGGTAAGCACGCTGTACCGTTAAAGCCAGCGAATCGTTGTTATCGTAGTCCCAGCGCACCGCCAGCTTCGGCAAAAAGGCATTAAAGTCGCGGGTACTTTCGGGAATGCTGTTACCTGCGCGATCAACCAGGTTCAGTACTTCCTGATTGATGCCGCTGATAATGCTATGAGGGGCGGTGCCGGGCTCGCCGTAATTTGTTGGGTCGGGTAAGGTTCCGGCAAAGGCTGTTTCGGTGAGTGACTCGTAGGTATAACGTTCCGTGTCGTAACGAAAGCCGGCAATTAAAGCGATATTCTCCGCTAAAGCGTATTCAACGTCAGCAAATATGGCACGGTTGGTCGAGCGATCATAGACATCACTTTCATAATCAACAGGAATTAGAGGTAACTCCTGAGAGTAGCTGTTGGCAAATTGAGTGGCAGTGGTTTCATCCAGCCCCATATTTTGTAGTACGTCGACAATAGTGGTTACCGGAGTCGCAACGCCAGCCAATTGGTTATCCATTGCGTCTTTCTCACGGTTAGACCAGTAGCCGCCGAACAAACCATGAAAGTCAGGGTAATCAAAACTCAGCCGTATTTCTTGTGACTGGTTTTTATAATCGTGGTTCATCTCGCCGTAGCGTTCGTCTTTTTCTGTTAAATCAATATCATACAAGCGCAGGGAGTCGGAATCTGACTGAGAGGTGACAGACGCCAGCGACCAATGTTCACTTAGCTCGTAACTTAAATCTAATGACACAATGTCCGTTGTAATATCGGTCACATTTTCGTGATCGGAAGTGGCTACCCGGTTGTCATAATAATTCTCTACATCGTAGCGGGTATAAGAAAATCGGTAAGGGTCTTCGCGGTCGTCACGCATAAAGTTTAATTTAGCAGTGAAGTCTCTTAGCCCGGCTGGATTCCAGAGCACTTTAAGGCGAGTCACTAAAGAGTCGACGGAGTCTTCCATCTCGTTGCGTGTTATGTTTTTTGTATAGCCGTCAAAATCCCGTTTTTCGACAGCAACCCGGAAGGCGAGTTCGTCATCTATGATTGGACCGCCACCGGCAAACGCCAGGCGCCTGTCATTTGGGTCTGACCAAATAGCCCGGGTTTTCCAGGTCCAGTCCATGGTCGGATCCTGAGTACTGATAATAATCGCGCCAGCTAAGGAGTTTTTACCCTGAACCGTCGACTGCGAGCCGCGCAGAATCTCCACTTGAGCGATATCCCATAAGTCGGTTGGGCCAGCATCATTCACCTGGCTGGGTATGGCAACACCATCAACATAAACTGTCGCTAACGGGTTAGCTGAGCTACCTTCGTCACTAATACCGCGAATAGTAAAACCAGAGCCGCCGTAAGTCTCCGAAACGTTTGCGGTGCGGGTAATAATGTCACTGAGGTCGAGTAAGTTTTCCTGATCAATTTTTTGTGCCGTTGTTACGGCGACACTACTGGTTGTTTCTGACAGTGAACGCTCGCGTTTTTCACCCTGAACTTTAATAATTTCCAGGCCGTCCTTTTGCGATTGATCCATAGCGTCTTCTGCTGAAACAAGGGGAGGGGTAAAAGCAGCTCCAACAAAAATGAATGCACATAAACCTGTTATTATTCTTTCATTTTTTCTGGTCACTTTGTTGTTCTCCATGGTTTCGCTTGTGAGTCAGCCTTAATAAGAATGCTACTTTAATGTAAATGAGAATCAGTATCAATATCATGTTGGTTTTTTCTTCGAAAGGGTATAAAGCGCAGTGCGTTATTATCCGTTGTTGATCGCTAAGCAAACTAGAAGAGTACAATAGAGCTAGAAACACGAATTTAAGGAGGAAGTATGTCCAAAGTATTATTGATAACAGGTGCCTCAAGCGGCATTGGTGAAGCTACAGCCCGAAAAGCGGCGAAAGAGGGATTAAAGCTGATATTAACGGCGCGCCGGAAAGAAAAACTGGATGCGCTGGTTAAGGAGTTTGGTGCGGATAATGCTATTGGTGTCGCTGCTGATGCCGGAAATTATGACCAGTTAGCCGAGGCTGTAAAGCAGGGCGTAGATAAGTTTGGTCAGCTGGATGCGGTATTCGCTAACGCCGGAACCGGGGTTTCGACCGCTGGAACAGAAGAGGGCGACCCGGACGAGTGGAAGTCTATGGTGGATGTGAATATCAATGGTCTTCTGTACACGGCTAAATTGACTTTGCCGCATTTACGTAAAACCACCGGTCACTTTTTAATGACAGGCTCTGCCGCCGGGCGAATTACGCTAAAAGGTTCGGTTTATGGTGCGACTAAGTGGTTCGTTCATGGCTTTGCCCAGAACCTGGCCGAAGAAATGAAAGAGTGGAACGGCCGCTGCACAACCATAGCACCGGGTATGGTCAATACGCCGTTCTTCGACGAACCTAAGCCGGACAAACTGGCTCCTGAAGATGTTGCCGATGCGGTATTGTATTCAATCAATGCGAATCCGCGTAATTGTGTGCGCGAAGTGTTCTTAATGCCGGCGTATTGATTTAGCTCAGATTAAGAGACTTTAAAGACAAACAACAATAGTTATCATTTAATACTTCTCAAGGTTCCTGTATAATTTTAAGCCTGATTATGACATGAGCCTTGAGGAGTACTCGTGTTTTCCCGATTCTTTTTCCCTATTGCCTTAATAGGCACATTACTTTTCTCCGGTCAGGCTTTGGCCAGTTCTTCAGCGGATACTCAAAGTTCTGACATGCGTCAGTTATTGCAGCTGGCGGAATACGTTGGCGTAGATTATTCCGAAGCGGTAGCCAATGGTGAAGTCATTAATCCCGATGAATACAGCGAAATGACTGAGTTCGCCGGCCTTATTGGTGAAAAGACTGAACAGGCGCCGCAGGCGGTGCAAGCCGAAATGCGTCAGTTGGTGAACAAGCTCAAGCAGCTGATTCATGATAAAACTGACCCGGAAGCGGTGGTTGCGCTAACCAGTGAGCTAAGAGATACCCTGTTGTCGGCTCTGCCAAAGCTAAGCCTCCCGTCAAAGCTGGCAAGCGAAAAGCACGTTGAGCAGTTATTTCAACAAAACTGCTCAGCCTGTCATGGCGCTGCCGGTCAGGGTGATGGCCCTGGTGCTACCGGGCTGGAGCCTGCCCCCACTAATTTTACCGACCGTGAACGCGCCAATAACCGCTCATTACTTGGGTTGTTTGACGCTGTTTCCGATGGCATCGACGGCACGGCAATGGCGTCTTTTAGCCATTTAAGTGAAGAAGAGCGGTGGGCGTTGACCTTTTACGTGGGCAGTCTGGCGTTTAATGAGAGTGCTGAATCTGAGCAGAAGGTGGCGCTGAACGAGTTGATTAATTACAGCCCGAATACCTTACTGCAGCGCGGCATTTCGTCTAACGCTATTGGTTACTCGCGCACTCACGCTCGTGATTACTTTTCTGAAAGCTCAGTAAACAGTCCTATTGCAATTGCCCGCACAACCCTTGGCCAGGCTTTAAAGGCGTACCAACAAGACAATTATAGCGAAGCTAAGCGGTTGGCTATTTCGGCGTATCTGGACGGTTTCGAGTTAGCTGAAAACTCCCTTAATGCCAAAGCTCCGGAGCTAATGCGAACCATAGAACGTGACATGATGGCGTTGCGTGGGGTTATCAGTAAACCCGGCAAGCTGCAGCAGGTAGAGCAAATGACAGCACAGTTGCAACAGGAACTGGACGTCGCGGCGAATACGCTGTCAGAAGATAAGCTGTCAGAATCCGCATTGTTTGCCGCAAGCGCCGTTATTCTGTTACGCGAAGGGCTTGAAGCTTTACTCATTGTGCTGGCAATTGGCACAGTGCTGGCGCGCTCCGGGCGCAAAGACGGCCTGCGTTATGTGCACGCCGGATGGATCACGGCACTAATTGCGGGTGTCGGCACCTGGCTGGTGGCGGAATACTTCATCAGCATTAGTGGTGCCAGCCGCGAGATTATTGAAGGTGGGGCGGCGTTGCTGGCCGCTGTCATATTGTTTTATGTGGGTTACTGGATGCACAGCAAAACCCAGTCGCAGCAGTGGCAACGCTTTATTCAGGAAAAAGTGCAGACTCAGCTAAAGCAGGGCGCTTTATGGGGTCTTGCCGGTCTTGCCTTTTTAGCTGTGTATCGAGAAGTGTTTGAAACCGTATTGTTCTATCAGTCTTTATTGTTGCAGGCGCAGGACAATGGCAGCAGTGTCGCCTACGGTTTTGTCTTTGGCCTGGTGGTTCTGGCGGTAGTGGCCTGGGCTGTCATTAAATACTCAGTCAAACTGCCAATGAATACGTTTTTCAAGTTCACAACGTACATCATTCTGGCTCTGGTCTTTGTTTTGCTGGGCAAAGGCGTTAGCGCCCTGCAGGAAGCTGCCTGGTTTAGTCATACGGCGTTTCCAGTGGATGTAACCTTCGACTGGCTGGGTATTTACGCCAGCTGGGAGACCTTAGGTGCGCAATTGGTGTATTTGATTCTTGTGATGGCTTTATTTAAACGGCAGGTTTCATCAAAATTGAATAAAGTCGTCTAAAAACTGTCATATTTAATCTTTAACATGCACCACAACTTAACATTGTTTGGTTATACTCCCTGGTTAAGTTTTTATGCCCCCAATATTTGGGGGCTTTTTTTTGGCTGTTAGTTGTCATTATATAAGCTTCATAAAACTGTCAGTTAAACGAAATCCTATTGAAACACTACCACACCTATCATACGTGCTTTCGTTTGGTAGCAACCCTGGCAGTCACTCACTATTAATAGGATTTTGTTAATGAAAGCACGAAAATATCATAATAAAAACTCAGTCAGTAAAAAAACAAAACTGAGTCAGGCAGTACAACAGGTTTTACTGGGTATGGCATTAAGTTCATCGGCCTATGCGCTTCAGGCTCAGGAGTTGAACGAAAATGATAGTGCTGAAAAAGACGATATTGAAGTGATTGCAGTTAGCGGGAGCTACGTTAAAAGTCTGGAAAAAGCGGTTGATATCAAACGCTCCAACATCAGCTTTTCTGATTCGATAGTTGCGACAGATATTGCTGACTTCCCTGAACAAAACCTGGCAGAAGCTTTACAGCGTATGCCAGGGGTGACCATTGAGCGTAACAAAGGGCTGGGTTCAAGAGTCAACGTTCGCAGTTTGCCGACAGAGTTTACTCATGTATCCATTAACGGCCTGGCTACGGCCTCCGGCAGTGGCGGCCGTGATGTCGAATTTGATATTTTTGCATCCGAAATTATCCAGTCAGTAACCGTGAAAAAGTCGCCAACGGCAGCTGATGAAGAAGGCGGTATTGCAGGTTCTGTGCTTATCTCCACTGCCAGACCTTTTGATTACGATGAAACACAGCTTGTGGCTTCGGTAGAAGCGGCTCACAACTCTATTTCAGAAGAGGTTGACCCGAAGTTCTCTTTCCTTGCCAGTGACACCTTCGGCGACTGGGGCGCGTTGGTATCGTTTTCACGTAGCGAACGCACCAACCGAACCGATTCTAACTCCGGCATCGATTTCCGACCACTGTCACGCTGGACTGAAAAGTCCGGTGATTCACAGTGGCAATCCGACCAAACCATTGCCGTGCTGGAACGAGACACTGGCGTTGTTATTGATGATCCGTTAGATAGTGACGAAACCGGCCGTGTGGTTTTTATGAACAAGGTCGGTGACCGTGCTTATTTAAACGAGCAGGAAAAGTGGGGTGCCACAGCGTCTATCCAATACAAGCCCAGTAATGACTTCAGCCTGACGCTTGATGCCATGTTAGGCGGTTATGACAATACCGAGGACGAATACGATGCAGCCGCTTATTCAGCCTCAAGTGTCAGTGCGTTAGAACGCATTCACGAATACGATGACACCACCTTCTCTGAGTACGGCATGGTGGTGCTTTCAGATGTGTCTTATGCTGCAACGCAACACGAATTTTTGAGCAAAGAGAACGTACACGAAACGGACTACAATCAACTGAGCCTGTCGCTGGACTGGCAGCTTGGCGAATGGACGGTTACCGGGTTGCTGGGGTACTCTGGTGCTGAGAAAACGTCGGACCGCACTAACCTAAAACATACGGCTTATGCGCCATCCAGAACGCGTTACACCAGCACGGGCGGTGAAACCATACCGAGCGATAACCCCGATACTATTGATATGTACAATTCGCCCGGCTCGTATTTGTTTGACTTCTACGATGTTGACCTTGAAGAGATTACCGACGATAAGTACGCCGCACAGTTTGATTTCAGTCGCGGCATTTTCTGGGATGCCTTCCCTGCGTTAGCTAAGGTCCAGTTCGGCGCGCGTTACACAGATAAGTCTAAAGAGCGGAACCTGGGCAATGTTCAGGTAAAAGGACCAACTGCGGGAGACAGCTCCTGGAGTGGTGAGCGAACGTTAGAGGACAGCGAGTTGACGCCGATTTCAGACTTAGTACCAGGCGGCGCTTACTTGCCGGAAGTTGAAGGGAAAAGTGGCTGGAGTCAGGTCTCTAATGGCTATGCGCGTAATGAATTTCGTTACGACGGCTTTAATGTGCCGTTCCAGGACAACCAGTTTTACCGCGTGGACGAGGAAGTGCTGAGCATTTACGCAATGGCAGATTTTGAATTTAATATCGGCCAGTTCCCAGTGTCTCTGAACACAGGCGTGCGCGCTGTTGATACCTCTGTTTTGTCTTTTGGTTACCATCAGGTTCAGATGCCTGACGGCAGCACGGGTTACACAGATGAGCCCGTGTCTAAAAAAGGGAGCTATACAGAGGTTTTACCCAGCCTGAATATGGTGGTTGAACTAAGTGACAGCGTTTTGCTGCGAGCTGCTGCTTCCGAAACCTTTATTCGTCCTGCATTAGGCGACATTGCCTATAAACGGACAGTCAGTGTCAACGAGTTCAAATACTTCGATGGTAACCCTGATTTGAAACCGACTTACGCCGACCAATGGGAGCTTGGTGTTGAGTGGTACTTAGATAACGGTGGTATTCTGGCTGCTTCCTATTTTGACAAAACCGTTGAAGGCGTCGTCCGTGAGTCTTTAACCGGGGTTGTAAAAGACGTGACCAAATACAATGATAACGGCACTCTGGATGGCGTTTATGACTTTGACGTGTATCAGAAGGTGAACGATGAAGGTTCTTACGATGTATCGGGAATTGAATTAATTGCTCAGTTCCCGCTTAAAGCGCTGCATTCGTCGTTAGAAGGTTTTGGCATTAACTCTAACTACACCAAGCTGGACAATTCGTTAACGGGGTCGTCTGATTTGGGTATTCCAACACCACCGCCGGGGTTGGCTGAAACCACCTATAACTTTACCGCTTATTATGAGAACAATAGCTTTGATGCACGGGTTTCATACAATTACAAAGACGACTACGTGGAGCGTATCGAACGTAGTATGTACCCAGTGTACCGCGACGCCTACGGTCAGGTTGATGTCTCTTTAGGTTACAAAATTAACGACTCAATTAAAGTGGTGGTTGAAGGAATTAACGTAACCGACGAAGCGACTAAAGGCTATACGATGGACCCTAAATTCCCGACCATGTATGAGTTTTCGGGACGTCGGATAAGCCTGGGCATTCGCGGCAGTATCTAAGCTATGAAGTGTTTATTAAGTACGATGTTACTTGCGCTGCTGTTTATGGCAGCGCAAGTCAAAGCTGACAATAAAGAGGTTCCGGCAGTTGCTTTTATGCCGGACATTCACTTTCACGATGTTTATGCCGACTTTAACGACGGTTCGTTCAAAGGCTTGCCGAACTCTCGTAGTAAGGATCACGCGACTATCCGCACTATGCAGGCTCAACTGCATTCTACCCGTCTGTTTAACGAAAACTACTTCGCACTGCTTGCCGCGCTAGATGATGCGGCAGCCAGAGGGATTAAACTCATTGCGCTTCCCGGCGACTTCAGCGATGACGGACAACAGGTGCACTTGCGCGGGCTGCAGAAAATACTCAAGCATTATCAGCAGAAGTACGATATGCGATTTTTTGCGGCACCGGGAAACCATGACCCGGTTCGTCCTTTCAGTCGTCCCGCCGGTAAACCGGATTATTTGGGCACAGACGGCCACCGACAGCGAATATTCAGCAAAGGTGCCGCAGAATGTACCGGGTATAAAGGCAAGCAGGCGGTTATTAAAACCGAAAACCCGCTGCCGACCATTTGCACAGAAGAAGTGCAGGAACTCGGGTATAAAGGTGTTTTATCGATATTGGGCGAGCACGGATTTTCGCCGCAGCCGGAATATATCTACTGGGAAACGCCGTTTAGCGGTTACAGCTACGAAGATTATGACTTAGCTAAGGGAAAAGCCAGCGCTGAACTCACTGCAAGACAATACGAAATTTGCAGCAACGGCAGCGGTGGCGAATTTAAGGCTGAAAACGCGGTTAACTGCGCGGAAATTACCGATGCCAGTTATCTGGTGGAGCCGGTTGAGGGTTTGTGGTTACTGGCCATAGACGCCAATGTTTATATTCCTAAAGCGCAGACAGGCAAGAAGTCGTTATCGGTTAATGACTTTCATGGCTCCGGTAACGCTGGCTATAACAAAGTGTTGACGCATAAAAAGCATTTAATGGGCTGGATAAAAAATATTGTAAAGCAAGCCGACGAGCGGGGAAAAACGCTGTTAGCTTTTAGCCATTTTCCTATGACAGAGTTTTATGACGGACAGTCTGACACGATATCTGAATTATTCGGTGAGGGGACGTTTCAATTGGCGAGGCGGCCAGATGACTCTGTCAGCAAACTGCTAGCCGAAACCGGGCTCAAAGTACACGTGGGCGGTCATATGCATATGAACGACACCGGCGTTACCCGCAGCGGCGAACAGTTTTTAGTGAATATACAAGCACCGTCACTTGCGGCTTATGTGCCTGCGTATAAAGTTTTAAGGCCTGGTAAGTCGGGCTCGCTAGCAGTTGAAACCATTGTTATTAAAGAGGTTCCGCGCTTTAACGAACTGTTTGAGCATTATAGAGAAGAGTACCAGCAGCTGCTGTCGACAGAGGCGGATAAACTCTGGGACAAAGAGGTTTTAACGGCAGAAAATTATCAGGAATTTACCAGTTGGCATATTCGCGAATTGACCCGCCAGCGTTTTCTTCCTGACGACTGGCCGGCTGATTTACGTGACTGGGTGTTTTCTCTAAACGGCGAGCAACTGTTGTCATTATCACAGCTGACAGAGCAGAGATCCTGGCCGGAGGCTAAAGCAGCAGGCGAGTCTTTAGCTCGCTCTAAAGGCTTCAAACCGTCAGACTTTTCGCAGTGGACGGGCTTTGAATTTGCGGTCGATTTCTACCGCATTCGTAATGCTGGCCGGTTAGCACTCAAGGATATTTCGAAGTCCCGTTTGCGTCAGTATCAGTTACTTGCCGTTAGCCTAAGCGAGCTCGCGAAAAAGGTTAAGGCGCCTGAACAAGTGGTTCAGGAAACCGAGAGTAAACACCAGTTGGCGGCTGCTCTGGCGCATCGTTTCGGACCGGTACTGGATATTTTCCTTGCGCTGCAAGAAGGTGAGCCTGACGATAATTTCATTATAGACTGGCAATCGGGTGAGCTTAGCCGTTAAGTTAATGTAAGGGTTTTTGACATCCCCTCCCCACAACTCCATAATCCTTAATCTTTAGGCTTTGTGGGGAGTAAACGGCAGCAAGATGGCAGCTTCAGCGGAAGAAGAAAAACAATACAAAGCCTCGTGGAAACGCTTAACGCTATTTAGTGTGTTATTTGTTTTACTCACGGCTGCCGGGTTTTACGCCATTTATGACCACTTTTCCGGCCGCAGTCTTACCTTCGATTTTCGTTTATTTGCCCCTGAAGTTTTAAGTGCCGCAGTCTTGCTGTTACTGGTTTACTTTGCCGCAGACGGTTTGCGGCTTTACTACACTTTGCGCGCTCTGGGTTACCGTATTCCCAAAAAAGCCATGGCTAAACTGGTGTTTATTAATATCTTTTTCTCCAATATTACCCCTATGGCCACTGGTGGCGGTTTCGCGCAGGTTTGGTTCTTACACGAACACGGCGTGCCTATTGGGCGGGCGACCGCGGCCACAACTATTCGTACGGTGTTGGCTATTTTCTTTATTTTTTCGCTGACGCCGGTGTTCTTGCTGGTGCTGGAGCCACTGCAGAACAAAGCTATTATTGGTGAAATTGGTACGGCACTTGCTGTTTTCATTGTGTTGTATCTGCTCTTTTTCGCGGTGGTTTTATTGCGGGCGCATTGGTTAATTGTGCCGCTAAGCTATTTATGTAAAGCGGTGCATAAGCTGCAACTGATCAGTGCCGAGCGTCATCTGCGCTGGCAATACAAAACTCGCCGCGAAATGCTGCGTTTTTCCCGTAGTTTTTCGGAGTATTGCCGCGGCTCTAAGGTGGCTATTGCGTTGTCGGTATTGTTCACCTTTATTTTTCTGCTGAGCTTATTCAGCTTTCCCGCCTTGTTAATGTGGGGCTTAGGATACGACGTTGATTACCTTGTCAGCCTGGGACTGTTGGTGGTCACCACCTTTATCATGTATTTCGCGCCAACGCCCGGTGCTTCTGGAATTTCCGAAGGTGTGTTTGGTAGCTTTTTTAATGACATTTTAGCCAATAACCATTTACTGTTAGTCACCTTTAGCTGGCGCTTTTTAACCATTTATCTTGGTATGTTATTGGGACTCTTTATTTTACAGCGCTACTTAGTTCAGTCGGCTAAAGTGCAGGGCATACAATGAATAAAACCAAGTTACTGAAAGTCCTGTTTTACCTCAACATTGCGGTTGTGGTTGGGCTTATTGGCTATAAAATTTATTTGAACCTGGTGACTTCAGAATTTGAGGCGGAGCATACCGAACAGCTCTCAGACATTAGTGCCCGGCTGGAAGGACAGGACAGTTACAGCTTTGCTGTCGTGGGTAATATCAATAATTCGGTTGGTATTTTCGAGCGTCGCATTATTCCTATGTTGAACGACACCGACATTGATTTTTTAGTGTCTGCGGGGAATGCTGTGAGCAGTGGAGGAGAAGACAAATACCGGGCAATAAAAGGTACTCTGTCGCGGCTGGATATGCCGTATTTACTGACCTTCGGTAACAATGAGTATGAAGAGTTTGGCAGCTTCCGCTTTTATGACCATTACGGTCCGCATTTTTTCAGTTTTACTGCCGATGACAGCCGCTTTATTTTCTTAGACAGCACCGGGAAAACGCCATGGCAATGGCAGTTGCGCTGGTTAACTGACATTCTTAAAGCCGACGATTCAAAGCATCGCTTTGTTTTTATTGGTCACCCACCTTTAGAGCCGGAAGAAGAGTTCTTTTTAGCCCAGGAGGACGATTTCCTGCAACCTCTGGAGTTTCGTCATGCGCTACTGCAGACAATAAGCAACTTCGGTGTCGATCGCGTATTTTCATCCAATATTTCTATTTACTCAGAGCGTGAGCACGACGGAATTCCCTATATCACTACCGGTGGTGCGGGTGGTCTGGTACTGAATCAGGACGAGAGCTTTTATCATTATGTAAAAGTAACAGTGAATGCCGATGGCTCGGTTCAGCATTCTGTTGAAGAGCTGGAAATTGGTCAGCACCCCATTCTGAAACAGCTGGAAAGCCTGTGGTTCTTTATTCATTCGTTATTTTACGTGGGCTACCTGAATTTTATTCTGTTAGTGAGCCTGTTTTTGGTTATTAGCACCAAACTGTACAACGCGGTATTCGTCGGTAAGGATTACTACCCCGACTATGATATTGACCCTCAGCCCTGGTTCAAAAAGCCGCTGCGCGTGGCCATGTTCACGAATAACTATCTGCCTTTTATTGGTGGTGTGCCAATTTCTATCGAGCGTCTACGGCTGGGGTTAGTTAAGCTCAAAGATAAGGTGTTGGTAGTTGCGCCGCGTTATCAGCAGAGTAGTGAAAAAGAAGAACATGTGGTGCGCATGCCGTCGCTGTTTTCTTTTGGCGAAAAGAGTGAGTTTCAGTTTGCCAATATCTTTTCCGGTGTAGTGCGTAAAAAGGTTAAAGCCTTTAAACCGGATATTATTCACGTTCATCATCCGTTCTGGATAGGTTCGCTTGGGGTCTTTATTGCGCGTCGGCTGAAAGTGCCGGTGGTCTACACCTATCACACGCGGTTAGAGCACTACGCGCACTTTGTGTTCCTACCCGGTTCGTTGTTCCGCAATATTATTGCGCACTTTTTGGTACGTCGCTTTGCTAATAAATGCGACGGCGTCATTGTGCCGACACAGTCGACGGAAGAATACCTGCGCATGATAGGGGTTAAGAAGCCTACCTTTGTACAGCCAACAGGTATTGAGTTTGAGCGTTTCCAGCAAGTTGACGACAAGCAAATAGAGGAGCTGCGCCAGCAACAAAAGCTAGGGGATGAAACGGTATTTGTTAGTGTGTCCCGGTTGTCGAATGAGAAAAATATCGACTTTATGATAGAGGCGGTGGCGCAACTGAAAGATCAAACCGATAAGCCGTTCCGCTTGCTGATTGTGGGCGACGGTCATCAACGCCACCGGTTACAGGAACGCATCGATAACATGAAACTCCAGCAGTACATTACTCTGGTAGGCTCAGTTCCGCCTGAGCAAATGGCCGCCTGGTATCAGCTAGGAGACGCTTTCCTATTTGCCTCGCAGTCAGAAACTCAGGGCATGGTCATTCTGGAAGCTATGGCTGCGGGCTTACCCGTGGTTGCGGTGCGCTCCAGTGGTATCGACGATGTTGTTGAAGACGGGCATAACGGTTTTAAGACACCGGCTAAGCAGGCTTTATGGTGTGAGCGGGTGAAACAGTTACTGGATGACGAGGCGTTACGCCAGAGCCTGGCAGAAAATGCTCTGGCTTTTGCCCGTGATTATTCGGTGGAAAAATTCAGTGATGACGTACGCCATATTTACGCGGAAACTCTGGCTCGGTATCACGAGAAAAAATAGCGCTGCAGCTAGCGCTACAAAATGTGGTTACCAAAGACCAGTAATTGGCAGACGATGACAATGGTCGTTAATAATACCCGTATACGGTAGTAGCCCATATAAGCTGTCATAGCCGAACTGCGAGCCAGCTTTTGTTCAAAGTACAGAACCAAGGCAAAGCCCACCATCTGCATACCTAATGACCAGGCCGGTGCGTTAATTAAAATTGTGAACCAGGCCGCTAAAGCGAAAACATTGCTTAATAACAGTAAACCTGTGGTTTTTTCGCTTTCCGCGCGGTGCAGGGCCCGGCCCCATAGAGTACCGCCCAGAAAACTGAGAATAACAGCGCCGTAAGTAATTAAAAACTCTAAAGGTGAAATTCCCCACCAGGTTCCTGTATGCATTAAAGCCGCAAGCGACGATGCCAGAAAGGGAATAAGCCCTAAAAAGCCCAGAGTATAAATTAGCCAGTTTTTACCTTTGTTCATAAAAAATGAGTCCACCAGAAGTCAGTTATTATTATTTTACGGTCATTGTTCAATTTACGTTTAGTCCAATTCTAAATGACTTACGTAATGAATACTAAACAACAACTCGTATTCATTATGGCAGATTATCGGTTAGGCCTATTTGTATTTCGGAATGATCTCAGGGTTGAAGACAACTTGGCGCTTTATGAAGCCGCGCAGCGCAGTGAAACACTTATCTGCTGCTTTTGTTTTAATCCGACACAGAATAAGTATGGTCATTATGGTATTCCGGCAATGGGTAAACATCGTTTTACCTTTTTGCAGCAGAGCTTAAAGCAACTGCGAACCGAGCTGGAAATGCGTGGACAAAAACTCATTGTTTTGACCGGGACATTTGACCGAATTTTAACCGAACTCATTTCCGAACGTCAGGTGGATGCGATATTCCTGAGCCAGCATCAGGGTTACTATGAACGGCTTCAACTGGGTTTGCTGCAGCAACGGTTTCCGTTTCTGCCTTTTCATGAAACACCAAACAACACCTTGTTTTCAGAGCAGGAACTGCCGTTTGAGCTAGCGGACTTGCCGGAAACCTTTTCTCAGTTTCGGAAAAAAGTAGAGCCGTTGAGCCGTAACTTTTCGGTGCAGCCGGTAAACGCTTTGCCTTCATTACCGAAGAACATCAGTTATCCGGGGTTCAAGGCTGAAACTCTGAATGAATTGGCGTCAGATGACTTTGAAGGTGGAGAAAGAGCCGCCTTAACGCATTTAACAAGCTACTTTTCTGGTGAGTCTGCCGGTACTTATAAACAAACACGAAATGCCTTAGACGACTTTTCGAGTTCGACTAAGTTTTCGCCCTGGCTTGCGCAGGGTTGTCTTTCTGTCCGGCAAATAATGGCGGCGTTAAGGGCGTATGAAACAGAGTTTGGTGAGAATGAATCCAGCTACTGGATAAGTTTTGAATTATTGTGGCGCGAGTACTTCTTCTGGTACGCACTGAAGCACGGGAAACGCCTGTTCGCTTTTTCCGGCCTCTCCGGTAAGTCACCCAAAACCAGCTTTTATTCTGAAAGGTTTCAGAAATGGTGCTCTGGCAATACGCCGTATCCTATAGTTAACGCCTGCATGAAGCAGTTGAATGCCACCGGTTATATGTCGAACCGGGGGCGCCAACTGGTTGCCAGTTGTTTTGTGCACGAGCTGAGTCTGGACTGGCGCTACGGCGCTGCCTATTTTGAACAGCAGCTGATTGATTACGATGTTTCCTCCAACTGGGGCAACTGGCAGTATCTGGCGGGTGTGGGAGCCGACCCCAGAGGGCATCGTCAGTTTAACCTGGAAAAGCAGACCGAACGCTACGACCCGGATAATGAGTTTATTGAGCGCTGGGCCGGCGACTTGTCCGGGCAGCCCATAGACAGCGTTGATGCCGCAGACTGGCCGGTGCAGTGAGAATAACTAAAAGCCGTTGAGGCTGGCGCGTGAGTTTAAGTTGCCTTAGGGAAAGTCAGCCGATACTATTTCGCCCCTTTGATTTATAACGGCGCTACGGTTTTTGGGCACACCACCTATGAAGAAACAGATATTGGTTACCGGAGGCTGCGGATTCATTGGTTCGCACACGGTTGTTGAGTTGATACTTAGCGGCTACCAGGTGATTGTGATTGATGACCTGAGTAACAGTAACGCCTCGGTAATTGATAAGATTCAGTGTATTACGGGTGAGCGACCAGAATTTCACCAAGTTGATATCTGCAATCGGGATGCGCTGACCAAACTATTTAAACAATACACTTTCGATGCCGTTATGCATTTTGCGGCACTTAAAAATCCTCAGGAAAGTTACCACTTAAAAGAGAAATATTTTCTGACCAATGTGGAAGGAACACGGAGACTGCTAGCGGTAATGGAAGGCTGTTCAGTTGACCATTTAATTTTTTCCTCTTCAGCCGTTGTTTACGGCAACCCATCGTGCGTCCCTGTAGCTGAATCGGCTCCGGCCGGAGCGACAACCAATCCCTATGGCGAGACCAAATATCGATCCGAGTGTGATTTGGCTGAGTTTTGTGAGAAAAACCTCGCTTTCTCGGCTATAAGTTTGCGTTATTTTAATCCGGCAGGAGCTCATCCGTCGGGAGTTATTGGTGAGCAACCCATTAAACCTGCAGCTAATTTGATCCCGGCTATAGGCAATGTAATAACCCGAAAAACTGACTCTGTTCAGGTTTATGGTTGTGACTATTCGACCTGCGATGGCACAGCAATACGTGACTACATTCATGTTTGTGACGTAGCAAAAGGTCATGTTGCGGCATTGGAAGCGGGGTTTGCCCGCACCGGACACCATATCTTTAACTTGGGAACAGGCAAGGGCGAGTCGGTACTGGGCGTGATCCATGCGTTCGAACAAGCAAGTGGGCAAATTATTCCGGTTAACTTTTCAGAACGTCGCCAGGGCGATGTGGCAAGCTGTTACGCTCAGGCTGATAAAGCACTTCAGGAATTAAATTGGAAGGCCGAACATGATCTGCAGACAATAGCCCGGGATTACTGCCATTGGTTATCGTTATCTAATTGATACAGCAATACAGCGTCTTCTCTCTCAGATGAATCGCTCTGATAAGCACAGAGTAAAAAAGGCTCTATCTGGAAATATTTTGTTGAGCGTTTTTGTATGTGAAGTGGCCTCTCTAGCACGCTAAGTAAAGGTACACCCGAGGCTTTCGCGAAAGCTTCAGCCAGAGTCCAGTGATGAAAAAAATCACTTTTAGTTAAGGTACTGCCAGCCAGAAAACCGTCCTTATAATAGTCGCGAATACGGTGGTAGTCTTTTCGTGTGTGCACATTCTCCAGGTCAATGCCTATAGTACTTGTCGTCGAGTAAGCCGCTGCGATACACCCTGATTTATGAGAAAGAGAACAGTAAACAGGGCATCCATCCACATTTAACAGCGGCGCACCGGAATCGCTGTTTTCAATAGAAATTCGCTGAGGTTCAGCAGCAGGCCAATATTTTTTGACAAGCCGCAGCAGCAGATCTTTAGCGGCTGCCGAGACCTGTTTCTTTGATGCTGCTTCGTTGTAGAGTCTATATCCGATAACCATATGCGATGTTATATTTTTGAAATGTCCGCTGAGATTCTGTACTATTCCGCTTCTTTTTTGAGTATCTGCTTAGAATCCTATGCGAGCTTTTGTTGCTGATAGTACATTAGTCGAAACCGAATGTCGTGAGCGGCTGAAGCAAATACCAGCTTCTACCCGGCGGCGACTGAGTTCGTATGCAAAAGTCATAATGACAGCCATACTGGAGCTAAGCGAACGACATCCGCAGTTAAAAGAGACGCCAGTGGTTTTGGCAACGCGGCATGGCGACTTGCACCGTACTGAAAAATTACTACGGGAGTTGGTTCGTGGCGAGGTCTTATCGCCAACGCAGTTTGCGTTGTCGGTGAATAATGCTGTACTGGGGCAATACAGTATGGCGGCAGACAATCGACAGGCTATGACCACTTTGTCTGCCGGTGAGCAAACTTACCCCCTGGGGTGGCTGGAAGCTGTAAGCCAGGTACAAAGCGAAACCAGGCAGGTACTGTTGGTTTATGCTGATGAGGTACCACCGGCTGTCTATTCTGGTCAGGTTCACTCGCCAGTGAGAAGCTTTGCGCATGCGGTTTTGCTCGATAGAAAAAACGGACAGAAACTGATTTTGGATCGCCTTGTTGAAAAAGAAAGTCAGTTACAGGAGGACGTCTGGTTAGTTGCCAACGGCGTTCAACAGATGCTCGACTCCTGTAGCGGCAAGGTGGTTAAGGACTATAACGGAGTACGGTGGAGCTGGCATGTTGCTTAGTCTCTGGCAGATAATAAATCGTACCTGGCGGCGTTTCGCGACCGGGCTATGCTTTGCCGTCTTTGGGCTAGGCGGTTTATTGCTGTCTATTACTGCACTGCCGGCGCTGGCGTTATTATCCAATGGTAATGAGAGACAGCGCGAAGCACGAGCCAGACGCTTGGTGCAAATGACGTTCCGCTGGTTTATCGGAATAATGAAGTGGACTGGTGTGTTCAACTTCGACTTTCAAGCGATTGAACAACTTAAAGGAACCCGGAGTCACGTTATTATTGCAAACCATCCGTGTTTGATTGACGTGGTAGCATTAATTTCTTTTGTGCCGAACCCGGATTGCGTTGTTAAGTCCCATCTATGGAAAAATCCCTTTATGCGCGGTGTCATCCGCTCAACAGGTTATATCAGCAATGATGACCCTGAAGGTTTGGTTACGGATTGTGAACGCTCTTTAGCGCGTGGTAATAACCTAATAATTTTTCCTGAGGGCACACGAACCACTCCGGGAAAAAGAATAAAGTTCCAGCGTGGCGCGGCGCATCTGGCATTACGTACCAGGGCACAAATTACGGCATTGCGAGTGGATTGTTTGCCGGTGACATTGATTAAAAATGAAGCCTGGTATTGCGCGCCTGAACGGAAACCGACTTTATCGGTGCGTTATCTTGGTGAAATCGACTCAGCTTCTTATTGCGATGCTGAAAAACTCAGTATTGCTGCGCGTCAACTGACTCGCGATTTACAGAATTACTATGAAAAGGTGTTAGAAGATGACGGAAAACCTGAAGCAAGAGATCAAAGCCTTGATTATCGAGTCGCTGGATCTTGAAGACGTAGAGATAGCAGATATTAATGATTCGGCGGCGTTGTTCGGAGACGATGACGATGGCTTGAATCTTGATTCTATTGATGCGCTGGAGTTAGGTCTGGCGATAAAGAAAAAATATGACGTGAAGCTGGACGCTAATTCAGCAGAAACAAAAAAGCATTTTTATAGTGTCGATACGTTAGCGGAATTTGTCGCTAATAACCGTGGTGAGTAAACGAGGGAACGATGAAGACAAGAGACGAAGTATATGCGCGGTTGACTCAAATTCTGGAAGAAGATTTTGAAATCGATTCTGGCGACATTTCTCTGGACGCTAACTTGTATCAGGATCTTGACCTTGATTCGATTGATGCGGTGGATTTAGTCGTGAAATTACGCGAAATTACCGGCAAGAAAATCAGTCCGGACGCGTTTAAAGCTGTGCGCACAGTCGAAGATGTTGTCGAAGAAGTTTATAAACTCGTTCACAGCGACTAATGAAAAACGTGCTGCGCTTATTAATCAGTGGCTTACTGATTGCCTACCCGCTACTGGTCTGGTGGCTGGCGCAGAACGGACTAACTAACTGGTTATTGCTGGTTCTGCTGGCATTACTGAGTTTAAGTATTGTTTCCCAGGGCATTCGTCACCCCAGAAGCTGGCTTACTCTGGCTGTACTTCTGGTGGTTTCAGTGACGGCTATTTATGCAGACCAGTTGACTGGCGTGCTGTTTTATCCTGTTTGGATGAACAGCGCCTTGTTGCTGGTTTTCCTTGCATCATTATGGCGCAAACCGGCTGTGATAACTCGCCTTGCCATGCTTATGGAAGGTTCATTGTCAGATAAAGCGGTTGCTTACACTGAAAAAGTGACGCTGGTCTGGGCGGTATTTTTCCTCGTGAATGGCGCTATTTCGCTGGTAACTGCAGTACAGGGTGATCTCAAACTCTGGACGCTATACAACGGTTTTATCTCCTATGTTCTGATTGGGTTACTCTTTGTGATTGAGTGGAGTGTGCGACGTGTTGTTAAACATAAACACTGAGCAATGGCAGCTGCAATGGCAGCAAGCAGATGCTGAGCTGGCCGTAGTGAAAGGGCAGTCTATCAGCGCATCGGTGTGGCTAAAGGATATTGCGGCGGCAACCCACTGGCTAAGTGAACAAGACGGCGATGCGCTACTTTATCATCGCGACTGGTATCATTTTAGTGTCTGGCTGTTCGCTTTACTCAATAGTAAAAAGAGAATTGTTCTGCCAGCAAATGATAAGCCGGCAACTTTATCAGAGCTGTCGTCGCACTATTCGTTCAGAGTCCCTTCTGAATTACCTCAACACGCCAGCCCTGAAGCGCCGCCTTTAACGCTGAATGGCAGCTTAAATTCTCAACTGACCTTTTTCACCTCGGGCAGCAGTGGCAAACCCAAAGCCGTCAGAAAAACGCTCAGGCAGTTATGGTTAGAAGTGATTACGCTGGAACAAACCTTTGCGGAGCAATTGGGCCTTGCCAATATACTGACAACGGTGACACATCAGCACATTTACGGACTGTTATTCACGGTACTTTGGCCACTTGCTGCGCGCCGTCCGGTGACTTTGCCTTTAGTCGATTATCCTGAGCAGTTGCAGCAAATATTGGCGAAAGCTAATTGCCAGCGTTACGCTTTAGTAAGCAGCCCTGCGCATTTGCAGCGGCTGGATAATTTACCTCAGCTTGCTAAGTGCAAGCATTCTTTGGCCACGGTCTTCTCATCGGGCGGTCCGCTATCCGATTCTGTTCCTGAAGATTTTGCTGAACATGAGTTAAACGCGCCAATTGAAGTGTATGGTAGTACGGAGACCGGAGGTATAGGCTGGCGTCGGCGCAACCCGGGCTCTAATGAAAACTTTCAGACTCTGGCGGGAGTTGATGCGAGCTGCAATCACAACGGTTTACTGGTTATTCAGTCACCGTATCTGAATAATCCGCAAAAGCCTTACACAACAGAAGATAAAGCCCTGCTTCAGGGGCAGGGAAACTTTCAGTTGTTGGGGCGGCAGGACCGAATTGTAAAAATTGCCGAAAAACGAGTGGCTCTGAACGAAGTAGAACAGTTTATTCAGCGCCATGACTGGGTCGAGTCAGCTAAAGCTTGTGTGCTACATAGCCCGCGTGTTGAACTGGGCTTAGTTTTAATATTAACGCCTGAAGGCGTTAATCAGCTTAGCACTCAGGGGCGATTTAAAGCGCGACAAGAGTTGCGACACCACTTACTGCAGCGATTTGAAAAAGTGGTTGTACCTAAACGTTTCCGTTATGTGCAGCAGTTGCCATATAACGGTGCCGGTAAAGTGACACAAACCGATTTACAGGCCTTGTTCGAAGAGGAATAGCAATAACATGCAGACTCAATTACCTGATTTTATAAGTTTCTCCGAAGGGCTCAGTGACACAGAAAAGCCTCTACTCTGTGGTCGGTTTAAGCTGGCGGCGGACTGTATTTATTTGCAAGGGCATTTTCCTTCAACCCCGATTCTTCCCGGGGTTGCTCAAATGGACTGGGTCATTCAGCTAGCGGGGCAACATTGGTCGACACCAACATCCATTCAGCGTATTGAAGTGCTAAAGTTTAACGACATGATTTTGCCTGGTGCGACAGTCGATTTGCTGATTGAAAGAAAGCGCGATGACTGCATCACGTTTAAATACTCTGACGGTGATAAAGCACTGTCTTCCGGACGTCTGGTGTTTAATTAATATGTCTCAGTATTGCTTTCTTATTCCTATTTATAATCACGATAAGACCATCACTGCGACGGTTGAGCGACTGCTGCCTTATGAGTTGCCAATTATTATTGTTGATGATGGCTCAAATGATCACACCAAGGAAGTTTTGGCGACTTTGGCGGAAGAGCATAAGTCGCTTGTATTACTGCACACGCTTCCCGAAAATAGCGGCAAAGGCGGAGCGGTTATGGCTGGCTTTCATGTAGCCGCTGAAGAGGGCTTTACTCACGCGCTGCAAATAGATTCAGACGGCCAGCATGATAGTAACGATATTCCTGAATTTTTAGCCTTATCAAAGCAAAACCCCGGTGCGCTGATAAGTGGATACCCTCAATACGATGAGAGCATGCCGACCAGCCGACGCATTGGGCGCAAGATCACCCACTTTTGGGTGCATATCGAAACCTTATCGATGCAGATAAAGGATACTATGTGTGGTTTTCGGGTATATCCCTTGTACCAGACGGTCGGCTTGATAAAGCGTCGTCATATCGGCACACGCATGGATTTCGATATTGAAATTATGGTGCGTCTATACTGGGCAGGTACACCGGTTTTGTTTATTCCAACCAAAGTGATTTATCCACAAGGCGGACAGTCACATTTTCGCGCACTGCAGGACAACCTGAAAATTTCCTGGCTGCATACGCGCCTGTTTTTCGGCATGTTGCCGCGCATACCACTTATATTACTGCGCAGGTTTAAAAGCTAATTATGGTGGAGAAGCACTGGGCGAAAAAGAAAGAGCGCGGCAGCTACTGGGGCATCGTTATTGTTCTTCGAGCCTATCAGTATGGCGGCCATTGGCTAATGCGGCTGATTCTAGCGCCAGTGATCACTTACTTCTTTTTGACCGGGGGGGATCCTCGTAGGGCCTCTCTCGACTTCCTTCGTCGCGTGCATTCATATGCTGCTGAACGGTCTCCTTTTACTGCTGAGCCGGGTTGGCGCCAAAGTTGGTACCATTTCTGGCAGTTTGGTTTGCACGCTCTGGCAAAAATTGATGCCTGGGTCGGTAAGGTGTCTAAAAACCAGGTGCGTAACTGTGGTGATACCCACTTTGATGATTTAGAGAAACAGCCCCAGGGCGGCATTCTTATTGGTAGCCATCTGGGTAATCTGGAAGTTGCGCGAGCGCTGGCTTCAAAAAAGTATACCCGGCGCATGAATGTACTGGTGTTCACTCAGCATGCGCAGTCGTTTAACCGTGCATTGAAAGACGTAAACCCGAAAGTCGATATCGACCTGATTCAGGTGACCGACATTGATATGGGGCTGACTATACTGCTGAAAGAGCGCATTGAACAAGGCGAGTTTGTGGTTATTGTCGGTGATCGCACTTCGGTGACTCAGCCCGGACAAACCATAGAGCAGGACTTTTTAGGTAAGCCAGTCTCATTTGCCTTAGGACCGTGGATATTAGCCAGTGTGTTAGAATGCCCGGTGTATTTTTTGTTCTGCTTAAAGAACCCCAACGACGGGCATTACGATTTATATCTGAACCACGCGTGTGACCAACTCAAACTCCCCCGGAAAAGCAGGCGGGAAGCTTTGCAGCCAGTGCTGAAAGCTTATAGTGAAACGCTGGAGAAGCTGGCGATGCGCTACCCTTATCAGTGGTTTAATTTTTTTGATTTCTGGAAGAAGGACAGTCAGTAGTATGACGACATCGATTATAGCCTTTGGTGGCCGCCCGTTGACCATTAAAGACGTGGTAGAAATAGCCAATGGCAAAGCGCAGATCGCGTTAAGCGACGCGCCGGAGTTTGTCGAAAAAGTCGATGCCGGGGTTCGTTTTCTGGATGAGCTGTTAGAGCAGGACGGCGTGATTTATGGCGTGACAACGGGGTACGGAGACAGCTGCACAGTATCGGTACCGGAGAACCTGGTTAACGAGTTGCCCATTCATCTTACGCGTTTTCATGGTTGTGGCCTGGGTGACACCTTTGATGAACAGGAAACCCGCGCTATTCTGGCAACCCGCTTAAGCTCGTTGGCACAAGGTTATTCCGGTGTCAGCTGGGAGCTGTTGGAACGCCTGGTGGTGATGTTGAATGAAAACATGCTGCCGCTTATTCCAAAAGAGGGCAGTGTTGGTGCCAGTGGTGATCTTACGCCTTTGTCGTACATTGCCGGCGCGCTTATTGGTGAGCGTGACGTGCGCTTCCGGAATAAAGTGATGAACAGCGCAGAAGCCTTTGAGCTGCTTGGTATGTCGGTTCACAAACTGCGGCCAAAAGAAGGCCTGGCCATTATGAACGGTACCGCCGTGATGACGGCTTTGGCTTGCCTTGCCTGGGACCGGGCGGAGTACTTAACCCGGTTATCCAGCCGCATTACCTCCTTGGCGAGCATAGCTCTGGAAGGCAACAGTAACCATTTTGATGACCTGCTGTTTGCCGTGAAACCCCATAAAGGGCAGCAACAGGTCGCCAGCTGGATCCAACAAGATCTGAACCATGTGGAGCATCCGAGGAATTCATCGCGTCTGCAGGACCGGTACTCCATCCGCTGCGCGCCTCATGTTATCGGCGTACTTAAAGACAGTTTACCGTGGTTTAAAGAAACCATAGAAAATGAATTAAACAGCGCCAATGACAACCCCATTATTGATGGCTTAGGTGAGCATGTTCTGCACGGCGGGCACTTCTACGGCGGCCACATTGCTATGGTGATGGACTCGATGAAAACTGCTGTGGCGAACCTGGCGGATTTACACGACCGGCAAATGGCGTTGTTGATGGACACAAAGATGAACCACGGTTTGCCCTCGAACTTGTCTGCGGCAGAAGGTGAGCGTAAGTCTATTAACCACGGCTTTAAAGCGGTGCAGATTGGTTGCTCAGCCTGGACTGCGGAAGCATTAAAACTGACTATGCCAGCCAGTGTCTTTTCGCGCTCAACCGAATGTCATAACCAGGACAAAGTGAGCATGGGTACTATTGCTGCCCGTGACTGTATTCGTATTCTGGAGCTGACCGAACAGGTGGTTGTTGCAACTTTGCTGGCGGCTTATCAAGGTGTTGAACTGCGTAAGCGTATTACAGACAAACCGGTGAACCCATCGGCCGGTGTCTTAGAAATGCTTCGAAGTCTGGCCGATCAGTTTGAGCTGCTGACCGAAGACCGCCAGTTAGAGCCGGAGTTGCGCTATTGGTTGACCCAGTTACGCTTAAAAGTCTGGAACTTGTATCAGGAGCCAGCATGAAGCAAGCCAGTTTGATTATTGATGTTCCTTTTTTTGATGTCGACGCGATGCACGTTGTCTGGCACGGGCATTACATAAAATACATTGAAATGGCGCGTAGTGAGTTACTGCGTACCTTCAATTATGATTACCCCGATATGGAAGCCAATGGCCATTTATGGCCTATTGTCGATTTGCGCTTAAAGTACGTCGCGTCGGCTAAATACGGACAGCACATTCGGGTGACTGCCACTTTGGTGGAGTGGGAGCATCGACTGAAAATGAATTATGAAATTCGCTGTGTTGAAAGTAATGAACTGTTGACCAAAGCTACCAGTGTGCAGGTAGCCGTGTGCAAAGAAACGCGGGAAATGCTGTTTGAATCTCCTGACATTGTGTTTGAAAAGCTGGGAATTGAGCGCTGATGATGCGTTTACTGGTAGCAATGATGTTGCTTATGGTCTCAGCGGTTATCGCTGCCGAAGATAAGATGACGTTAAAGGCGCTGTCGGCACTTGAAAAACAATCAGAACCTTTACCGCTTTCGCTGGAGTTCAGTCAGAAAAAACAGTTATCGGGTCTGCCGAGACCTTTGGTGAGTGCAGGCCAGTTGGATATTAGAAAAGACGAAATAGTCTGGACAACAGAGCAACCACAACAACAACAGTTAACTATTAACCGTCAGGGTATTTTTGAGCAAGGTAATGAAGACTCTGTAAGTGGTAGTGACACCATTGCGCAATTGTTACTGGCGATTCTGCAGCAGGATGAAGCCGTATTGAAGCAGCAGTTCAGGCTTTCGCTAGAGCAGAATTGTGTGGTGATGGTTCCGGAAGCTGACGCTTTAGCCAGTGTGATTGAAAAAATACACAGTTGCGGTACTAACAGTGTTGAGCTTGTGGAGCTGTTTGAGCAAAACGGTAACACCACCCGTATAGAACTGAGCAAAAGGTAAGATGGCATGAAGGGTGTACGCGCAGCTTTGGCGACTCGATTACTGTTGTTATTTGTTGTCATTGTTGTCATTGTTGGCGTTGTAGCGGCGTTGTCTGCGCAACTGTCTAATACTCAGTGGAGCAGTAGTCTGGCCGATGCTCTGCCAAATGAAGTGTCTGAGTTACAGCGCAGTTACTTAGCAAGTCAGCAACCTAATGCGCAGCAATTGCTGTTGGGTTTTGAGTCACAGCATTATTCTGGCAGCGATATACTGCCTATTGTGCAAGAACAATTGAATTTACTGACTGAAGCTGAGCCGACCATTAAACTGGCGGAAATGACAAATCCGAAAGCGGTGTTGTCATTTTACCAGAATCAGGCCGGTCGCTTAGCAACACAGAACGACATGCAAGCGCTTGAGAGCGGCGACTACGTAGCACTAATAAGTGAAGCACAAAAAGCCTTACAAAGCCCTGCACCTGTTTTAATGCCTTTAGAGCAGGACCCACTATTACTGACACAGCGTTTTGTACAGCAATTACCGGACTTAATGCCAGGATATAAGAGTCATAATGGACTGTATACCCGCACTTCGAATTCCATTCATCAGGTTTTAGTGCCTCTGCGTATTGCGGGTGATGCGTTAAGCGTGACTCAGTCAGGGCAGTCTGTTCTGGTTATAAATGACTTTATTGCCAAAGTAACTGATCAGTTACCGGGAATTAATGTTTATCGAAGCGGCTTGCTGTTTCATTCCGATGCAGCGGCAAAGCAGGCGAAGCTGGAAATGACCTGGTTTGGCGGACTGTCTCTTCTGCTGGTATTAGCTTTATTAGTCTGGGTGTTCCGCTCTGGTCAGCAATTGTTTTATACGTTGCTACTACTAAGTGTGTCGGCAGCGACAGGGCTACTGACCACTTTGTTATTAAGCTCCCGGCCGCATGTGCTGATGTTGGTGTTTGCCACCAGCTTTATCGGACTGTGCATTGACTATGTTATTCATGGCTTTATCGCCCGCAGTCATGGTGCTACGGCCTGGTCTGCACTAAAGCCGGCTTTGTGGCTTAGCGGGCTAACCACCATTTTTGGTTATATTTTGCTTCTGTTGCTACCACTACCGTTGTTACAGCAATTAGGTATTTTTATGGCAGTGGCTTTATTCACTGCCATTGTTCTGGTGGTTGTTACGTTACCCTGGTTGCCGCAGCCAGGGGCGTCGCGCCCCGGCTGGCAGCGATTTTGCCATAGCATGGCGATGCTTTACCGACAGATGCGCCAGCCAGGCACTACTGCATGGTTGAGTGTTATGGCGTTAGCAACACTGGGCCTGTTGCTTTGGTCTTTTACCGCCAATGACAATGTTCGTTTGCTGGCCAGTTCACCCGAGTCGTTACTGCAACAGGAAAACCACCTGCGAAAAACTACGGACTTTTATTTTCAGCCAGATGTATTGTTAGTGTCGGGAGAAACCCAGCAGCAAGCATTGGAACGGACAGGTGACCTTGGTGACATTGATGGCAGTGTTAGCTTGTACGACTATATGTTGCCAGCGTCAGAGCAGCAGCAACTGCTGCAACAGCAGCAAGAATTATTTAAAAGCCCGGAAGGGAAGACTTATCTGCAATGGTTAGGCATTGGGCAGCCGGTATTCTCCAGTGAGCTGCAAGAGCACCCATTACAGAATCAATTTTTATATCCAATGGAAGACGGCTGGATGAGTGTTGTTCGGCTAAAGCAGCCCTTTAGCCATGGTGATATCACCGAGAGCCCCGGAAAACTGGAACATTTTAATCCCATTGAGCACGCATCAGATGCACTGGCCGAGTACCGACATTCTATGCAGTTGTGGCTTATCGCTTTGCTGCTTGTGTCGTTGCCTATACTGGCAATGTTTTTGCGCAATCAGCAAGCTAACAAACTGCAGATTCAAGCTGCATGGCAGGTTACCTGTGTGATGACATTGTCCGTGTCGACAGCGTTGCTGTTGGCACAGCTGATACAACCACTGAACTTGTTTCATTGCATTGGCGCGATGTTCGTACTGGTGCTCAGCATTGATTACGGCGTTTTTTGCGCCGGCAGGTTGAAGCGCGAACATGCGCTGCAAGCCATTTATTTGTCAGCTTTCACGACCATGGTGGCTTTTGGTGCCTTGAGTTTCAGCTCGACACCAGCCATTGCGGCTTTTGGAATTATTGTTTTAATTGGGGTTTTTACGAGCGCCCTGTTCAGTCCGTTGATAATAGAGTCACCTGATAACTAAGGAAAAGAATCATGGAAGAGTCAATTTATGATGTGGTGATTATTGGTGCCGGACCGGCAGGTTCGACAGCAGCCGCGATGTTGGCGAATGCCGGAAAGAGCGTGTTGGTAGTTGAGAAACAAGAGTTTCCAAGGTTTTCTATTGGCGAAAGCTTACTGCCTCAATGTATGACCTTTATTGAAGAAGCCGGGCTATTAGATGCGGTACTGGAT
>Ga0208813_1000113_pt1 | contig 77560 bp, 85 predicted proteins | sample MalvireepMed_904_FD_184250 | JGI IMG/M metagenome (GOLD analysis project Ga0208813, IMG submission 184250) | Marine viral communities from the Global Malaspina Expedition - Malaspina viral metaG DeepMed_904 (SPAdes) (version 2) | ecosystem: Environmental > Aquatic > Marine > Oceanic | place... | reverse complement strand
GTAGCAATGGGACCTAGCTCCGGGTTTAATGAGGCCTGAAGTTTGGTCCTCACATTTGTGAGGCGCTCATTGACCAGTTGTCTGGCGAAGTAGACGTCAGTGTCATCACTAAAGATGATTGTGACTTGAGATAGTCCGTAGCGAGACACTGAGCGGGTGTATTCAAGGTTAGGTAACCCCGCCATAGCAGTCTCAATAGGAAATGTAACTCGCTGCTCAACTTCTAAAGGCGTGTAGCCAGGTGCTTCAGTGTTGATAACTACCTGAACATTGGTAATGTCTGGTACAGCATCAATAGGTAAACGGTTGAAGTTCCAGATCCCAAGCATGCTGACAAATAACACTAATGCCATGATCACTGAACGGCCATTCAGAGACGCTCTTAATATGGTATCTAACATAGTTTCCTCTTAATGGTCGTGTGATGCGCCTGACTTATCTATGTCGGCTTTTATAACGTAACTGCTACTGGTGACGTATTCTGTTCCAGGTTCAAGACCACCCCTGACTTCAGCCCACTCACCAGCTTGTTCTCCTAACTCAAGCATTCGTACTTCGTAGGTAGTGCCTACTTTTGCGTACACGACCTGAAAATCTCTAAATGCTTGAATGCCATCACGCTTAACCGAAAGAGGTACCTCGTGAATATTTGTGGTAACGGTTCCTTTCACCATCGCCCCAGGGCTCAGGCTTCCTGATTGGTTTTTAATCGATACGCGTATTGCCACACCCTCAAGGCCGTCCATTTCAGGGCTTATGTAATCGATTTGACCTTCTATGGGCGCAGCTACCCCTTCAATCACAAGAGAGACGGGGTTACCCAATTGAATTTTTGAACGATTTTCAGGGAAGACAAACAGCTCTGCGGCTAAAGACTTTTTATCTACAATTCGTAGTAACTCTTTACCTTTGGTTTGCTCGCCGGTATTAATGTTTCTGTTGGTAACGACGCCACTAATAGGGGCATAGATAGTGTAAGAATTTAGACTTTTATCACTCTCTACCGTCAGAAGTGGCATGCCTTTTTTTACATCATCACCCAGATTGACATGTACCTTTCTCACAAGACCATCAAAGCGGGCAGAAATGGTTCTGGTGTTCTCTATCGGTGAAATCAATTGCCCGTAGGCTGAAATGGTCTTACGTATGTTTGCTGGGCCAGCTTTCTCTGTTTTAATTCCGCTTGCCTTTGCTATTTCATCATTGATAACGACTCGGCCTTCAAAGTTGTCATAAGACCAGGTGTATTCTTTGCCTTGAAACTCGGCATTAAGTTTCACAGCAAAAGAATGAGGCTCATAGATGGCCATATCTCCTCTCAAGTAGTCTTCCTGCTGATAAAATCCGATGTTATCTTTAACATCGCCCAGCCGATCTAGAACAACATCGACCTTGACGTTGTCTGGACTAATCGGTTGGCCTGATTGTGATGCCCATACCCTGAACTCAGGTGGAACTCCATCCTCGTATATGGCTAATTCAATGGCAAAATTACCCTGTCTTAGCATTCTTCCGTTGTTTGGTCCTTTCTCTACCTCTTCGTAGACAGCCTCCGCATTCTCCACTGCGTGTGCGGGAGTAGATACCAGCGGAAGTAACGCCAAATGCATAGCCAATATCAGGCCTTTACTGCGTAGATTTTTCATTAATGATTTCCTTTGAGTTACAGGGCAACACCAGCCAGGCGCTCAATTTCGACACGATTGAGGTGAGCCTGGAATTGCAGGTTTAATAATGTTTCTTGAGCCTGGATGAGGTCTTGCTGAACAGAGCTCCACTGAACAAAGCTGTACTTTCCTAACTTGTAGGCATTTTCTGCTTCATCAGCTGCGCGCTGAAGGCTGGGGATCACTTTTTCTTGTAGTGATGTGACAGAGTTTTGATACCGCTCATATGAACGAACGTAGTTCGCTAGGTCGGTTTCCATACGAATACGGGTAGCCTCAGCATCGGCACGGTAAGCTGCTTGTTCAGCTCCGAGTGCCCGTATTTGGGCCGCATTACGGTCAGGACGGCCCAGGGGGATCGTAAATCCGGCTACCAGACCATAATCATTGGCCGCTTCATTGCGACGAATTCCAGCGTTGAAACGCCATTGAGTTTTTGCTTCGGACTTAGCAAGTTCAGCTTTTGATTTGGCAACTCTCTCGTCGCTTAAGAAGATTGGTTAGATACTCTCTGAGTTGTTCAAAGTTAATACGTTTAGTTGGTAAATCTAAAACACCTTCAACCTCAGAAAACGACGGTTCGTACTCCCCCCATTGAGAAGCCAGACTCTTAACGGCTGCATCAATTTCATAACTGCTGTTGTGGAGGGAGAGCTTTTTTTCTTCTAGATTAGCTATTGCCTGATACCTGTCTGCATCTGGAGCAGCTCCGGCTCTTACACGTCGGCTAACTTCTTTTTCTACACGCTCAAGCTCAGCTACGGCGTCATTTTCAAGCTCTTTTTTCTTTTGAAAGTACAGGGCAGAAAGATAATATCTCGCCGTTTCAGAAGCGATGTCTAATCGTTTTACTTCCTGCTGTATGACTAAGCTAGACTTCTCTCTCTCGGCAATAATGGTCCGTTTATCTAATAGCTCACTTTCTAGCAACCAACTTAGGCTCAGTGTGGATTGAGTACTTCTTATATTGCTGTATGAGCCTGTTCCCATGGCATCTTCAAGCATGAAACTAAGCTCTGGCCGTTGCCCCACACCTGCTTGCTGAATGTAGCCATCAGCGCCTTTAATTAGCTCGTTATATCCCGGTAAGTCTGGGTGTTGAAGCAATGTCTTATTGACAGCCTCTTTAAGTGAAATCGAATTTAAATTCTCCTTATCATCACTGGCATACACAGGTAGCCATGCAATCATTGCCGTAGCAAAGACGACACCGATGAAAAGTTTGGTGAATAAAAACCGACCGACAATCGGTTTTTTATAGAAAGATTTTGGCTTTGGCGAGCCATGAGTAATAACACCATAAAACCGACTACCAATCGGTTTTATGGGCAGAACTTTTTTTTGGTTTTCCACAAAAGTCACTCCTAATGATGAAAAAAGGTTTCAACGAGGTGATGGAAGGTGTCTAGGCTTAGCAGGCAAAATAAACTGATTAGAATGAGAGAACCATAAAGCGAGAAATTCGTGATGGTGCTTGCCGGTTGCTGCGTCAACAGGTTCTCGATGCGAGCCTTAACCTCATTGCCACTGAAGTTACATTGAATGTTGGCCTCTACTTGGCCTCTTTCATATGTACTGATAATTTTCGACACCTTCAATAAGGTAGTAGCAATATCAAACTTAGAAACTCCACTTGAGACCACAAAGCTATCTGCTATTAACTCCATTGAGAAAGCCATTTCATGCTGAAGCCTTTTGCTGATGCTTCTTGGGAAAAATGAGGACATAAAACCAAAAATGAGCTTTTTTAAGGAGTCTCTGTTCTTAACATGGCTGAGTTCGTGCAACTGAACAATCTTTAACTCAGAGGCATCAAGCTTAGTTGCAAGACCTTTCGTTATGAATGTCTGGGGGTTGATTAGCCCTGCTGAGAACGCATTTGGCTCTCTAACGTCAAGGAGCCCCTCGCTATCAGAAAATGTCCTGAAGTGAGTGAATGTTTGTGCATGCCTAGCAGCTAATACACAGCTTTTGACAAAGGTGAAACTGAATACAAGGATCAACAGTATTGTCGGATAAATATGCCAACTGTTTATTACAAACTCATTAGAATGATGCCAGTGCATCATATCAGACAATTTGGGGAAAATAGTCTCTAGTGATAATGCGAGGAGTACAGGCGAAGCTATAGCTAGTGCCCATGGCATACTTACCGTTAGCCACATAAGTTTTTGTTTACGAGCTGGAGCAAGGGTGAAGGACCACAAACCCGTGTTGGCACTAACTAATAAGCTTGATGCAAAAATACCGCTAAAGAACGCGACTGTCCCTAGAGAGAGTATATTAAGCAGGAACGCTGCTAGGTCAAAAAACAAACCAATTACTCCACATCTGACATAGTTCGCTGCCTATCAATGAGCGCTTCCAGCTCAGAAATTTCTTTATCAGATAGGCTAGATGATATGGAAGAGAAAGCCGCATGAAGTGCACTTTCAGGGCTTTCAAAGAAGTCCTTGGTCAAGTCTACAAATAATTCTCCAATGAAGTCATCTTTTGTTTTTGCTGCTTGATATACATAGGCATAGCCAGTTTTATGGCGTTTCAGTAAACCTTTTTTGTAAAGCCTGTCTAGAGTACTTTGAATGGTATTCAGTGTGCCACCACGTTTAGGCTCAAAATACGCGTAAACCTGCTTAGCATCAGCATCACCATATTCCCAGAAAAATTGTAGCGCGGCTTTTTCAAGTTCACCTAAGTTCACAGTATTGGTCACCTTCTTAGTTTGGCAAGTAATCATTACACATGTAAAACCGATCGTCAATCGGTTTTGTTGTTATTTTTCATGCTTGTGATGTTATAGGGAGTTAACTTAGCCACATGTATTCTCAATGGAAGCCTAAAAATAACGTCCGTCGAATCTGAATACAGTTATATCATCTATTTAGGCCAGTGTGTGTGTAACTCATCAATAACGTAAACGTGTGTATGTCGCTTAAGACCATTGCTAGAATGAGGGTGATCGTCAGGCAGATCATAATGCGTATGCTCAATTTCACTAAGATCGTCAGCGGGCCATAACATTACTGCTACGATCACTGCCACGAGTGTAACGAGAGCAAATACTAAAAAGGTTATGGGTAACCCCCAAGTGGCACCCAACCATCCAGCTAGAGGATAGGATATGAGCCAACATGTATGTGAAAGTGAAAACTGAGCAGCAAATAAATCTGGACGATCTTCAGGATGTGAGGAGCGGGTCAGTAAACGTCCAGAAGGTGTCTGCACCATTGCATAACCAAAACCTAATAATGACCAGATCACCATCAACATGTTTGGACTACTGATGTTTGAGGCCACTACCAAGCCTAATGTTAATAGTAGGCTTGCTATAAGCATTAATGTGCGGTCTTTTACAACTCTCAACATAGCGGGCATAAGCAGTGCAGCTAACATAGAGCCTCCTCCGAAAAATGCTAGCGCCATAGCTGTGTCCTGGGCAGTCAGGCCAAACTTGGCTTGCATGATAACTACCGTATTAACAAACACCATGGCTCCGGCTGCAGTAACACCGAAATTAAGTGCTAGTAAGCCGCGTAATCGGGGCGTCGCTAGGTAGAAGCGGATACCTCTTGTTGTCTTTTGTATGAAGCTCTTCTCCGTTCTTGGGCTAGGGCGGATTATTGGAAGACTAACGCTGGCTACTAAGACGGCTGAAGCGATAAAACCCAATACGGTACCTGAAAATAAGCCATGCCAACTCATGAACGATAGCAGCAGGGCTGCAAGTGTCGGGCTGATGAGGTTTTCCATATCATAAGCCAACCGAGACAATGAAAGAGCATTAGTGTAGTCATCTTCATCGGTAAGAATGTCTGGGATTGTGGCTTGAAATAAAGGCGTAAAACAGGCTGAGGTTGATTGTAAAAAAAAGATTAAAAGGTAGACCTGCCAGACCTCCGTTACAAAAGGCAAAAATAGGGCAACCCCTGCACGAATTAAGTCTAGCGATACTAGTACCTGCCGCCGTGGCAATGAACGCAATAGAGCCGAAGCGAAAGGCGCGATGAATACATATGCCAGCATTTTTATAGTTAAAACGGTACCTAAAATAAGACCTGCGTTTTCTTGTGCTAGCTCATAAGCTAGCAAGGCAAGTGCGACTGTAGCAAGTCCAGTACCTAATAGTGCAATCACCTGAGCCAAAAAAAGGTGTCTGTATATCGTATGGGTTAAAACTTTTAGCATCTAGAGGTACTCCATGACAGATAAATCAAGATTTGTTTGATTGTACTCATCTGCAGTTCTTGCTCATCTAGTTTAATTATTTAAAATCGTTTTCGACATACTGTAACGAGAAGACAAGAATTTCTACAACATGAAAAAAGCTTTTCTAAAGCACCTAAATAACAAACTAGTTCATAATTATCGAAGCGAGAATAATACTCAGATTCTACTTAAACCATTTAATAAAACTCTATAAACTACAGTAAATAGTTGGTTGGTATTTGTGCATGTGATTAGTCGGAAATCAGAAAGCACCTTGTTCTAGTTGAAATGAATAATCATAGTTCAAAATAAACTTGATTTTAGTTATGCTCAATCAAATAATCGCTTGCTAATCTTTTATAAAGTTGACATGTTTTTATCTTTAGCTACCTAAAACTGTGGGACTATATATCTAAAGAAGGGGCAATCGTTTTTACCTATATCTCTAATATGACGACAACGTTCCAATTTGATTTAGATAAGGGATGATATACATACTCTTATTCTGAGACCACATAATAAAGTGGATGATGATTGTAGTGATGCATCCGTATTGTTTTTCGGGTACAAGTAAAAGAGCCTACCGCTTTACGAGTCAATGAATCCCCCCATTACCTTTTGATATTGGTTTTGGGGGCTTTTGTATCCATGTTTACATGAAGATCGACATAAGCATATCGATGATGCCTTGTTTATCACAATATTGGTAGATTTCTATTAACTTTTCAATAACTTCATACCACAACATCATTCTTTGACTTTCTGTTTCACTTTTATGTCTATGCATTAAGGTTCTCCTAAAAAAATAAAAAAACGGCCTATAAAAACAAGGCTCATCTTTATTTACTGTTTTTGAGAAATAACGCTTTTTTCTCGTATCAAATTTAATGATTGGTCGTAGTAATATTTCATTCACATTTTCTGTGGATAACCTTGTCAGTAACATCAGAAATGCCTTGTAAGTATAGGGAAAATACTGGTTGGTCAATAATTAAGCAGAACTGATTGAAGCGTTGACATCACACTGGTAAATTGCTACTTTCGTAATCAATATCGCTACTCGCGATACTTGGCTCCCGCCAAGCTCACCAAGATACGTCCACTGGCCGTACTCACAGCTCAATAGAGCAAATCCGATTGAAGTAACTTTATTTCCGACAGAAATCTTTTGTGTGTCTGCACAGCTGTACGTTTTTTTGTGCCTCCAGATTAAAGGTTTCTGATCGACATTTAATTGTCGATTGAAAGCGGCTTGCTGACCGTTTAATCCAGCACTCAATCACCCTTCAGGGCACATACACTGCCCTCTAGGGATAGCTTTGTCTGTGCCATTCCGAAGGATTTTTAATTCAAGGAGGCACAAATGGAGTTTAAAAAGCTGAGACGTGATGAAGTCCTGAAAGATGTTATTCAACGGGCGGGGACAAATGCAGAATTTAGACCATCAAAAGTTGAAAAGAAGGACGACCATGTTTCCAGAGCATATTGGGCTGGAGACAAGTTAGTAATCATTCTCGAAAAGGCACGAGCAGTCGTGGGCTATAACCTTTTCAGCAGATCCCAACTTAAACGAGCAAAAAGATATTCGCATGCTTTCCTAGTAGAGAAGCGGGTTTTATGGCAAAGGAGTGAGCAATGATCCTCAGTCCTAGTCGCGTTCAAAAAGGGCAGACTTGTATGAAACAAGTCTGGTACCACTATAAGTTGGGTATAAGACCAAAGGTTACTTCAGCAAACCTTGCTTTTGGTAAAGCGGTGGATGACACCGTTATGGATTACTTAAAAGCAGTAACGCTAGGTACACGGATTTCTTCAATTGAAGATGTCTTTGTTAGACATTGGAAAAAGCAAACATCAGTTTCACTTGAGTATTCGGCCACACAGTCGGAGAACAAACTGAAAGAGATGGGCGCTGCGATGGCTGGCAAGTTTCCAGTTAAATGGGAAGAGTCCGGACTAATGGTTTTTATCATGCCAGACGGTTCACCTGCATTGCAGGTTGAACTCGCAGTTCAGATATCACCGAAAGATAGCTTAAAAGGATATCTCGATTTAATCGCTATGGATCAGATTGGCAGAATCATCATTTTAGACATCAAAACAACAGGTGTCGCCTACGATGATTTGTTTGTTCGTCAATCAGATCAATTAACGGCTTATCAACTGCTAGTAGATAGTCATGCAGAGACATTAGGTATAGAACAGGCCGACCAGGTTGGTTTCATGTGCTTGCACAAGAAAAAAGACCCAGTAATCCATCTACCCCAAATAGTCGACCGCAGACCAACAAATCGAGTTAGAGAATATATTCAAACCTGTCAGTGGTTTGTTAACGACTACAACAACGGACGGTTTAACCGCAGTCCGCTTGGAGCCTTTAACAGCCCTTGTTCAATGTGTAACTTTAGTAGGTTATGCAGCGAGGGATGCACTGAAGATTTGTCTATTCCTGATAGGGCGATGTCTGCCCTGCAGTTGGCAGCATAGGAGGGCGATAAGTGATGCAATTAGCACTCAATTTCGATCTCCTTCCCTTAGAGCCAGATGAATGGAATTTAACCCAAGAACTGGCCGAGGAGCTGCACGAAAAGTTCTATATTCGAAGCATTAAGTTATTGAGAGACTCTGTTAGAGGAGGTAAACAATGGCAAGAATTAATGTCCTGGATAGATGAACCTATCGTTAATGATAATCGCCCCTTTAGCTTTGCAACTTGTTGCAAGATGATAGGGATTGAAGATCCAGAAGCGAACCGCGAAACAATTAAAAAATATTTAGCTATGTAAATAGTTAGAAATCGTTTCACCCAAAGGGGTGGTTTTTACCACCGCCCCTTTAGGGGTAGTGGTATTTCAAATTAGGAGATAACACATGAAAACGATGCAATACGATATCGGTTTAACATTCGGCATTGATGCTGCTGTAGGTCAATTCATCACTGGATATGAACCTGGTTCTCAGTATGTTCCATCAGCTGAAGAAAATTATCGTTTTGACAAAAGTGTTTTACGAGACCTTATGGTCTGGTGGAACATGAACCTATCTGGAAACAATAAAGATGGCATGTATTTGTTCGGACCTACTGGTGCGGGTAAATCAGCTGCTTTAGTCAACTTCTGTGCATTACTAAATATACCGATGTATGAAAAAACGATATATGAAGGGATGGAATTTGATGTTTTGATGGGGCGTACCGAAATCGTTGGTGGAGATACCGTATTTATGTATGGTGTTGTTCCACTGGCGATGGGTGCAGAAAATGAACCTGGAATACTTGTGCTCAATGAGATTGACCGAGCAGATGATGCAGTCTTAACTGGATTATATGAAGTATTAGCAGGACGTCCCTTAGTTCTGGATGCGGCTGGCCATCATGTTGTAAAACCTGACAATGCATTTTGTTTTGCTGCCACAGGTAATACAAATATGGCTGGAGCCAGTGACGATTACAGTAATGCTAATAAGCAAGACTTAGCATTTGTTGATCGTTTCTGGAAAGTATCTGTGGGCTACCCAGAAAAAGAAGTGGAAATGACTATTCTGAAGTCTGTGGTACCGGATTTATCTGACGAGTTGCAAGAAAAAATGATTGATGTTGCCAATGACATTCGATCTCTGCATACCGAAGGTGAAAATCGGATTCCATTAACCATGAGTACTCGAACACTTTTACGCTGGGCTAACATGACTAAGGCTTATCATGGATTCAGTAGTGCAATAGATGTTTCACCTATTGCTTACGCAATGGATCGGGCTCTACTTAATGTAGCTGACCGACCAACGCGAGCCGCTATCATCGAAGTTGCAGAATTACACATTGGTGATGCATGGGCTTCTGAAACTACAAAGGCAACATGGACTAATGGAGGTAATCCACTCAATGACTGATTTATATGAGCTTTACCGAAAAGACAGCCCTAGTAGTCAAGGGACAAAAGACTGGGTAATCAAAGTCACAGCGTCAAACGAACTTACCGTGATGTTTGGTAAGACCGGCTCCAAGCTTCGCACTAGAGTACTTAAACTAGACAAAAATGTGGATGCCTGGAGTGAACAGCTGGAGCGTGTTAAACAAAAATTGAATGATGGCTATTCAAAGATTGGTAAAGCACGCATCGACGACAAAGGCAATGTCACGATGGCTCAAGATATCGAAGAGCAATCATGGAGTATGTCGGAGATAGACCAAGCTGAAGTTGAAACCGCATTGAAATCACTTGTTGATGACATTGTGGCCTATAGCTTTGACAATGGCTTTAATGAAATGCTGTTATCGGCTGAATATGACAGTAACCTGAAGGGATCCATCATCTCGTGTGATGGCTTACTGCCAAGTAGAGGATGGAAAATCATTAAAGATGATGGTTTAAACTTTCTAACAGACGGTAAGGTTATTGGTGGAGGAAAAATAGAAAGCTCATTACAGCTGTTGTTGTTAGTGGGATTATCTAAGAAGCTTCCTGATGGCTCAATTTCAGCCGTAGCGTTCAAAGGACAGAACTCGCGGGATTTAATGCCAAGCAAACGAGGCTTACCCGCTGACTTTGCAGAAGCATTAGAGCTACCGTCAAAGTATGTTCGTGAATTAGCACAGGCAATTGGTATTATTGCAAAGCCTGTACCCATTCTATCTAATGAGGATGTCAGTACGCCGGCAGCTATTTGTTTTTAACAGCCAAAAAAGCCGTCCCTTAGGGGCGGCTTTTTTTATAACTAGCTTTCCACAATATCCGGTTATTTATTCAAATCAATCTCATAGCTCTATAGAGTGCAATGTGAATTAGTCTAAATTAGGGTTAATGTATGAATCCAATTCGCATTCGTTTTGACCAGGGCACTGCTTATACTCGTGATTGGTTAGCAGACAATGAAGCAGAGGCTCAGAGAGTACTTGCGACATTCAAAACTCGAAATATCACTCCCCGCTGCGAGTGCAATGAAAAAATGCCGCCCATGTACATATCGCATAGGACAAGATATTTTCTTGCAAGAAATCCTGGCACCGGTTCACTTCATTCTCCTGAGTGTCCATCATTTGAAATGGAGACTGAAGATAGCGGCAGAATCACATATGAAAATGATGTAATCAAAACAAAAAGTGATGGAACATTATCATTAAAGATCCTAGCGCCATTGGCTTATAAAAGGGTCGACAGAGCAGCTAAGGAGGAAAGTGATATTGATTCACTTGTTCCACCCAAGCCAAAGACACAGAGCTCAAAGCGTGATGCGATGTCTTTGTCTGGACTTCTCGCATTAATGTGGGAAGAAGCTGAGTTAAACAGATGGCACCCAGGATTTAATAAACGCCGGATCTGGGCGGTGGCCAGAAATCGTTTGTTGGATGTTGCACAACGAATCTACACAAAACGGACAAATATCGCTGATGTTATTTATATTCCGGAACATTTTAATGATGCTTCTAAAGAAGCAATTGATGAGCGAAGAAGGGCCGAATTTAGCCGGATTATGACTTCTACCAGTATTTCAACAAAGTACATGGTAGTCATAGGTGGGATTCGTAAAGTCAACATACAGCAGAACTCGATAGCCATTATGCTGAGACATCAAAGTGATGCAGTGAAATACTGGGGAACCCAGCATGTTATGAAAAAAATGGAAAATAGCTTGGTGTTATCCATTCTGAATGATACCGATGATCCTAGACTGGTCTATACAATGATGGTGGTCAGTCGGGATAGCAATGATGTGCTCCACATACAAGATATTGGTTTTTTATTAGCTGATATTCACATGATCCCAACCTACTTTGAGCAAGACAGATTAATGACTGAGAAACTTATCATGGAAGGTCATAAATTCATTAAAACAATGCGTTTTGATGGTTCAAAGAACACTGTCTATCCGAATTATCTGCTAGTGGATAATCCTAACAAACCTACACCTATGGCAATATTCAGAACATTTGCTTCTGAGAATGAGATTGAGCAAAGGCACATAGCGATAAGCAGATGGAAGAATAAGTATGGCCAATATTGGATTTGGGATATGGAAACACAAGGAGAAAGCGTACCTAACCTGACAAGCTTTACTTACTCAGATCATCAATGGGAAGTGTAAGTCTAAATTTGTGAACTAGTAGTCTTGCATGCACGGGGGCATCGTAATAACATTCAATGAACTAGGTTTCTGACTCGTCATTGAATTGATGAGTAAGAACTGGAACTGGCCCAGATAATTTAGCCAGTCTCAACTACCCGAATGGGAAATATTTTTTCCTCATTCGGGGGACTAGTATTTCTATTCGGGTTTTTTCGTTTTAATAAGGAGAAACCTAATGGAAGTATTAGATCAAACAGTTTGGATTCATATCAACTATCGTACATGGCAGGGCAAGAAAACTCTGACACGTGATGAATTAAAACGATATGCTGATCCAAGCAAGACCCCACCTGAAGACCTCATCACCCCTGGTACTAAAGCAATTGCTGATCCTGAGAAGCTGAAGCGCATTAACAGTTTAGGGAAACGCATTCATCGGGAATGTGAAAAAGTCTGTCTCAAAGCGTTTGGTGCTTATGGAACGTCGATCGAAGCTGGAGAAACATTACTAGCTAGATTGCAGGAATTAAAAGACGAGCATCACATGTTAATCAGCGAATATTTGGATAGCTATGAGCAATCCAATATTGAATGGATAAATGATCATCCTCAATGGGAGGATTGGTTAAGAAATTCCATGATGAGTCGCGGAGAAATTGAGAATCGATTCAAGTTTGAATATCAAGCTTACAAAATCTCAAGTGGTGGCCAAGGAGCACTAATGAATGACGGTCTGATACAAGAGCAGAATGGCTTGTTAGGACAGTTGTTATTGGAAATCGAGAAGATGGCAAATGATGCGTGGGTTGCGTCCTATGAAAATAGAGACAAGACCGGTCAAAAAGCGTTATCGCCCATTCGCACGATATTGAACAAGCTCAAAACACTGAGCTATATCAGTAATAAAGTGAATGTACTCATTAAGCGAGTGAACGATGTTCTTAACTCGATGCCAAAATCCGGACCAATTGAAGGTGCCGATCTCTCATCGGTATGTGGATTACTAAACTTATTGGGCTCGTCAAAACGCATGACGGACTTCATTAACCAGGTACCACAACATCAAAACGATGTGTTCGACCAAATTGAGGAAAATGATGAAGAAAACTTAATCCTTTCGGAACCGGCAGACACTGCCAGAAACGAAGAGTTTGAGTTTGATACTACTGAGGAATCAGAAGTTAACGTCAACACTCCCTCTATCCCTAAACCAGTCGCGCAGCCAGCGCTATTTTGCTTCTAAAGGAGTAAGTTATGAACCAATCAACTTTGGTTAAATCACTCCCCATTGTTGCAAAGGCACTGGGGCGTAACATGGGTGTAAAAGTGGAACTGGATGCAAGTCATGCCTGGACAGATGGTAATGTTATTTATTTACCTTCTCTGCCTTTGCAAGATCCTGGAGTTGAAACACTAGGTCTTGGCTATATCATCCATGAAGCAGGTCATATACGTTACAGTGATTTCAGTATTGATTACGCAGAGTTCTCTCCTATTGTGAGAAAGCTAATTGGAATCATGGAAGATATCAGAATGGAGAAATGCATAATCCGGGATTATCCGGGGGCATACAAAAAGCTTTCGAACTTAGTTCGAAAGCTTGTTCAGGATGATTTCTTCCAAACTGTTACTACTGATAGTTCACCTGCTGCAACATTATGCGGTTATGTGTTACACAAAGGGCGTTCGAAAATGCTTGGTCAAACAGCTTTAAATGACCATGCAAAGAACTCTCAAGCTTTTCTCGAAAGTGTAATGACACCACTATCTATGACGCGGATTAATAGTGTTATGGCTAGATTGTCAGCTGCAAAGAATGAAGGTGATGTCGTTAATTTGGCTCAAGAGATTGCCCAAATTCTTGAAGAGGAAAGTAATCGCACCACACCACCTCAAAACAGTGATCAAAGTCAGCAGAAACAAGCCGGCAATGATTCACAAGATCAAGACATACAAACTGATGATAGCCAATCAACCGGTGAGTCAGAAGAAGGTCTAGATCAAGGGGACGATGATACACATGACGATCATGGTGATACACCATCAAGTCAAAGTGACGAATCAGATGACTTTTTATCAGGTTTAAGCACATCGTCCAACGACGACATATCAGACGATAACGGTGACGCCAGTAATGGTTATTCATCCAGTTCTGTTGGAGAAATGTCACAAGAAGAGTTTGATACGGCCTTGCAGTTCATGAAAGACATTCTGGCAACAACAGAGAGTGACTCAAGTGACTTGCCAGGTGATATTAGTGATGCATTTGAACACCTCGTTGAAAATGAGATTAAAGAGGCGGCAAACCAGCGTGGTAACTATGCTGTTAGTTTGGCTCCAACTCAGATTGCAAATCTAACATCACCGGGCGACCACCAACAGGCACTTGATGAAGCACAAGCAGCTACTGCTGCATTGCGTTCCAGACTGGTCCAATTGGTTCAAGCCCAAACTAAAGTGAAGCGAAAGACTTCACGGAATGGGCGTAGGCTGAATGATCGAAAGTTGCATCGAATAAAAGCAGGTAATTTATCGGTGTTTAAATCGACAAGTCGAAAGAAAGCAGTTAATACAACAGTGCAAGTACTACTCGACAAGTCTTACTCAATGGAAGATGACATGTCTATTGCTGCATACGTTACATTGTCACTGACGGCTGCGATGAAGAAAATACCACATTTGTCAGTAGGATCAGCAATGTTTCCAGGTTATCTGGATAGCTCTGTAACCGTCTTAACAAGACAAAATCAGACTATGGACCAAACTGCGGGTTATTACCCATTGGTTCAAGCAGAAGGAAGTACTCCATTACTTCCTGCACTGATCTGGTCTGGAGATAACCTCTTTGCCCAAAAAGAAGAACGAAAAATACTTTTTGTGGTAACTGATGGTGTTCCAGATGATATGCAAGACTGTATCGAGTTAGTTTACAACTTGAGACAGGGTGGTATTGAGGTGTATGGCATTGGCATCAATGTAGATAGAAAAATGATGTCACTGTTATTTGGTAAAGAGCATGTCTCTATAGAACATGTGGGAGAGCTTGCGGAAGCGACATTCTCACTACTAGAAAAGACAGTACTCGCTGCCTAACTAGATATTGCCTTTAAGCTATACCTATCAATCATTAAGCCCCTTTTTGGGGCTTTTTTTTATAACCAGCTCAGACCAATATCCGGTTATTCGTTGAGGCTAGGCATTAAACCTTTTTTAATGCGAGCCATGAAGAAAAACACTAAAGGATTTATTTCAGCAACCAAGATTGCTCAGCGTAGCTTCTGTGAAAAGCAGCTTGTGCTTGATCAGCAATATGGTCGTCATGAAACAGATGTTCAAAGACAACGTCGAGAAAGAGGTGAAGAAGAACATCTTAGACATCATCTCGAAGCACAGCGATATGGTTCGAGACGAGATAGCCGCTGTTTCATTGCAACTGAGCTCTATGGACCATTAGCTAAAGAGACGGAGCAGCTAAGGCAGTTTCGAGACAGCTTTCTCATAAACCGAATTTGGGGACACCTTTTTATTAGTGCCTACTATGAGCTGTCACCAAGCATTGTTCGTTTAATTCAGGCTTACCCTTTTGTCAGATCATTAATAAAGCCTTTCATCAATTGGATTGTAAAAAAGGTGAGTAGAAATGGCTGAAGCATTTTATGGGGTAATAGTCGTTTTATTAATTCTTTCTCTGTATGGGATTGATGCTAGAAGACGTGAAAAACGCCGTAGATTTATTCTCAAAGAGAATATGCCAAGAGAATTATCTCAGGCTCGTCTTATTCACTCAGAACACTACATAAGCACACTTTTGCCCCGGAAAATGCACGGCACTCTTGATCAGCTCTATAGAGTGATTTCAGGACAACACGTTCTTGTAGATAGTAAAACCCGAGCTAAACACCGTGTTTATTTTAAAGATATTGTTCAGGTTTCCACTTACAAGGTGATTCTATCCCGTAACGGTATGAATATCGCTGATTATGCTTATTTCAGGGTAGTAACGCCTGACGGTGTCGAGTACATCAAACAAAACCTGCTTTCCGAGCACGACGTCATCAATGAGTTCGACAGAACTGATGCACTCATAAAAGGGAAAGCATCACCATCTAACGCCAAACACAAATCAATGTGCATTAGCTGCCCCCAACAAATTAATTGTGACGACTGGCAGTTTTCAAGCCGCCAAATATCTAAGGAGACACAATGAAAGCCCAGATGCTTTTAATACCACTACTAATCTCAGCTGCGTCACCGATCCACGCAGATATTCTTACACCTACTGAGAATAGTGCCTCTTATGCAGATAAAAGACTGAGGTATACAGCCAAGCTTGAGAAAACGGCACAGAATGAAAAGCTAAAAGAGAATCAACCTCAGGAGCTAAAGACTGCCAACTCTAAAGAACGTTTCTTGGTACCCAAGATGCCAAGTACAAGAAATGGTGATGTTCCTTCAGTATCACCTGAAAATGCTACAAAAGTTAAGCAGATTAGTGATCTCCCTTTACGTGAGCTTAACGAATCGTTGCAAATATCATTTAGGGACAAAAATCTTCCTTCTAGTATCCGCTCACTAACTCCACCAGGTTGGGTAGTAGATCTTCAAATAGACAAAAGCCTTTATGAAACCAAAGTGAGCTTTAGTGGTGAAACTACATACCAGCAAGCATTAAAAGACATCTTGGAACCACAAGGCCTCACTTTCTTGGCTTACCGAAACATGAAGCCTAAACCACTTATTGTTGTTACCCATGGAGGCAAGAAATGAAGAAGTCCATTATCGCTCTACTACTTGTTAGCTTAAGTGGTTGTGCTATGCCTCCAGAAAAGGAAGTCCGTACCTCAAGAGCCAACCCTGTCCCATCCACAGTTGAAAGCGCCCCACGCACAAGTAATTTCGTGAGCATAACTACCTCAAAGAAACAACTGATGGATGAACGAGTCACCATCAATAACCCTAAGATTTCGGTTATAGATGCTTTAACTTCGCCAAGCTCTCTTTCTCGGGCAAATGTCATTGCAAGAGATGCTGGTGTCAATTTAGCAATGAAGATTGGCGTGAAAACGCAAAACGCAAAAATTGAGGATTATATATCTCAGGTTGAAGGAACCACTGACTACTTTATTGAGCTTCAGGAGACTGGTAGTGATGTGACGCTATATGTTTCTTCTGTCATGACAAAATCATGGGATTTAGCAGCACTATCCGATATGCCGACTGTAGAGACAAAATCAGGTTTCTCGGCAACTGGTCAACCCAGTAATAATTCAGGAAATGCAGGTCAAATGGCAGATTTCACTTCTAATGAGGCAAGTGGGACTCAGCTAACCACAACTCGTTCAGATGAGTCATGGCAATCTCTAATTGATGATGCAAAAAGAATAATTGGCCTAGAAATAAACGAAAACTCAGACTCTTCAAATTCTCAGAATGAGAAGACATTAATTCCAGAACTTGGAGAAGGTGATGATCCTATTGCCATGCTTAATGAGCTTGGCAATCGTCTTGATGATGAAATGAATCCTTATTTCATTGAGCCATGGGTTGTTGGAAACAAACGTATTGGCAAAATTACAGCTTTCGGCAAGCCAAGCCAGATTCACAGACTTGATGAATATTTGAGCAGGTTGTCAACTCAAAGCCAGCGTCAGATCTACATGGAAGGTGCCATTCTTGATGTCAAAACCACTAATGGTCATGGCTATGGTATTGATTGGAGTGCTGTATATGCCAATGATGATAAAACGCTTTCACTGAGTGGAAGTGCCTCACAAGCTTTATCCATAGTGGATGGAGGAACCTGGTCATTTGCTGCTTCAATTCCATTTGGAGATGTAACGTTAAACTCAGTTATCAATTCTCTTCGTGAACAAGGTTCAGTATCAGTTCAAAGCCAACCAAGATTAACTATTACTAATGGCTATACAGCCTACCTAGGAAGTACTCAAGAGTTTAGTTTTGTATCAAATGTTGAGTTCTTACCCCTTAGTACAGGTAACAGTTCTAATGCCGCTTCTGATACGGCTATTACTACCCAGCTATCACGTGTAAATGTGGGTATAAAAATCGCTGTTACACCGAAGTTACTAGATAATGGAAAAATTCTTGTCAACATTGTTCCATTTCTAAGCACCATTGCTGGTACCACACCAATTAAGTCGGCTGGTGAGATATATGAAACTCCAAATATAGCTCTCCAAGAAATGGCCACACAAGTCATCACAGAGAGTGGCAGCCCGATCTATTTAGGCGGTCTTGTAGTAAATAGAATGCTGCAGAACGCTAAGAATCTACCTATTAAGAACAAAGCGCTTTCAAAAGCACTCGGTAGCGCCTCATTCGAAGAGGAAAATACTGAACTTGTCATTGTTGTGACTCCAAGGGAAGTGGGCGCATGATTGCAGCAAATATTCGTCTCTCCATTGAAGGCAAAGAAGTTGTTTTAATTCGTGATGTTATTGGTAAGGCACCCTCTGAAAAATACACTCGACAGGATGAAGGTTCTCTGCATATTTGGTATGAAGAGACAGTTCTAACTGAAACTCGGGAGGCAAATCCTGATGCCAAAGTATATGGTCTATGGCAGACATTAATTGCTTCAGGCGTTATTGATTTAGACCAAAAACTCCAAGTCCTTTATACAAACGACAGTAAAGATATCGGTTATTACCTTTACATCAATAGCGGTGTAATGCAATCAGGTTCCATTTTCAATAGTGAACTCCAGTCGTTACCTAGTTCTGCTTTGACGGAAGAATTTAGTCTCGATGACGCAATCATTCTGAACTCTGATGAAAGCACTCTCAAGCTACCTGCTGAACAGCTCAAAACTCAAAAAGAGATAGTTAAACAATCTCTAGCCAAGAAAAAAAGCAATCAACAGAGATCTACCATGACTGTAGTCTTGATTATTGCTTGTGGGTTGGCCATGGATACGTTCCTCGATATTCAGCATGAAAAACAAGCTCAGTTGTTTTCTGCTTTAGAAAACAAATTGACTGTGACTCAAGATGAACTCGCATCTCTGGCAAAGAGAAAACGCTACAACATACCCTCACAAAAAGAAACGCTTACTAAGCTCTACAACGTTACCGACTCTCTACATGATGAAGCCTTATCAGCAAGTTTCAGCTTGAAATCAAATGAAATTGTAAAAGTATTTGTTAAGAACACGAATGTTAATGCTGCTCGAATATCAATGCTGGCAAGTGGTGATATTCAAACAGTTCGCGTTTCTCCAGAGCAGTCGGTTATAACCTGGGTGAACAAAAATGAAAATTAAAGCCTTACTCAAAAGACTAAACCAGTACAGCAGTCTCGTCCTTTTACTTATTGTGACCAGCATAGGTACATGTTGGTATGTCTTAAGTAATGAAGCTGAACGGATTGATCCTGATTTCAAAAAAACCAAAGCACTCATAAGTATGTATGAGACTGAAATCGAGGAAATGTCAGTCCAGCAAGACCTTCCGAAGCTAGATTCAATCTGGTTCAACATTCAGTCAATCGCCAGCCAATACAACGTCAAGGTTTCTTCGATTGAAAAAATCGAAGATGCAAAGTTTTCCGAGGGGGATATTCCATGCGGTCAGGCTTGGTTCGGCTCTTTACAGGGAACCAGCAAGAACGTAGCTGCAGCTGCTTTGGAAATCCAGAATGAATTACCAGTTATGTACGGTCAAGCCGTGATTGATAACAAGGTAATGGGACTTAGTTTCGCCGCAATGGGAATCATAGACTTTAATTAAGAGGTAAAGATGAAGAAGACATACATATTGGCAATGCTCCCTATTTTAATGGCTCTAATCCAACATCCAGCTTTAGCGGAGGGTTCCATTTCATTGACACCAGAGCAGATCAGTCATGAAAAAGCCTTAAAAGAATTGAGAAGGCAAAAAGAAATCATTAAGGAGAATCACGACAGGGCCTTACTCCTAGCTGAGTGTAGAGACTTAGGGATTGATTGTAGCTCTGGAACGACTTTAGAAATCATGGAACCTGTAGAAAAGTCTCAGCCAAAAAATACTGAGTTTAATGATGTTCAAGATATTCAGGGCCTTATATCAACGCCAGTTATGAATGGCTCAGATACTCCTGTGCTTGAAGCCATTCAAAACCAAAGTGCTCAACTTAAATATAACGGAAAAAGTGAATGGGCAATGGTAGGTAACAAGGTTGGTCAATGGCAAGTCGTTCACATCGATGCATCAAAAGTACGACTCAAAAATCTACGTAACCCAAACACAATTAAAACTCTTTTATTACGGTGGTAATTGAAATGCTAATGACTAATACAGAAGTTTTATTCCAGAAAATAGTAAAAATCCTGATTGAAATCGAGGCTACTACAGAATTACATGCTAAACATTGGCAAGCACCTGAAAATGAATCGATGATTTTCGAGACGTTAGTATCTGAAAGCGTTTCAACCGCTGATATTGCTAAAGCCTTTTCAATACATAAAAACCAGAAACTATATTCAGAGTCTGAGCATGGCGAATTCATTATTTCTGGAAATGGTTGGGGTATTGCCAATGACATTCTGTTCATAGCAAACCCATTTAGCCCCGAATTGGAAGAACTGCTTGATAGTCGAGGCAGAGGCGTTTATCACTTCGAGGGAATTGGAATTCTGGAAGGGAGTATCTTCGATACATCACCAAAGAACTCAAATGAAAATGACCTAGATAAAAACATAAACAAAATGATTGAAATGGCTCTACATAAAGGAGCCAGCGATATTCATATATCTCCCAGGACCAACAATCACATATCAATTCAATTTAGGGTCGACGGTGTAAAGACTGTCTACAAGCATGATATTGCAATGGATGATTATGGCTCATTTTCAAATCGAATACTTGCAAAAGCATCAACAGTAGGCGGTAGCCCTACAACGCCATTAGATCTAAAGTTTCGTCATGAATGGAACGGGCGATCGATAGAAGTACGTCTTGCAGCGTCACCGGTCATTCAAGGTGGAGAAGCACATTACTTTTTTGTGCTACGACTATTAAATCCAACCGGTCAATTAAGAAGCCTGGAGGAGATCGGATTTCCAGATATTGAGGTGCAAACCTTAAATCATCTTTGTCGGTCACCGAAAGGTTTGATAATCATTACCGGTCCTACAGGCTCAGGTAAATCGACAACCCTATATGCCATGCTTAAACGTATCCAGGAATTAAGGCCTGGCGATTCCCTACAAACGATTGAAGATCCAGTAGAGATTGAGCTTCAAGGAGTTGAACAGTCACAAATCAACTCTTCCTCAGGAATGACATTTGCCAGTGCCCTACGTTCGAAACTTCGTCAAGATCCAGACGTTATCCTTGTCGGTGAGCTTCGTGATTTAGAAACCACCAAACTGGCTATCGAAGCTTCAATGACCGGACACTTGGTATTAACAACCTTGCACACGAACAGTGCTGTCCAGGCAATTCCCCGACTTATCAACCTTGGAGTCGACCCAACTACACTTGCAGATAGTCTCTTAGCGATATCAGCTCAAAGAATGGTAAGAAATGTATGTCCTCACTGCAGTACTAAGGAGCCATTTGGAGCTAACACAGAAGTTTCGGCTAAGTACGGTTCTTTGAGACATGCACCAATGCAAAGTGAAAAAATTAGCATTGCCAATACTAAAGGTTGCCAACATTGTGATTCCGGCTATTCGGGTAGAAGTGTTGTATCGGAGTTAATGATAGTCGACCCATGGACACAACAAGAGATTATTAAGAATAGTCCTGCTCATGAAATCGAAAAAACACATAGAAACAATCAATACATGACTATGTGGGACAACGGAATTTCTCTCGTAAAAGAAAATAAAACGACCATCCAGGAGCTCGAATCACGTCTCTCAACCCTCGCTGCATACGGTCAACATTTCACTTATGGTCGAGAAACAAACTTACTTTAATCTGGAGAAAAAAATGAGTAATTATCAAAGAACGAAAAGCCAAACTGGTTTCACACTAGTTGAGCTGATGATCGTAGTTGCTGTACTTGGTATTTTAGCCTCTTTAGGGCTGAAAGGTTACCAATCATGGATTAGAACAACGAATGTAGATGTAGCAAGTTATTTCGTTGAACGTGATTTTTTCTCTGCTGCATCTCAATGTTACAGAATGAATCGTTCATATTCTCAATGTAACAAGAATGAACTGGTCACTTTTGGACTTGATGACAAAACACCCTGGGATCTAGATTGGACGGTGAGTATTTCTGGAAATACCTTTACCTTAAATCTACCTACATCAGATTCAGTATCTGCAGAGATGCTAGCTAAACGCTTAAACTCAAGCGATGTGGATCATATCAGCAATGCCACAAACTCATCTTCTGCAGTAACAATTTCTCTGGCAATGCCGTAATGCAAGCTTTAGTTAAGTTTCTTCAATTGGATAGCAGCAGCAGATGGCAGCTTTTTGAAACTGATACTGAAGAAGAACTCTACGATATTCCAGGTTTGGGAGACACTATAGAGTCAGTCATTCCTATCCCTTTCAATCTAAAGCTTGGTAGAACAGAGTTAGCGTTATCGGAGCAGCTACTTTTAGTTGCTCAAGTTGCAACCCTTGTTGATTCAGGGGCAAAGGTGGCAAAAGGTATTATGGAAATCGTCGATTCTGCGGACTTCCTTAAAAAGTTCAGAAATGATCCTAGACTGAATCATGCGAGTAAGGTCTCGGATTACCTAGGAATTTTTGGCGTTAGTAGGACCGTAAAATTGCTAGTTATAGCAGGTGAAAAGTCAGGGCGTCTAAGTGAATCCCTGAATTCTGCTGTAGAAAACATTGAACAGGATCTGGAACTGCAGAAAATTAGTGGCGCCGACATGAAAGTGGGCGTTTTTTATCTCATTGGTGGCTTGCTATCGATCTTTATATCTAGTCTAGCACTCGGTGATGCTGCCCAAAATATGATCGATGTTCCAGCAATTAAAGATAATTCAGCAACGCATTTAATAGCTGGTTTCTACCATTTCATGACTGAGCAAACCGTACTTTTTATAGTAATAATTGCTGGCATCATCAGCTTATTAACATACCTATGGCAAAACGTTGTTGGGTTTAGGCAATTTCCAATCGCGAAATCATTAAGCGAGCTAATTAAGTCTAGACGGTCAGCAAACTTTCTATCCACATGGATTCCACTTTACCTATCAGGTATCGATAACGATAAGTCATTGGAATTAATCTCAAAGAATTTAAGCGGTGAAAATAAAAGAGCTACTGAAACTATTCAAGAAGGAGTTAATGCAGGTTCTACTATCCCGGCCAGTCTTTTCTCTAATTACTGGTCATCCAGCCTCATATTAGGTTTGAAAAGCTTCGATGACGCACATGATGAGGCAAGGAGAAAATTACTGGCTAGAGTGAGAAGACTTTTACTGACTGAAATTCTAGTCACAGGTAAACGCTTTTCAGGTATAGCACTTAAAGCTGGACTAACCTCTGGCTCTATATCTGTTCTATTAATGGCATTAGGCTTTTACGCGCCAATGTTCTTTTCAAGGGCTGGATAAGTGAAGCAGCAAGGTTTTACTTTAGTTGAATTGCTAATTGTCTTGATGGTGATGGCAATTATTGCAGTAGCACTACTGCCGACAGCCATTCGTAGTATGGACAGTTATCGAGTCATAGCAACTGTTGAGGAAATGAAGGCCATAGCAGGCTTTGCTGAACTTGCTCGTCAACTACCAGGCGGTGACCAGTTCAATAATTCCACTACCAAAGCAGTGGCTAGCTTTCTTGAATCCTATGACGTTACAAACATTGGCATGTCGTCAACATCTGATAAAAAGAATCATTGGTCAGAATCTTACCTTATAACGACAACGGGAAAAGCTGCACAGGTTACGACCACTGTTCCATTAAAAGGCATTAATCCATTTGAAGTTATTGCTAAATCATCAGGTACGGGAACGTCTCTAACTTACACCCATCGAGTTAGTCCAGATAACTACACCAGACTTATGCATGTGCGTGGCAATAAGCATATTCTTTATTTGGAATAAAAAATGGAAAAAATAAATAACCAAGCTGGTTTTACTCTCATTGAGCTGATGATAAGCATGTTGATCGTCAGTGTTCTCATTGTGCCTTTCGTATATCAAAAACAGGTTAAGTACAAAGAAGAGCTGGATGCAATTACATTAAGTGAAATTCAGGATATTGGTACCAGCGCTCAAAACTATGCCGCAGAACAAAACTTATCCTGGCCAGATGAAGAAAATCAATGTAGTTCAGCAATCTCATTAATGAAGAACGAGGGCTATTTAAGTGGTCTCAGTGATAACTCAGTTTTTGACACAGCTTATAAAACTACATGCACGTCCAGTCCAGGAAGCAGATTCTCAGTTGAAGTTGATACCAAAACTACTTCACAAGCTGAAATTATAGCGAGTTACCTTGCTTCAAGTGTAGTAACAGGAAAAACGGTTAGCTATTCAATCCCACTACCATCATCTATACCTGCCTTAGAACACTTGCTACCAAGAGATGGCTCACGCCCGATGACAGGTGATCTAGATTTAGGTGATAACAATATAGTGAATATCAATGATGCAACAGCTAAAGGCGATATCGAAGCAGATAGAATCATAACTACCAAGATACTCGATAAAGATGACCCTGATTACTATATTGATCTGAATAATTCATCGCACATGAATAATGTATCTATGGATGTGGCTAGTCTTGAAAACAGCTATGTGCTCGGTGATGCATGCAAAACAAAACAGATTGGCACAACAATTAATGGTGAGCTTCTAACCTGTGTATCAGGAGTTTGGACTCGTGGCGGTTCGTCCGTTCAGCTTAAGGCTAGCACGGCTTCACATGGTCAAGTAGTAAAACCTATTGATGGTTTTACCCCGGACCAATGTGTCATCTCACTATCGGGTGTTCCATATAAAAATGATGGAGGTTACAAAAGAAGTCGACATTTCTCTCATTACTACAACTTAAGAGCTGATGGTTGGCAAGTGATGGCAGGGGTAAGAGATATTTCCGACAACCGGCTTCGCCACACTTCAGCAGTCATTCAGTATTCTCTTGTTTGTAGTTCATGAAACATAGTATGAGAACTAATAAAGGCTTCACATTGATAGAGCTGTTGTTGGTAATGATGATAACCAGCATTTTGGTTGGGCCATATATCTACCAAAAAACAGTGGAGCTTAAGGATGAGCGAGTAAGAATCACCATGAGCGAAATATCAGATATTGCTACTAGTGCTCAGAACTATGCTGCCGAGCAAAACTTAAAATGGCCAGATGAAGATAATCAATGTCGTTCAGCAATTTCGCTTATGCGAGATGACGGTTATCTAGGTAGTTTAAGTGATATTTCCATCTATGAAACAAGCTACTCAACATTATGTTCTAGCATTAACGGCAGTCGTTTTTTTGTTGAAGTAGAGACTAAAACCTCTGCAGAGGCCGAGATTCTTGCTAGTTATTTACCTTCTAGCGATGCTAGTGGAAAATCAATTAGCTTTTCAGTTCCTCTACCTTCATCCATACCGGCATTAGATCATCTTCTCCCCAGAGATGGGTCACGTCCTATGACCGGAAATCTGAATTTAGATAACAATGATATCGAAGATGTTAACCAAATTAGCACTGAAACTGTTCTCCTAAACTCAGTAGTTACAAAAGGAAGCTCATGTTCAAAAAATGGCCTCATTGCTCGTAACAATGGTGGACTAATACTCAGTTGTAACCAAGGTGTATGGACAGGTGCTGCTGGTAGTCCTGAAGGAATGCTCGCACATTTCTATCTAGATTCTTGTCCTGATGGCTGGAAAGTAGCCGATGGAAGTCAGGGAACAATTGATGCCAGGGGTAAGTTTTTAAGATCTCTTGATTTAGGGCATGGGTTAGATCTTGGGAGGAACCTTGGAAGCACCCAAGGAGATGCCATCAGAAATATTACAGGCAGCGGTATTGCTAGTGGTGGATATGCTAATGCAAGAGGGGCTTTCTACAAATCAAGTGGTTATAACCCACAAGACTTTAATGGTTCAGAGCAGCACTATACTGCAAATTTTGATGCCTCCAGAGTAGTACCTACTGACCTGCTCCCCACTTTCTAATCCATAAATAACTTAGTAATGTTCATCACTTAAAAGGAAGATGAGCATGAAAAAACGATTTACAGAAGAACAAATTATTCAGGTTTTGAAAGAGGCAGAAGCGGGTCTCTCCGTGAAGGAATTATGTCGGAAACACGCTATTTCCGATGCGACGTTCTACACCTGGCGTAAAAAATACGCTGGTTTGGAAGTTTCTGAGGCCCGTCGTCTCAAAGTCCTTGAACAAGAAAATGCCCAGCTCAAAAAATTACTTGCCGAATCCATGCTGGACAATGAAGCCCTCAAGGTGGCATTGAACCGAAAGTACTGACCGTCAGGAATAAGCGGGAGGCGGTGCGCTCTATGCTGTCACAAACAGCTATTTCTGAGCGCAGAGCCTGTTCCTTGGTCGGTCTGAACCGCGCCACCATGCGATACCAATGCCAGTCAACACAAGAAACTGACCTGGTACAGCGTATTAAAGCGATTGCCTTTGAACGACGTCGGTTTGGTTACAGGCGAGTACATCAGCTATTACGTCGAGAGGGACGCCATGTGAACCACAAGAAAGTTTATCGGTTGTATCGAGAAGCTGGACTGGCGGTACGTAAACGAAAACGACGCAAAGGTCTCATGGTGGAGCGTCAGCCTTTATTGCTACCAGACAGACCCAACCATACCTGGTCGATGGATTTTGTAATGGACGCACTCGCCAATGGTCGGCGCATCAAATGCCTGACCATCGTTGATGACTTTAGCAAAGAATGTCTGGATATACCGGTTGCACATGGAATCTCTGGTGAGCAGGTCGCACGAACACTGAACACTATTGCTGCCTTTAGAGGCTATCCGGTGGCAGTAAGAACTGATCAGGGGCCAGAATTTACCGGAAAAGCGCTGGATCAGTGGGCATATCAACATGGTGTTGAATTGAAACTGATACAACCGGGAAAGCCCATGCAAAATGGCTATATCGAGAGTTTCAACGGTAAGTTTCGAGATGAATGTTTAAATGAGCACTGGTTTAGTGATCTGGCCCATGCCAGAGAGCTGATCAATCAATGGCGAATTGACTACAATGAAAATCGGCCTCACTCTTCACTTGGCTATCAAACGCCATTGGAGTTTGCTGCTGCCAACCGACAAATTGATTCAAGAACCACGGGCATTACTAATTTAAAGTTGGACTAGATATTGGGGGCAGGTCACTACAGCTAATGAGAATCGGCCAGTAAATCTTGCACTATTAACTTGCCAGAAGTTTGATTAAAAATACTACTTCGTAAATAAGCCAAAATATTAGAAAAAAATGAGCTAAGAATAAATGAAACCTAACTTAAATGATTTAAAAATTTATAGCGAATTTGCTGTGGCTACAATAGGCAATGATGTTCAAATCATCAAAGAGGGAGAGCAGTGGGAAACCTTATCAGGTTTATATAAGGAAATACTTGATGTTTATAAACCTGATAAACCAACAGAGGTTAATGATCCCTCAATAGAATGGGATGGTGACAGATGGCGTTGTCAAGTATACAACTCAGCCTATGGATGGGGATGTGCACTAAGACGAAATCCGAGCAAAATTCCTCATTTAGTTGAGGAGTTAAAATTTATCCCTAATGAGATCATGCCTTTGACTCAGGGAACAGGCCTCGTATTGATTGCAGGCCCTACTGGTGGGGGTAAAACAACGACGATGGCTTCGATATTAGATTATCTCAGTCAATCAAAAAGCTTAGGTCAAACAGTAACGATTGAAGAGCCAATCGAATACATGCATACAAACCCTCTTATTACACAGCGAGAAGTCGGTGTAACCGTAAATGGCTTTTTTGAAGGTGTTCATGAAGCAATGAGACAGTTTCCTAAGAATATTGTCATAGGTGAAATTAGACATCCTGATACTGCTGAGGCGGCAGTCCAGGCTGGTCTAACCGGTCATAGAGTATTTGCAACTTTACATGCTGAAAACATTGCTGATGTTATAACTAGAATGTTTGCGTTACTTGACGATCAACATGACCAGCTATTCCCTCAAGCCTTACAAGGAATAATTTGTCAGCATTTAGTTCACGGTGTGGATGGCAATACATACTGTATATACGAGAGTATCAGGGTCACTCAACAAGTAAGAAGTATATTGACTGAAGGAACTACAGCACTTCCAAGATTAAACCACGAAATGTATCAGCAGAAACGAAAAACACTGTCTGAATTTGCTCACAAGTTAGTCATATCAGGTCAACTTCATCCAGAAGAAGTCACCAGATGGAGCAAAAACATTCAACGTTTTTAATCTGGTTCTAAAACAAACAGTTAAGGCCATAAATGTTTGTTTATGTCTTCCTTGATTAGTTTCAGAAGATAAAGCTTTAACAGACAGCGTAAGTTACGTATCTACTTAGTAGTTTTGTCTGACTTTTCATGATTGTGCCTTGGCTGAAATATTTCATGATCTTTAGAATCATCAGCAATAAGGCTGCACATCACACTCTCTTGACGCCAATCAAGCGCAACTGTCGCATGATCAATATTGAAATGCGATCGTAGTTCTCTTTCAACTAATTGCTCTATTTTACGAGCAGGCTCACTTTCCACTGGCCGTACATGAAGAGTGGCCATCCTGCGCCCTGAACTGATCTGCCACGTGTGGATATGACTGACAGATTCAATTTCTGGGATAGTCTTCATTAGATGGTTTTCTATCTCTTCTGGGGAAGCACCTTCAGGTACCCCCTCAAGAAGAATATGTAGAGATTGACGGAGTAGTTTCCATGCAGTTCGCAAAATAAGAAGAGAGACGATGATGGAGAGAATTGGGTCAACTGGTGTCCAATTTGTGTAATAGATAATGATAGCTGCCATTATAGCCCCTATCGATCCCAGTAAATCTCCAAGCACATGTGCAATAGCACCTCTAATATTGACGTGCTCGTTATCACCACGTGAGAGTATCCACAACGCGAGAATATTAACTAAGAGGCCTGCTATAGCAACGATTAACATGGGGCCACTCAGAATTTGGGGCGGCTCCTGAATTCGCTCCCAAGCTTCGAAAAATATCCAACCCACAATAATAAACAGTGTCACAGAGTTAATGAAGCCAGCAATAACTTCAAATCTAGAGTAACCGTAGGTTCGCCTTGTATCCGGCTTTCTCCTTCCTATTCGAAAAGCTATATATGCCAGAGCTAATGCCGCAGCATCTGTAAACATATGACCAGCATCAGCAATCAATGCAAGTGACCCGGAGATAATACCTCCGGCAATTTCTACAATCATAAATGAAAAAATTAACAAGAAAGACACAAAGACTTTTTGTTCATTTTGGTTGTTTAGCATGGACTCATGAGAATGTGGCATAAAAGACTCTCTGATATTCAATGATTAGGCCAGCAACTGCTAGCTTCACATAGCTATAAGTAATAATAACAGCAGATGAAAGTTAGATACGCTTTTCAAAGAATGCTTAATCTAATCTTGGTTTAAAACTTACTACTTAATCCTTTCTGTTTATTTGTTTTCTTTTATTATTAAAAAATATATATATTAAACTTATCAAACTCACTCATCAGCCTTCAAAGTATATTTGAAAAGCATATATCTCTTATTTTCATATAGTGCTGAACTGATGATTCCTTTTTCAGTTAGATTTTTTACATCTTTTTTTCGAACAGCTAAAAATATGGAGTTTCCAGGGCTTACTGATAAACCATTAATCACCGTAGATTGATTAATTGACTTCACCTTATTTGAACTATAAAACCTCGCTGAGAAAGGTAATCTGCCAACATAAAAAACATTCTCCAATCCCTTTTCTGAAATTACTTCTGCTCTAACAATTAGTCCTTTCTCTGATTTGATATTGTCAGGATTTAAACCTAACCATAAACCATAGACAGAAAAAGCTAATGGTATAAGGAGTGTCAACGACATACTTGTCCAGAAGTTGGATGTTACCCTTGAGTCATTTGCCACCAATCCCCCTGTGGCAAGAGCTAGAAAAGGCAAGCTTGGAAGAACATATGTCCACAAAATATTGCCAGCGAATGTAAAAAACACACTGGGGACTAATATTGCCGATAATAAAATGAGTCTGGTATCAGGGAGCTCAGATTTACATACAGAGGGTTTTAAATTGCCTCTACGCAGAGAGCCAAAATATCGATAGAGCATCAACAAAGGCCATGGTAGAAATGCGATTATCAAATATAGCCAGACCGTCCCTCTTGGGAAGTCATGTGCATTGCCATACAAATCACCTTCCCAGCCACTAATGACGAAGCGCTTAAAATGTTCACCAATGATAAAGTAGTCGATAAACCCAGGAGTTTTTATTTCTGCAAGTACGTACCACGGAAGTGTTAAGAGTATTGCTAGAAGAATGCCTCTTAGCCATGGCAACAGTCTCCATAATCGTATCCAAGCATTGTTTACGATGACCCAGACTAATATTGGGCCACTTGAAATGACAAACGCTAACGGACCTTTCGATAATGCTCCAATCACCAACCCTATAAAAAATAACCATGACCAAAGGTTACTACCGTTGCGAAGCCTAATGATGAAGCTTCCAATCGTGAGTGTCGTGCCTAACACAAAAAATGCATCAGTCATTACTGTAGCTGCACTGATAAACCCCAGAGTACTGCTTGCATATATTAACCCGGCTATTAATGCATAATGCTTTGCCGACTCAGAAAAAGGCCGTCTGTGCAGGTGTAAGCCCACTTGATAAATTATCGTAATTATTCCAAGACTCGCTAACCAGGCTGGAAATCTTCCAGCAAACTCAGATATACCAAATAATTTGAATGACAAAGCCTGTAACCAAAATGAAAGTGGAGGTTTACCCCAAAAGGGTACTCCTTCATCAAACCACGGGGTAATCCAGTCTCCAGTCTGAACCATTAGTCTTGCTATTTCTGCGTACCTAGCTTCAGTAGTATCTGCATATGGAATAAGCCAGGCCAAAAATAACCTTGCAAGCATTATAGTGCTTAACATAAAAAACAGATTTCTCATACTAATGTTCATAAGTTAATAATTCTCTGCTTAGATCTTGAATTATCATCGTGCGACTCGATAAATTCAGAAACTATGAAGAGGGGACGTTGTTTACTTTCTGTGTAAATCTTCCCAATATACTCACCGAGAACACCTAAACATAAAAACTGTAATCCAAAGAAGAATGTAATCAGACAAAATAGTAGATTATAATCAATCACTTCATGAGTAGATGTGGTGCCTATATTACTGACGAACATAGATAGAATTGATGTGGCTAAGAGAGCAATACCCAAAAAAAATGAGATACGAAGTGGCTTGTAAGAAAATGAAGTTATTCCATCCAGAGCAAGTGTAAATAATTTAAGATAATTCCATTTAGTAATTCCAGCTGCACGCTGCTCACGGTCAAACTCTATTATTTTAGTATCCATCCCCACCCATGCAAAAATTCCTTTCATATACCTATTTCTCTCGGGAAGCTGGTTTACTGCATCAACCACTTGACGACTCATGAGCCTAAAGTCGCCAGTGTCTGTAGGTATAGGAATATCGCTGATGTAGCTTATAAATCGATAAAATAAATATGCATAAGTTCTTTTAGCCCAACCATCCCCATGACGTGATCGTCTCTTCATCAAAACAACGTCTGCTCCTTGTTTCCAAGCGGAAACCATTTCTGGGATACAGTGCGGGGGATCTTGTAAATCAGCATCAATTAAGATTACAGCATCCCCTTTTGCATATTGTAACCCAGCTGTAACAGCCGCTTCTTTTCCGAAGTTACGAGATAAGCTTAAAATACGAATTTGCTTGAATCTATTTTTTGCAAACCTTAATTTATTTACAGTATTGTCTCTGCTGCCATCATCAACAAATAAGAATTCGAACTTATATGGCATAGAGCCCGTAACTTGGTCGAGCGTCTGCAACAATTTGGAGAGTACGGCCTCTTCATTGAATACAGGAATCAAAATAGTTATTAAATGACTCCTTGCGTCATTGATACATGGTTTAGTCTTTTTCATTGAAAACATACCTTCTACAGATTAAGTAATTCACGAATGTGACACTTGCTGTAGCTATAACTTGTGCAAACAGAGTCTCGTTACCGTATTCAAGTAATGCTTTAAAAACACCATAGTTTGTGACTCCACCAAGTACCGCACCTGCTAAGTAGCGAGGGAATAAAAAATAATGTGGTGCAGAGGATTTGAATACAAAGTGATACTGGAAAAAGTAATTAGTAAGTAACCCGATTAAATATCCAAAAAAAGTAGCAATTAATGCATTCGCCCCTAGTTGAATAAATATATACATACTTATCCAATGAGCCATGGTTGCGGTTCCTCCTGAAAGGAGAAACCGCTTGAAATTGCTGAAATAATTTTCATCTTCGTTTGGAATTTTTCTTTGGTCAACGCAGACCATTGAAGATGGTGTCGTGTGGATGACTGATAACTTTCTCAAATTCATGCCATAACTTCCGATGGTTTGGAGTCACGTCCATGAATGATCCGATATAGAGCTGGCAGTACTAGCAGAGTGAGTATGGTGGAAGAGATAATTCCACCAATAACAACTGTTGCGAGTGGCCTTTGAACTTCTGCACCGGTTCCAACATTTAGAGCCATGGGAACAAATCCTAAACTCGCAACTAGAGCAGTCATTAGAACTGGGCGAAGGCGTGTCATAGCACCCTCAATGATAGCCTCGTTTAAATTTCCGTTCTGGCGCCAGTAATCTCTAATAAATGACAGCATTACTAGCCCATTCAAAACAGCCACACCAGAAAGAGCGATAAATCCTACGCCAGCAGAAATCGACAATGGCATATCACGTAAGTAGAGCGCGCAAACTCCGCCGGTTAGGGCTAAAGGAACGCCGGTGAAAATAATTGCAGCATCTTTGAACGAACTGAACACCGTTACTAGCAAACCAAAAATCAGTAACAAAGTGATTGGAACTACAATTGAGAGCCGTTGGCTAGCCGATTGCAATTGCTCATACGTTCCACCGTATTCAATCCAATATCCGCTCGGAAGTTTGACTTTTTCTGTTACCTCAGCCTGAACCTCACTTACAAAGCCACCTAAGTCTCTACCTCGAACATTCGATGAAACTACGACGCGTCGCTTTCCACTTTCACGAGATATTTGAGCTGGAACATCAGTGATTTTGATAGTTGCCACCTCTGAAAGAGGCACATACTCGCCACTATCAAGTGTTACAGGTAAAGAACCAAGCATTGCAATATCAGATCGAATAGACTCGGGCAAGCGAACAACTAGATTGAAGCGTCGGTCTCCCTCATATATCAAGCCGACATCTGTACCACCAATTGCAGATGCCAGTAGATCTTGAATCGAGTCAACAGACAATCCATACCTAGCGAGTTCCGTTCGTTTTGGTTCTACAGAAAGTAGAGGTAGTCCACTTACCTGCTCGACTCGAGCATCTGCACTGCCATCAATCGATTGTACGACTTGTAGGACATTCTCTGCTGTTTGGCGAATCGTATCCAAATCATCACCAAACACTTTGATTGCTAAATCAGCCCGCACCCCTGAAATTAACTCGTTAAAGCGCATTTCTATTGGTTGTGTAAACTCATAATTGTTACCTGGCAATGATTCGACTGCAGACTCCATTTGTTTAACAAGGTCTTCCTTACTCAGGTCTGGATTTGGCCACTCGCTGCGAGGTTTAAGCATGACAAAGTTGTCTGCCACATTGGGTGGCATCGGATCTGTTGCTACTTCTGGTGTGCCTATCTTGGCAAATACTTTATCAACTTGAGGAAATGACTTTAATTTATTCTCCAACAACTCCTGCATTTCGATTGATTGCTTCAAACTTGTTCCTGTTATACGAAGCGCATGCAGGGCAATGTCGCCTTCATCGAGTTGAGGAATAAATTCCGTACCCATTTTGCTAGCAGTCTGAATAGCAAGCGCCATCAATGCCATACTGGCTAGTACAATGAACCAGCGAAATTTAATGCTGAACAAAAGTAGCGGTTTGTATGCAAACTTCACAGCAACAATAAATGGACTCTCTTTTTCTGTGACCCTCCCTTGCATGAACATGGCTACAGCAGCTGGTACAATTGTCAGTGTAAAGAGCATTGCAGCAAGTAGAGCTATTACTACTGTTGCTGCCATGGGTTGGAACATTTTTCCTTCAACACCACTTAAAGTGAAAAGAGGGATATAGACCACAGTGATGATCATCACACCAAACAAGCTTGGTCTGATAACTTCATTCGTAGACTCGAAGACTACTTGAAGCCTCTCTTTAAGAGGTAATAAGCCGTTGTTATCATGTTGTGCAATGGCTAATCTTCTGACAGCATTTTCGACGATTATCACTGCGCCATCGACAATCAATCCGAAATCAAGTGCTCCAAGGCTCATCAGATTGGCGGAGATTCCTAATTCAACCATTCCACTTATAGTTGCTAACATTGTGATAGGAATAACAGCAGCAGTGATCAATGCTGCTCGAATATTGCCTAACAGCAAGAACAAGATAACGATAACTAATAGTGCACCCTCCACTAGATTCTTTTGAACGGTTGCAATTGCTTTATCTACAAGGATTGTTCTTTCATATACTGGTTCAGCAATAACGCCTTCTGGAAGAGACTTTTGTATTTCTTTCAGTTCTCTGGCAACACTATCAGCTACTTCTCGAGAGTTTTCACCAATCAGCATCATTGCTGTGGCTAAAACAGTCTCTTTACCATCTCGAGTAGCCGCACCAGTTCTTAATGTTTTCCCAAGATCAACATCAGCTACAGCAGATATGGTTACAGGTGAGTTCTGATACGTTTTAATTACAACATTCTGAATATCTTCTATAGACTTCAGTTGGCCAGGAGAGCGAACCAGAAGTTGTTGACCATTACGTTCAATGTATCCAGCACCACGATTGTTATTATTGGCAGCTAGAGCTTGCTGTATGTCAGCCATACTGATTTTGTAGGTCAGCATTTTTTCGGGGAATGGTTGGACATGATATTGTTTTTCATACCCCCCCATCGTATTGACTTCAGTTATTCCTGGCACGAGTTCAAGTCTGGGGGAAATAATCCAATCTTGTATTTCTCTCAGGGCCATTTCATCATATTCCTGACCGTTTTCTTGCAAGGCTGTTGGCAATGCTGACACGGTATATTGAAATATTTCCCCTAATCCTGAAGCAATCGGTCCCATTTCTGGTTCCAGACCATCTGGCAGATCACTTTTGACGGATACAAGAATGTTATTGATCCGATCTCTCGCAAAGTAGAGATCTGTTCCCTCTTCGAACACAACGGTAATCTGAGAAAGGCCATAAGCAGATATTGACCGTGTGTAATCCAATTTCGGCAGAGAGGACAACGCTCTCTCAATCGGGTAGGTTATTCGCTGTTCTGCTTCTAAAGGGGAGTAACCCGGTGCTTTTGTATTAATTTGTACTTGAACGTTAGTGATGTCAGGAACAGCGTCTATTGGAAGTTTTTGGTAACTCCAAATCCCCATACCTAAAATCAAAAAAATCAGAGACAAGACAAGGCCTCGTCTCGCAATCGAAAATTGCAATATTGAATCAATCATTAAATACTCCGGGCTCAGTGACTGTGTGCTGCACCTGACTTTTCAAGGTCAGCTTTTAGTAAGTAACTATTAGCAACAACAATTACATCACCGAGGTTTAGTCCAGTTAAAACTTCCACATGTGAATAATCGTTGAGGCCAAGCTCCACTGGTCTGGGTACAAACGATTCGGCATCCTTGATAAACACTACGTTTTTGCCTTCATATTCTTGAAGTGCAGTGTTCGGGATACGTAATGCAGCTTGCTTTTGATTTACAACTACATCACCACGAAGAAGCATTCCTGGAAATAACTGTGTTGATTTAGTCTTGATAGGGACTCGCGCCAGAATATAGGGCTCGTTTACTGCATTGGGTATGAGTTGTTGGATACTAGAAATAAGGGTTTCGTCACCATAACTTAAGATAACTTCCTGATCAGGTTTAATTATACTAGATTGTGATGGAAATACTTTTAGTTCTGCCCAGAGAGATTGGCTATCTGTAATAGTGAATAGTGTTTCTGTATTAGCTATTTCACCTGATGACGCATGCTTGGCAGTAATAGTGCCAGATATTGGTGCCCTGACAGTGTATGATTGCAAGCTAGAGTTAGATTCGATGGTAGCTAAGACTTGTCCTTTCTTAACATACTCCCCATAAGAGACTTTTACGGAAGTCATTCTTCCAGGAAATTGCGCAGTCACATGACTCACTGCGTCAGGAGAAATTTTGGCTGTTCCATAAATACGGGTAGTTTGACTAATCGTTCCTGGTCCAACTTGTTGAGTTTCTATGGAGTTAGCTCTAGCCATTTCACTGTCCATATATACTGCTTCTGTTTTTTCTCCTTCATGATCATGTTCGTTTTCTTCTGAGCCATGCCCTTCAGTCTCTGAATCATGCCCTTCAGTGACTGAATCCTCCCCATCTTTGGCATGTGCTGAAGGAGCTTTTTGTCCTGCCTCATTATGTGAGTGATTGTCTTCTTGTTGATGTGACTCAGCTGCCATCAGGCTATTTTGATTCGTAACTATCAGACCTAAGGCAAATAACACAACTGCAGATAATTTCGACAAACTGTAAGTTTTTGTATTCATTGTATTTCCTATGCTCTTATCTAAAGACTGGCTTCTGCTGTTAGTGGGACAGCTGTTAGTTGCTCGACTTCAATGCCATATCGAACCGCTGCTGTTGCAGAATCAATCAATGCTTGCTTTGCTTGAAGTAGTTCGCGCCGAGCACTGAGAAGATCTAGGTAACTATATAGTCCTCGACGGTACGCAGTTTGTGTTTGCTCAAGACTCAATCTTAAGTTAGGGATGATTTCGCTCTTGAGTTGGTTTACAGCCGCTATTGATTGCTCGCGCCCGGTGTAGGCTTTATAGAGCTGCGTATGTAAAGAAAGCAAGGTACTTTCTTCTCTGAAAATGACTTCATTTTTTGCAGCAAGAGCTGATTCAATTCGGCCCTGCGCTCTCTTTCCGCTGAATAATGGCATAGAGAACCCAGCAACTAATGCCGATTGATTAATCTCTTCATTTCTTCGAATGCCGACCGACCAACTGAGATCAGCGACACTTTGTGTCTTTGCCAACCTAATTTCAGCATCACGAATACGTGATTCAGCTGCATAAAAGCGGATAGATGGATTTTGCTTTACAAGCTCAAATAACTGCTCAAACGGCTTAGCTTGTTTGAACGTATATAGTGAGCCTGCTACGTCGGAAAATTCTGGTTGAAGGCTACCCCATAAATTGGCTAATGCCATTCTAGAAGCGCTCAGTTGTTGTTTGATTAATGAAATATTTAGCTCAGCTTGTTGAACAGCTGCTTTTGCCCTGCCCATATCTGCAGCTGGAGCTATAGCGGCATTCACACGTTTAGTGACTTCCTCAAGAGCTTCATTAGCTAAGTTCAAGGATTCTATAGCTAGATCCAAACGAGCCTGGACATTAAGCACTTCGGTGAAACGGCGAGTTACCTCACCAATCAAATCAAGAGACTCAATTTCACTTTCAATGTCGACATTGTTGGCCTTTTCATCTACCAGTGACATTCGTGCTGCACGCTTATCTCCGAGTTCTAGAACAGAGGAGAGGGATACTGTTGTTTCTAAGCCTTTTATGCCACTTAGCTCACCAGTGCCAGAAAAGTTCTCAATTTCTGCACCAATATTCATAGCCGGGTTTAGAGAGGCAGTCTTTTTCTCACCGACTAAGCCTTGTTGACGTAATGGGAAGACCCTCAAGGATGGGTTATTTTTGAGTGTGTTATTGACAGCTTGGTCAAGTAATAATGTTTTGGCAAAAACATGAGGAGCAAAGAATAATTGGCCCACAAGTAAAACCAAGGATAGTTTTGGAACATGCGTAGAAATTGCATGACCAAGTCCTTTTTGAATAGACATGATAATGATCCTGTAACAGATAAATAATCACACAATCACACAGTGATTGTGAGCAATGGATTCTGTTCAGGCTTTAGGCGGTCTGTACTGTGAGCTAGGGGAGCTGGTTATGGAAGGAGCATTTTCCCAAGTAGGAGATGAATTTGAGAGAGCATTGATAAAGCTTTCATTCACAAAACTCAGCGCGATGAAATGTGAGCAATGATTATGGCAACATCCACTACAATCATCAAAAGGAGCTTGTTGTGTATCAGAAAGAGCATCAGATGATGCATCTGTATCTTGATGGGGGTGGGTATGTTCTGGGCTGCTATCAGGAATGATATTATGAATTTCAGCCAAAGCTATGCCCGACTGCATAGCAATCGTGAATATGAGCAAGCATAGGAGACTTCTAAATTTCATAAAGTATTTTAAAATCAGATTCGTTCAATCAGACTATTGAAAATTTTATTAATAATAACACACTCATTTAGAAATTAATACAAAATTCAAGAAAAAATGGCTTTTGAACAAGCCAGCCCCTCAATCAGTACTAAATACTAATCAGTTTCTTTGCCATCGTTGCACAGTTAGATTTTTTCAAACTCGATATAAAAAATGAACTGAAGATAATTTCATAAAATTTCGCATAGGTATTCTAGAGTTCAAGTAATTGGTTAGACATACTGTCCTAGTTCTATTTCAATCTTTCCTTCTCTTAATTTTAACTGAAATGTTCCCCTTTTACGCGCCGCCAGCCAACTTACACCTGATAATTACACTTATCAGGTGGATAATTTATAAAATCCCCGTATAATCAAAATTAATAGCGATTTTTGTGGCCAAGAAAATACTGATGTTCGAAATTTAAAATCTGACCGGTTATCCCTCACACAACTACTCAGATTTTAAATTCTGAAACAAGGTCTAGAAAATAAATGACAGCTGCCAGGTATTACAACTGATGAAAGAAGAGATGATCAACTCCCCTATCCCAGTTTTCGATGTCAATCATCCACCAATTGAATTCAGAGAACTTATAGATGATGTTATGGAAAACTTCGAACAAGGTGTGCCGGCAAACAGTAAACGTGCTCGTGATGCAGACTTGGCCGTCTATACTGCATGGGGCAAAAATGTTTACGGATCATATTTCAAAGCTATTCCTTCTTCGCCAGAGCATATCGAAAAATTCTTAAATGATATGTCTGTTGAGGTAACAGAGACTATTTCTACTAAAAACTTAAATGGTGAAATGGTTGATACAACTATAAAACATCGACTTAAAGCACTAAGTACAATAGAAAGATATCTTGCTTCACTTTCATATAAAAACAAGTTGTACCTGGATGCGATCATGGACATTACCAACAACTATCAACTTAGTTCAGGTTTCGTGAACCCTACATCTGTCAGAAGAGTTAAGGCTACACTACAAAAAGTCAGAGCCCTATACCGTGATAGCTCACAAAAACAAGCACAACCATTTAGTTTGGATCTAATTGAAGATGTTATTTCACTACATGATGGTTCTCTTAGAGATAAGTTAGAAATCACCCTACTCTCATTTGCTTTTGACACTATGATGCGTTGCTCAGAATTAGTAAGAGTCAATGTTGAAGATTTATCTTTTGATCCAGCATTTAGTGACGGTATTGTTGAACTACATTGGTCCAAAACAGACCAAGACGGTCAAGGTCAAACGAGGTATCTGAGTTCTCATACAGTCAAATTATTAAAAGATTATCTGCAAGCAACAAATATCAGCTCTGGAAGGTTATTTCGTTCTATTGGAAAAAATAACAAGCAACTTGAAGGCATGCATAAAGACAGGGTAGGAATTATTTTCAAACGGCTTGGGAGAAGATTGTCCAAATTTTATTCAGATAATTCAGCAAACAATATAATATCTAAGTCAAAGACTGTACCAACAGAAATATCAGCTCACTCTACACGTGTAGCTGCAGCCCAGGCTCTGGCACTGAATGGTGCATCCACTGTTCAGTTAATGAATGAAGGTGGATGGAAATCTGCAGTAATGCCAGCTCGATATTCAAGACATGCTGACACTAAAAAAGGTGCAATGGCTCAACTACATAAAAGAGCCAGGGCAACATAAATCTCCTTACATTAATTATTGAACTAATTTTAAATGATCGAAATATTATTAGATGTCGTTGGAAAAAATACCAATGGTGATATCTGCCATCCATATAAGTACCAAAGAGGTCCTATGACTGGCATGTATGTATACACACTAAATGGCAACGATAACTTTGAAGCTACTGATGAGGAAGGTCTTCGAAATATGATCGAATCTGGACAATTTAATCATACTGGCAGAATTCGAATGATACGAGACTGTAACAAATTCTGTGTAACTGCTTATCATTGACCGAAAGGAGATAAGCAGACAATGAACAAGAAAGAACTGGAAGCCTTTGCCAAAGAGGCAGCCAAGGGTATCAAAACGGAAAAAGATCTAGCCGAGTTCAGCCAGATGTTGACCAAAATCACCGTTGAAGCGGCACTGAATGCCGAGCTGGATGCCCATCTGGGCTATGAAAAGCATGCTCAGTCAGAGTCCATCAACAGCCGAAATGGCTATAGTCGCAAACAGCTCCAGACCGAAGAAGGCACGTTTGAGCTCCAAACACCGCGCGACCGTGATGGCAGCTTCGAGCCTCAATTGGTGGCTAAAGGGCAGCGTCGCTTCACTTCCATGGCCGACAAAATCCTCAGCCTCTATGCCAAAGGCATGACCACACGGGAGATCCAGTCCACCTTCAAGGAAATGTACAATGCGGATGTCTCGCCGACGCTGATTTCCAAGGTGACCGAGGCAGTCATTGACGAAGTCATTGAGTGGCAGTCTAGACCTCTGGATGCCGTCTATCCGATAGTTTATCTGGACTGTATCGTGGTCAAAGTCCGGCAGGATAAACAAGTCATCAATAAATCCATATTCCTGGCGCTGGGCGTCAACATGGATGGTCACAAAGACTTGTTGGGCATGTGGATAGCCGAAAACGAAGGTGCCAAGTTCTGGCTCAATGTATTGACCGAGCTGCAGAACCGGGGCGTCAAAGATATTCTGATTGCCTGCGTGGACGGCCTGAAAGGTTTTCCTGATGCCATCAATACCGTCTATCCCGACACGCGCATCCAGCTGTGCATCGTCCACATGGTGCGAAACAGCGTCAAGTTTGTACCCTGGAAGGATTACAAACCGGTCACGGCCGATTTGAAGCAGATTTACCAGTCAGTGACCGAGGAAGAAGCCCTCAAGGCGCTGGACGCCTTTGCTGAACGCTGGGACGGCAAATACCCGCAAATCAGCAAAAGCTGGCGCAGCCACTGGCACAATCTGAATACACTGTTCGACTACCCGGAGGACATCCGCAAGGCGATTTACACCACCAATGCGATTGAGTCCCTTAACAGCGTCATCCGCAAGGCCATCAAAAAGCGCAAGCTGTTTCCCAGTGATGATTCAGCACGCAAGGTGGTTTACCTGGCTATACTCGATGCCTCGAAAAAATGGACCATGCCCATCAGAAACTGGAAGGCGGCATTGAACCGCTTTATGATTGAGTTCGAGGACCGACTGGCGGACTTCGTATGAAAATGGCAGTTACACAGAAATCGGGACAGGCTCAATGATACCTCACAATGCCACTTCTACTGCAGCAGCTTCAGCTATAAATGTTGTTTCATATAAACGAATATCACTGACCTGAACAAAACAACTAATCATACTTGCGCTAATACTACTTCATGATTTAATGGCTAATAGAACTTTTAAAAGGCTAGATCATGGAATTTCTAATTATCTTTATTGCTGGATTAGCTGCTGGTGTTCACTTCACTAAGAAGTATCAATTCAATAATTATGCTGTACATATTGGTGAGCAGATTGTTACTGATGTATTGGAGCTTTCGTTATCTGAAGAAATTTATGCCCTACTCTCCAATGTCACACTGCCAATAATTGATGATAACAACCAAAAAGGAACAAGTCAGGTAGATCATATCTTAATATGTACTCGTGGTGTTTTTGTCATTGAGACTAAACATTACCGTGGTTCAATCGTCGGCACTTATAATTCTAAAGAATGGTACCAATACACTCAGTTTGATAAACATTCATTACAGAATCCTTTACTTCAAAATTTTAGTCACTTAATGGCTATTGAATCTATTACCGGTTTCTCACACCATGATATGCATAATGTTGTATCTTTTAGTGGTAATGCAGAGTTCAAATCAGAAAGGCCAAAGGGTGTATTGAAAAGCTCAGAACTAAAAGCATTTATCGATTCATTTCCGAACAACTCACTTTCAGCTGATGAGATCTATTACCTTGTCGGACAACTACAAGTACATCGATTGCCTGAGAATTCTGAGACAGACAGAAAACACGTAGAGTATCTAACTTCAAAACATAAAAAAAAGACTGTTTAGATTTACAGTCTTTTTAAATACAACATATCTTCATTGGGTTATACTAATAGTCATATTGTGTGTAAGCACTTACATTATAATAATGAATTTAGCCCTCTAAATTAAGATGTTATTTCTTTATACCTATTCAATTGGTCCTTCATCTTCTTTTTTGTAAGCAAAGCTTCTATTGCTAATTCTATTAGCTCAGAGTCTTTTACACCGATCTCATCTGCAATCTCGACAATTAGTTCAGGCATCTCTGGACGCATCTTGAAATTCTTTTGTTGTGTGTAAGGTGTTCGGCCCCCTCTTCTTCTTCTTTTGTTTGGCTGTCGACTTACAAAGCCTGCCTCTTCAGACACTTTGCTCAACTCTTTCTTATCAACCTTCGGTTTACTTTTCTTTGTCCCAGCAAATTCTGCTATGTCTAGTTCATCATCAAAATCATCTAAATCTAATCCAGCTCTCTCAGCCATCACTATCTCCTGACATTATCTCTTTCAGCTTCCTCTTAACCTCTTCTGCATAAGCTTTTGCGTTTGAGGCTGTCACTTCAATACCAGAAACTTCTTTAGGATCTAAATTATTTACTATTCCTCCATAAGAGCGAACAGCCTTATATGCATCTTTCTCTATAAGTGATACGTTAAAAACATCAACCCCAGCATCTTTGAATTGGCTCACAATGAACTTGAGTGTTCTAGGAACAATTGCCGCACTTGTTCGTGTAAACAACACTGAGTAAGCAATCTTTCTTCTAAATGCCTTACTTTGCTGACGCAATAACTTTATTGTCTTCACTGCTTCATCAGCATCGTCTTGTGATCCCTGACATGGAATAATTACTAAGTCTGCCCTACTTACTGCATTTGCGACTGCAATACTTGCGGTACCCTCCAAGTCAACTATAACAAACGCATTCTCATCTTCTGCTTTCTCGATGTCATCGATAATTGTTTCTTCGTCAGACTCATACACATTCAGGTTACCTGGACAGCCTGGTTTTTTTGCCCATTTTGCACCATGTTTATTTGGGTCAGCATCAATTAAGGCTACTTTTACATCTTTCTCTTCGCCCTGTCTTGATAATTCAGAGGCTAAGGTTATTGCTGCTGTAGTCTTACCTGCCCCACCTTTTGAACTAGCCATAACGACCGTTGGCATATGCTTAATCCTCATCTATTTTTTGTACTTAGATAGCTATCAGATATCCATAAGCTATCTCTTTCATGAATATTAATACATTTATAACATTATTACCACATATGTATAGATAGCTATCAGATATCTAGAAGATATCATTATTAATTCTACTATGATAGCTATCCAGATATCTATAAGCTATCATAGTAGCTGATTAATGAATTTTTTAATATTTAGATTAAATATTCGCCAGGAAAATTAATAATATTTATAGATAGCTATCTAATATCTTTATAGATACCTGATTAGATATCTATATAGGTATCTGGTTGATATCTATTGGATATCTAGTTAGCTATCTCTTAACATTGATTGAGATATCTAGTGGCTATCTGGATAGCTATCTTTATGAGTTAGATCAAATATACTTGAGATATCTTTTAGATATCTGATAGCTATCTTGTAAACATATAAAAACGAGCAGTTGTATATATATGAGTGGTTCTTATATATGAGGGGGAATATGTCATAGTTAATTATCATCAGATGCGCAGATGAATTAATTTGTATTGTTTTCAGCTTAGCAAATGAGTATGAGAGGAGAGAGAACACATCATTATATAGCGATTAAGAAGATATAGACCTAGATGAGAAATTTGTCACAAAAGCGAAACATGTGAAAATTTTGTGATTGAAAAAGCTCTTTTTATTCGTTAAATATAAGCGTGAAAAATTAGTTATGTCTAAGGACATAGCGATGTGTTTAAAGAGTATATTTGAGGAGTAGGGCAGTGCAAAGCCTATATACGGATATGACGTATAGCTTTTTAGTGAAGCTAATGGATACGTCTTTAATAAGTGATAAAGAACGAATTACTGAATTAGGATTCACAACAGTTCAGGTAAATGTTATATCCAACCTCCCTCATAGTGATTTGTATAAACTGTCACGGATTTATAAATTACTCGATATTTCAATTAATGAAATATTTTTAACAAAAGCAATCAATCAGGCTAAAGAAAATGTTCGTTGTCGTAGTGACATCGAAAATATGGATATTACACACAAATTACTGAGAAATTTATCCACACTATCCGCTCACGAAACAGAGAGTAAGGCACTAACCAAGCAATTCAATCTATCTAACAATACAATTTCAACGCTTGCATCTATGTCCATTCAGGACACGTTAGCTATAGCAAGAACAGGAATTGTATTTTATGAAATCACTGCTAATGAAGTTAAGTTAGCAATGGCTTTAGAATACATACAGGAAGCACGTCGAGAAGAGGAAGCTATCAACCACCTCATAGTAAATGATGCTTCATGGCCGATGGTGCACACTCTTACCGGGATGAGTAGAGCTTTATTCCAAGATATGAGAAAGTCATTGAATGCACCAAAAACTCTTGGTGGTCCCCCAAGAAGATTAACAGAAGAAGAAGAAATTATTGCTTGGAACTCCTGGGCCAGCACTGCGGAAAAAACGCCTTTAGAGAGATGTATAGCAGTAAGCCAAACATTAAACACTATAGCATTACGTCATTTATGGCCAACTTTGTCTGAGTGGATGAAGCAAGAAAATGCATCTGAAAAAGATTCTGTGCTTGCATAACCAGCTTAGACCAATATCCGGTTATTGATTGCCTTTATTAACTGCTGAAACGAATATGTACGCAAATTTGATGGAGATGCATTTTGCGTACAATACTACTCATTGCAATACTACCTGTCGTCTTGACAGGCTGTTTATCACTTCCGATTATTGACCAACAGTCAAAACAAGCTGGACCTACCGATACTCCTGTAGCTATATCTGACATTTTTATTGAACGATACGACTATGAGCCTCCCAAAGAAACTCAAATAAGGGTTGGTCGATACTCTAGTGCAGCTGCTGTTAACACTCGTCAGCAAGAAAACTTGCTCGAAGTAGTTGTTGATACTGAAATTCCAAATCAAGAAAAAACCGTTGGCCAAGCTATAAACTTCTTGCTTCTAAGAAGTGGATACACTTTAGCTGTACCTGAAATTCAGGGTGAGCATGTCAAGCAATTACTCAATAAAAAACTACCACAGATTCACAGAAAAATAGGACCAGTAATGCTGAAGGATGCATTGATGATGCTGGTTGGAAAAGCATACTGGATGAAGGTCGATCCAGTACATAGATTGATAGCTTTTGACACAGTTGAAGAGTTTAAATGATGACATATAAAAGCAAATCACACGATGTTTTCGATGGTGAAATACCAAAGGATCTTGGTAAAAAGAAAAACCCGCCATTATGGGTAAAACTGATATTTCTTGTAATTCTTGTTGCTGTTCTTGGTACAGCAGCCTACTTACTTGAATCAGATGATGATTATGAAATTGAACCAGGTACAGATTTAACTGAAACAGTTGTCTCAGAACTCATATCTGAAGATTCCAATACCTCTAAAGATTCCATAACTAACATTATTGTTGAAGATAAAGAGAATAAGCAAAGCTCTGAGATAGATATTGTAGAACTTGAGAATACTGATAGTGAGATTCAAGTCTTCCCGCCTGATGCCAAACAACAGAGTTTTAACAAACCAACCTCTCTTGATGAAATAAAGAATATTAATGATCAATTAGATGATTTATCTGCCAGGCTCGCTACTGTTGAAGATAAGGGTTCGGAACGAATAGCTTTAATTCAGAATGGCATCGACCTTCACACACAAAGCGTCAACAAATTGAATACATTAGTTTATTCACTGAAAGACCTTAAGAAAGAGCTTTCAGACTTGAAGAAAATGTCTACGAAATCGAATACCACAGTTCGTACATCCCAACCCGGTAGCCAGAAGCTTCAAACAAAAAATAATCAACCAACAAACTCAAACTCAAATAGCAAGACGGATCAGCTCAAGCTATTGGGTATCGACTCATGGGGCGGTGTAGATTTTGTTCAAATTCAATATAAACATGATATCCATCTCCTATCAACAGGCGAGAAAATAGGGCTTTGGGGGGTAATTAGCATCGGTGAAGATAGCGTTGTGCTCAAAAACGAAGAAGGAGTGAGCTTTGAACTTAAGATTTAAAAGGCATCTGTTTTTAATGCTGATAGTGGTATCAAATACTTCTTTTGCAGCAGAGAAAATCACATCACAAGAAAAACAATCCAAAGCTACAGACAGCTCGATAACCCAAACAGAACAGAAACACCTCATGTGGGGATTATCGTCGGCTGAATATGCACGATACGAAGAACTAATGAAAGGTATCAGAGGGAGCATAAGTCCTAAAACAATTTCTCCACTTGAGGTATTGGGAATCCATGCTCAGAACGAAGCTGAACGAAGAAAATACGCACGGCTTTGGGCAGACATGATGGAGAAAGATACTGAACGAGTTCTTGCATTCCAACGCGCTTATGACCAGGCATGGAAAGATAAAGGTAATAGGCCGTTAATCGATATTAGTCAGTTAAAGAGCCAATCGCCTTCAACCACTCCTACAGCGACTACACAATCGTCTGGACTACCAATTTCTAAAATGATAGTCGTAACAAAATTAGATGGATGTGCTGCCTGTGACAAGAAAATTCATCAGCTTTTAACATCAATGCTAGTTGATAAAACGATTCACTTGGATATCTATTTTAGTGATTCGAGTGATAAACAGAACAGCGTAATACGCCAATGGGCAATAAGTAATCGTGTAGATGCAGAAATGCTTAAAAGCCGTCGTTTAACGTTAAATCATGGGCAGTCACTCATGAATCAATACCAGCTTGATGAAGAACAACTGCCTGCAACATTCAAAGTCGATAACAATGGAGGGGTAAAAAGGGTAGAATAATATTTGACTAATATTAAATTACCCAATATGACATCTAATACGACGCCTATTGATTTGAATGCTTATAAAAGATTTCTTGATGGAGAAGTCGAGAAACATGCCAGTGACACAAAGATCAACAATGGCACGAGTATTGTTAATGCTGTCAACGTCGGAAGTTACAGCTTTAGTTGGGGAAAAATAGTCGAGCAACTTTCTGGAGAGTTCTTTATCTGGAAGTTTCAAATATCTACCCTTGCCAAAAAAACCCATGGCGAGAGAATCTATTTCCAAGAGCAAATATTTAACTATTTGCAGTCAAAACATCCAGAACATTCATCTGAGCACGCTATCTTGGTGGCTGGTTTGCATGACAAATGTATATTCTTGGGTATTAAGGAAGATGCATTCATCATCGCATCACCAATGCAACATGAGTATAAAAACCGCATATGGGTTCACATGCATATACTCAACAAAGATATTCCTGAAATTCTTAGTTATATCAATAATACTCAGCAGTAGCCTCTCTTCACCCGCGTACGCAAATACATATTCAAAAAATTCTATCCCAGCCCTTTATGTAAAAGTAGCTAAGCAGGAAGGTGTTCCAGCAAATCTACTTTATGCAATCTCACGAGCAGAAAGCACTAATCCAAAAATTAAAAAGGTATGGCCATGGACGCTCAATGTTCGTGGCAAAGGATATTACTTCCCTACACGTAAGAAAGCTTATGCAGCAATTATGCTGTTATTAGCCAACGACATCACTTTAGTTGATATAGGTCTAATGCAAACTAATTGGTATTGGCACAAAGACAAACTGAAAGACCCTTGGAAGGCATTATCACCTGAATACAATATTCAAACTGGAGCAAAAATCTTACGTGAGTGCTACGAACGCAAACAAGACTGGTTTTATTGTGCTGGTGAGTATCATACAAAGAGTAATACACCAGAGAGAGCAGCACGTGCAAAACGTTATCGGGAGAATGTGCTTAGCTATATGAGGGCAACAAAATGAGCAGGATGATCTCTTTATCTGTCCTACTCATGGTGAGCACATTGGTCCATGCAGAACCCAAAGTGATATTTGATTCTGGTAGAACTATAAATGCGGACAGATATTTATCTACTGAAAAAAAAGCTCAACTCCCAAAACGCAAACCCAACATCACGAGCCTGATCAGCCCAACAACGCCCGAAATGACTGTTGGTAAGGTAAAAAGACGGAATATTTCACTCCCTTATCTGCCAAGCCCATTGTTTCTTGTGGGAGCTGACAAGGTATCCATAAACTGGCTATCGCGACACAGAGAAGCACTCATTAAAGTCGGTGCAGTGGGTCTGATCGTCAACTCGAAGTCTGCTTCAGATATACAACAAGTCATACACGCAGCAAGTGGACTTCAGATAAGTCCGGCTTCCGGAAGTGATCTTGCAAAACAGCTAAACCTCCATCATTACCCAATTTTAATCACTCGAACACAGATTGCCCAATGAAACAGAAACACACGTTGGAAGTACTCCTTCGACCAAAGGTTGAAATATGGTCTGCCGGGATATCTGCCACAGGTGCGGTACTTTCATATGTCGCACCGTGGTCTATTATGATGACCCCATCAATTGCTTATGGGGTAGGGGGTATCCTCACCTATAATGCCTTTCGTAATTTCAGAGATTTTGTTCGACTCTATAAGTATCAAAAAGGGCTTCGTCGGCAAGCGCTATTCAAGATGGCACCCAATGATATTCCAGTTAGTAAAAAATATTTGTTCTATGGACTAGGCTTTAGGTGGGGACAAAAACATGCTCAGCGTCTAAAGGACACAAGAGAGCCAGCTGCAAGCAAATATATTAACCCTGGACTACTTTACAGACTCGCAAGAAGAAAAGAGCGTGAATGGGAATCACAACCGTATCTATCTAAACTCGCTGAACTACTCAACAGTGAATCAAAATTTAATCCTGTTCGATCATTACCTCCAATCGGGGGCGAGCCACAGATCCACGGTGTAGGGGGGGAGGAAGAACCCGTAGTTTCACTTCTTTCGGAAAGGAATGGTCATACACTGGTTCTGGGTACCACCCGTGTTGGTAAAACTCGTGCAGCTGAAGTGCTGATTACTCAAGATATAAGACGTGGTGACATCACAGTAGTCTTCGATCCAAAAGGTGATGCAGAGTTGATGCGAAGAATTATTGCTGAATGTAAAGCATCAGGTCGAGAAGATGATTTAGTTGTCTTTCATCTTGGCTTCCCAGACATATCAGCTAGATATAACGGCATAGGACATTTTAGCCGTGTAACAGAGGTTGCTACCAGAACAGCAAACCAACTTGACAGTGGTGGTAACTCAAACGTATTCCGTGAGTTTTTCTGGCGTTTCACCAATATTATTGCTCAAGCACTGGTAGCACTCGGACGACGACCAGACTATGCACAATTAGCTCAGCACATTCAAAGTATCGATGATCTACTCATAGATTATTACGAGGTTTGGTTAAACAATGAGGCTGATCCTGACTGGCCAAGACACGTAAATGAAATAGCTTCAAATTTGAACGATAAGATGCTTCCTATGAGTCTACGTGGGAAAAACAAAAGAGCAAACGCCATGATTAAATATGCTCAAGATAGAAAAATGTTTGATGCTGTAGCTATGGGACTACGTTCTACATTTGAATACGACAAAACATATTTTGACAAGATTGTGGCTAGTGGTCTGCCATTACTTGAGAAACTTATATCAGGACGTATTGCTGAGCTTATATCACCAGCATATAACGACGCAGACGATAATCGACCAGTATTTAGTTGGGGGCAGGTCATAAGACAAAAGAAAGTCGTGTATATCGGACTGGATGCATTACAAGATATGGCTATTGCCGGCACCGTTGGTAACACAATGTTTGCAGACTTAGTTTCTACCGCAGGTGAGATATATAAACATGGAACTGAACTCGGATATCACAACCAAGACACATCATCTGGAAGTAAAACCCCTATAAACATCCATGCTGATGAAGTGAATGAATTAATGGGAGATGAGTTTCTTCCAATGCTTAACAAAGGCGGGGGCGCAGGCTTGCAAATCACCGCTTACACACAAACCATGTCTGACGTTATTGTGAAGCTTGGTGATCAAGCAAAAGCAGGTCAAGCACTTGGTAACTTTGGCACGGTAGTTATATTCCGAGTGAAAGAACTAGCTACAGCTGAGCTATTCACGGAACAGCTCCCAATGGTCGAGGTTGCTGCTGCAACTGAAGTGACAGGCTCTGCAGACTCAGTAGATCTAGATAGTGAGGTCGATTTCACATCAAGCGCTCAAGACCGCATAACGTTCACTGAAGCCCCCCTTCTGTCACCGGCAACCATAATGGCACTCCCAAAAGGTCAAGCATTCATTCTCACAGCAGGTGGTCAACTATGGAAAATCCGAGTGCCATTAGCGGACTCTAAAGATGACCTCTATATGACCTCAAATTTCAATGAAATGGCTGATGATATGGCTTCATCATACCGAACTGGCGAGACATGGTGGGTTGAGTAATGGCACAGGATAATACCCCTCAAACCCAAAAAAGTCTGATAGGTAGATGGATATCACGAATTACAACCATAGCGGTGTGGCTTCTACTCGCTTTACTCATGTCTATCATCACAGAATGGATTGGAATGAACACTAAATGGAAAGATGAAGGTATTGAGCACAGCAGGGGGATGGTTAAAACAGAGCTGGGTTATTTAAACAAAGACTTCCAGAAAAGTTTAATTGTACAGCGGCCCGTTCAATATGCTGAAAATATAGCATCAACAATGCATAAGTATATGTATGAGAAGACAGGTGTTATGGATATCCTTTCTAAGATTCTTCGAGACAACAAAGCTGAAAGCATAATACGTCTGTTTGCCGAACATGTATTAGCTGCTGTTTACGTAACTCAAGTATTTGCAATAAGACTAGCAGTTCTGACATTAGCATTACCCGCATTTCTAATCTTTGGCATTGTTGCAGCTACGGAAGGTCTGGTTCAACGTGATATCAGAAAATGGTCTGTCGGAAGAGAACATGCTGGTTTATACCATCACGCAAAACGCTGGATTCCCATAACCTTCATCGCACCATGGGTTGTCTATCTTGCTTTTCCAGTTTCTATTCATCCAAACGCTGTAATCCTACCTTTTGCCTTGTTATTCGGCATTGGTATTTTCATGGTTACATACCTATTCAAGAAATATATCTGATAACCGGCTCAGACCAATATCCGGTTATTCATTGTCTCTATTGAGGGGCTTGGGCAGACTTCACTCACACAAAGTTAATGTAGTGAGAAATGAACATAATGCTCAAGCCCCTTTTACTTATTTTCACGATTTCGTTATCAGCGGTAGCTAGCGCCAGCAACTTTGCTGAACGTGAAAGTCTAGCCAAGCTTATTCATGAAATTGATGGCCTTAGCTCACTTGTTGACGAAGCGCAGGGCCGAGCAAATCCCGATAGCCGTATTCGCTTCCAATACAACCTACTTCGTAAAGACTTAATGATGATGAAGCTGGGCATTCAAGAACATCTCGATGGACCAGCAATCGAACCGAGAAACTACGCCCCACTATCTGGCGACTACTGACGCTAAACCATGTCCGTTAATTCTAAGCAAACAGAAAGCTTCCTAAATGCTACTGGTGTATCCATGGATAACATCATGTTAGTCCTTGCAACTCTAGTAGCTGTTGCAATCTTGTTATGGAGCGCCTGGGTAACACTGTCTTATTACAATCAATGGGCATCAAATAAAAATGACGTCACTTTGTTCGATGTTATGTGGAGTGCCACACGCTCCACTATCTTGCTTTGTTTGGTTTTAAATCTAGTTTCAAAATAAGGGTTAAAAATGAAGAAAATACTTATCACTGCATCGGCCTTTTATCTATCAATATGTCAGAAAGCATATGCGAAATTACCAACAGCTGTTCCACCATCTACTGGATCAGCTAATGGAAACTGGCTAGAACTTCTAAAAGGATACATAAAAGATGCTTCTTTACTACTAGGGTTAACACTCTCTGTTGTTGGTTTTATTTGGCTTTCTTGGATTGCTTTTTCAGATATTAACCAAGCTCGTACAGGTAGAAAAGAATGGGGTGAAGTCGGCGTGACAGTTATAGCAGGTGCAGGTGTTTTCGCATTTGTTTCTTATTTACTTTATCAAGCTTCAGATGTCTTCAAATGAGTGATTCAGAAGATATCTTGGCTGATAGGCTCAATAACGAGCCTCCAATATTCCGAGGACTTTCAAATTCTGAACTGGGAATGGTGTTGAAGTTCGGCGCGCTTTTCTGGGTTCCAGTATGTCTTCTCATTGCAACCCTTCTAGGTAAAACAATGATGGGGATGGGTGCGGCAATGCTAATGCTATTACTTACTATCCTTGTCAGTGGTTCATTGTTTCAAAGAATCAAACGTGGAAGACCTGATTACTACTATCAACACTACTTGATGCTTCGAGATGTTTTTCTTCGAGTAAAAACTAACACAAAAAGTGATCGCGTTATTCAATATTCAGGTACATGGGGAATTGGACGAAAAGATGGCGAGTAAGTACAGAGGAGACATGGACAATCTGAAGTCGCACATCATCACACTCCGAGTTGTTATTGGTGTTTTAATTCTGTTTTGTATTTTATTTTGGATGTCAGCAAATAAGGCTAGAGAAGTTCAAAGGCTTTATCTTCCACCGGACCTTCGAGCTGGCAACACCGTCACACTTAACGAAATACCTGTTACAACTGCATATAGCTTTGCAGTCAGTATCTTTCAATACCTCAATACATGGTTAGAAGATGGGGCGAAAGACTACCCAGCACGCGTTGCAGAACTAGCTCCATACATATCTCCAAGCTACAAACAATGGCTTAAAGAAGACATTCTTCGTCGTAGTAATCGCGGTGAATTAGATAGGCGAACAAGAACTGTCACTTTAATAAACGATATGGCTTATGACGACCGAAGAGTAGACATTATCAATGAAAATAACTTTGTTGTTTGGCTCGATCTCAGAATCACGGAAACTCATCGTGGCGTACCTATTAAATCTGTCGATATCCGATATCCAATTAGAGTCGTCCGCAGTAACGTTAGCCCTGAATTCAATCCATGGGGACTAATGCTGGATGGATTTCAAGAAAATCCAAGTCGAATTATTTCAACGGTAAAAGAATAATGAAGCTCTTCACCATCATCATAACGGCTCTTCTTACGTTTGCCTTTTTACCTACAAAAACGTTTGCAGACGAGAAAGTCATCTGGGATAAGACACCAATAAAAGTCGTCTTGAAACCAAATCAGGAGAGGATGATTGTCTTTCCATCAACTAGCGTTAGAGTAAAGATACCAGCAGCAATAGCTAACTCTCTAAGTACATTATCTAACAACGGTGTTATTTACTGGGAAAGTCTTGAAGAATTTACAGATAAACGAATTTTAGTCCAAGACACAGTAAGTCAAAAGACTGTAGTTATCCATCTTTCGTCCAGTGATTCTCTTGGTAGCGATGATCAAGTGACCGTTTTATACCCGGAGTCTAAGGCCGTCACGACTCCATCAAATTCCGAAAGTAATGATCTAACACACTATGGATATGAAACATTAACAAGAGTTGCTGCACATCATCTGTATGCACCTGAGAGACTTATTAACATTCCTGAAGGTATCCACCGAGTTAATGTAGCTCAACAATCAGATACACACCTAATCAGGGGGTTAATCATTGATATGACCCCTGTTATCTCATTTTCTAATGGTGGCCTGTATATAACAGCAGTGAAGCTAGTTAATAAGCAGAAAGAACGAGTGATTCTTGATCCACGTGAAATCCGAGGTAAATGGCTTGCTGCAACGTTTCAACATGCCTCACTAGGAGCAAATGGCGAGATAACTGACACTACTGCTCTCTATCTTATTTCTGATCGACCTTTTTGGGAGTCTTTTTAATGGCTGAAAAAAGGACAAATAAGCTCATTCCAATCATCGCATTAGGGTTGATAGTCATATTGATCGCAGTTGTGGCCCGAACTTCAGATAAAGAAGCCGCCAAACAAGTTAAGCAGCTGGGAGAACAGTATGTTCCTGATGGAGATACCACTGATGACACGCTTCGCACACTAACAGCGCTTGTGCAAGAAATGCGTGAAGAAAATGACAAGTTAATCGCAGAGCAAAAACATATAAAAGAACAGCTTGCAAAACGTCCTGAAGAAAATAGTGACACAAAATCCTCCATAGAATCATTGATGGAGCAAATCGAAACATTAACTCAAAAACAAAATGAATCTCCACCAGAACTAAATGACTTTGACATGGACATCGCGATTCCAGACATTCAACCACAAGGAGATGTTTGGATAGAACCAATTGATGCAGCAACGTCTATAGACGAAAATGGGATTGCTCCATCATCCTTCAGCCCCTCTAATACATTAGACAATGCTTCGGACATTCTTGGTGATACTAGTTCCCTAAACAACAGTGTTGGTCAAAGCATTACTGGAAGTTCAAATCAGGAAATGATTTTTGAACCCGTCTACACAATTCCAAGAAACTCTACCTTAATCGGGTCAACAGCGATGACCGCCCTATTGGGGCGTGTACCAATAAATGGCAGCGTCGAAGATCCTTACCCAGTAAAGATTATTGTTGGTAATGAAAACCTTACGGCTAACGGTCTTGAGCTGCCAGAAGTAAACCACATGATATTTTCTGGCACTGCCACTGGTGATTGGACACTTTCATGTGTCAGAGCAGATCTAACATCTGTCACCTATGTCTTTGATGATGGAACGATACAAACACTAAGCGTAGGTGATCAAGAGCTTCAGACTAACAACAGCTCTGGAACAGTTAATCGTCTTGCATGGATTTCAGATAATCGAGGTATTCCGTGTGTATCAGGCAAAAGAATATCTAATGCAGCTACCTTCTTAGCAGGCTCTATTTTTGCAAAAGGAGTTGAAGCAGGCGCTAAAGCGGTCGCTGATGCTGAAACCACACGCATTGTGTCACCTCAAGGAGATACAACTTCATCAGTAACTGGTGACGCCTTAAGAAATTCGGCATTCGAATCATTATCTGGTGGTACTTCAGCAATTAGTGAGTGGCTCCAAGAAAGGCAACAACAGACATTCGATGTGATTTATGTAGACACCGGCTCGAACGTCGCCGTCCACATTGATGCTGAATTACCGATTAACTATAAACCTAATGGCAGGAAATTAAGACATGCGCGTTACAGCAGCAAAGATATCAATCATCGCCTTGATTAGTCTGTTATCAGCTTGTTCATATCAAACAAAAGATGATTTGCTACCTCAAACAGGTCCAACCATGGAAGATGTTTATCGAAATCATCAAAGTAGTTTGGTATCTGGTACTCAAAGTAAAGCATTAACGATATCGGGTATTCGAGAAAGACTAGCTGGTAATGATGATTCAGATCTCGCTGGTTATACGCGTGATGCAAACAGTGAAATCGAGCAACAGTTTCCTCGTCTACCTAACCCAACACTAGTTATGTATGTATATCCCCACCTATCTACGGATTCACGTTTGCCGGTGCCGGGGTATTCAACTGCTTTCCCATTCTATGAACGTCCTGAATATGCAATGCCAGGTGAAATGTAATGCTTAATAATCTATTCGCAAAAAGCCTATCATCTTCCAGTATCCCTTTAACAAAAGAGGATGTGAAAAAAGATTATAGAGAGCAACCATCATTCACAAACTTGCTCCCGTGGAGAGAATATGACAGTGAAAACCAAGTATTCCTCTTAGAAGACGGTAAAGGTATCGGTGCTCTCTTTGAGATTGAACCTGTTGGTGTAGAGGCAAAGACAGAAGACTACATAGTTGAAATTCAGGAAAAGCTGCAAGCAACGATCACAGAAACAATTCCAGAAGATAACGTAGCACCGTGGACCTTACAGTTTTTTGTTCAAGACGAATTAAGTGTTAGAACCCTAACAGACCAAATCCGTGAGTATGCTCATCCAAGAGCTGTCAACACTCCATATACGAAACACTTCCTAAACGTTATGGATGAACATTTGCACCAAGTTGGTCAACCCAATGGACTATTTTTTGATGAGGTAGTTACTGGAGGAAGATGGCAAGGTAAAAGACGTAAAGTACGCATGTGTCTTTATCGTTACTTCCCCGAAAACTACAAGTCAGACTACGATAGAGATGTTCGAGAGTTAGGTAGAATTCGCAAACGACTATTGACTCAGTTTACTGGTATTGGCATGAGAGCAAATGTCGCTGGAGGTAAAGAACTCTATGAATGGATGCTCCGTTGGTTAAATCCCAAACCAGTTATAACGAAAGGTGACAGTGAGAGCCTACTAAAGGTAGCACCATATCCAGGTGATGAAGATCTAGCATATGGATATGATCTAGCTGAACAATTATCTCTCTCTAGACCGAGTTCAGATGCTGAAAAAGGTATCTGGTATTTCGATGGTATGCCTCACACAGCAGTAAGTGTTCAAGCCCTTCGTCGTGTCCCCAAAAATGGTTTATTCACAGCCGAGAGAAATTCCGGTGAGCATACATTTGCTATGTTCGACAGAATGCCTGAAGGCACAGTAATGTCGATGAGTATAGAAATCAAGCCTAGAGACCAGGTTCTTAATCATCTTGGTCGAATCATGCGTTCTGCTGTGGGAGACAATGCTGAGGCCGAAATAGCTCAGCAAGAAGCAAAAACCGCTCAACATGAATTAGCTAAAAATAATACCCTTTATCCGGTTTACATAAGCTTCCTAACACGTGCCGATGATCTTGAAAAACTTGATGACGCTGTATCAGTTATCGAATCTTTATTACTAAGCAATAATCTTCAGCCGATTACAGAAAATCAAGACTTGTTAAAGCAGGATATGTATATCCGAAGCTTACCCATGAAGTTCGATAGTTTAATGGTACAAAAGAAACAGCGTCGTTCAAGACTGGTTTTCTCACGTCACATTGCTTCTATGCTCCCTGTGTATGGTCGCTCGAAAGGAACAGATCATCCAGGATTGATGTATTTCAATCGTGGTGGTGAGCCACTTCTAGTTGATCCATTCAACAACCAAGACCGAAAAAAGAATGCTCATGCCTTAATCATAGGCCCTACTGGTGCCGGTAAGTCGGCTTCTCTTGTAGATGCGGTGATGAAAATCACTGCTGTTCATCGACCCAGAATTTTTATAGTTGAAGCCGGTGACTCATTCGGGCTGCTCGGTGAATATATGGCTAAACATGGCCTGTCCGTGAATCAAATGTCTGTTACTCCCAGTGCAGACATTTCTCTCCCGCCATTTGCCAATGCTATGAAACTTCTTGAACTATCAGAAGATGAAGTTGTGACTGAAGAGGAGTCTGATGAATCTAGCCTTGATGATGAAGATGAAGATGAAGATGAAGATAGAGATTATTTAGGTGAGATGGAATTAGCAGCTCGAGTGATGATTACGGGTGGAGAAAAGAAAGAAGATGACATGCTTCATCGTGCTGACCGGCTAGTCATTCGGAAAGCAATCTACCGAGCAGCACAATTTGCAAAAGACAATGGCAAAGACCAGGTTCTAACTCAAGATGTTGTTGAGGCAATGCGTCACACCGAAGACCTTGACCAGAATAGAACTGCACGAGCTATTGAAATGGCTGATGCAATGGAACTCTATTGTACAGGTGTTGAAGGAAAACTATTTAATCGTCCGGGTACCGAATGGCAGGATGTAGACATCACGATCTTTGATATGGGGATTCTCGCCAGGGAAGGTTATGAAGACAAATTGACTGTTGCGTATATGAGTTTGATGAATCACGTTCATGCTCTTGTGGAGCGTGAACAGCATGAAGGTAGACCTACTCTCATGCTAACAGACGAAGGGCATATCATCACTAAAAACGCGACTCTAGCACCTTACATAATCAAGATTGTGAAAATGTGGAGGAAACTAGGTGCGTGGTTCTGGATAGCTACACAGAACTTAGAAGATTTCCCTGATGATAGTCGTCGAATGTTGGCAATGCTCGAATGGTGGATATGTCTTGTAATGCCTAGGGATGAAGTTAATCAAATTACTAGGTTTAAGGATCTCACCAAAGAACAAGAATCAAAACTTTTAGCTGCCAGAAAGTCACCAGCACAATATACAGAAGGCGTCATTCTCACAGACAATCTTGACCCTCTTTTCAGAGCTATACCTCCGGCAATATCACTAGCACTTGCCATGACTGAACAGCATGAAAAAGCAGAACGCCGTGAGATTATGGAAGAAAGAGGTTGTGATCGCGTCAGTGCAGCAGAAATAGTGGCTGAAAGAATTAAAGAAGCCCGCCGCAATCATAGCTTGGAGACATCTAATGCTTAAGTACCTATTTCTTGTATTACTGCTTATTTCGAGTGTTTCTAATGCTAATGGGCTTATCGTCGAAGCTTTTTATGACAGAGAAACTAGACTTATTAATGTGCATCTGGCGGAAAGAGTTTCTTCATTAAAAACTTATGATTTAAGTGCACCAGATCAGTTCAAGAAAAAGCTGAGTAAGGGACTTTCATCAGACCCAACCATCGCACAGAGACAAGCTAAAGAGCGAATAGAAGCACTTGGTGGTGAACTTCAATCACACCTAATCACTGCCTATGAAGGCTCTCTAAAAGCTATGCAATATAAAATTAATAAATTACCTGCCGTCGTGTTCAATAATGGTCAGCAAGTAATTTATGGTGAGAGTGATGTTAACAAGGCAATAAATATCTACCACGAGAAGGTAGGTAAATGATGAATAAAGTCTTAGCAATATCATTTGCGGCTGTTCTTCCATTTACAGTAAATGCAGACTCCGAAACCATCAGCACCGCCGATATAGTAGCTTCAGCTAGCAGTGCATCATGCATAGATTATAGATTAGTTGGAGTATGTTTTTGGCTTAGATGTACCAGTCATGGCTGCGATGTCGAAACGTCACCAAAAATTGCCCATCACAACCCCGACCTTGTCGTTAGTGCCCATAATGGAATCGGAAGTAATCCATGGACTGAGGCGAATAGTATAGTTGGCAATGTATCTCAGTCTGCCGTGGGCTCTCTAATCAATAAAGCCGCTTCTATAGATGCAGGGAGCAATCAAACTAACAAGGGAACACAGCTAAACACGCTGAAATTTAAGTCTAGTGATGCTATTGGACACCCGGTTTCCTCAATCTCATTTAGCTATAGTTGTCCTTCACAAGCTACTGCGTTCAATCCTTATTTTGTATCTGGAACGGATTCTATTGCTTGGCGCCTTGGCATCCCTGAAACAGCTTATCCAGATGCTCTAATTCCTGGAAGAAGAGAAATAGGAAACTTCCCCAGTAACACATGGGGTTCAGTTTACCCTCGAACTGGTTTTATATCTCAATCTTCCGATGCGAAGGCTGCAGCTGTTATAGCTCAGCGTGTCGGCGATATTGTTACGCGTAACGGACAACCACACGTCTATCAATCATTATCTGGTACACCCAGCTATAACGGTCGAATCTGGCCACCTGGTGCATTGAAAGAAAATTCTAATAAGAATGGTAAATGGCAAATGCTTGCGCCAAGGAAATCCAACAGCTGCACGGTATTTGGTGAAAACGATACCACTTCTCTAACTGGTTGGGATGGGAATAGTAACAACGCATCTACCGGCAACTATGCATGGACGTTATGGCGTCCTTATCAATGCTGTCAAAGGAAAGGACAATTTTTCCTATACAGCGTCAATTTCATGTCTTACCCATAAGGACCGCATTGTGATACTCAAACGTATAACATTAGTTACCTCACTAATCATTTTCACACATGTAAATGCTACTGGATTGCAAATGCCAGATATGAACTCAGGTTGGTATTACGGAATCGGTGGTCAACGCCCGATTTCTCAGCCTGCTTCACCTATCACAAACAGTATAGTCTTGGGCGGATCTATTGATTGGGGAAGTGGTTTCAATTGCAGTGCATTCGATCCAACTCTTGGCGTGGCCAATACATTAAATCAAGTTAAAAGTGGTGTTGACGCTATACAACAACAGGTTACTGATGCTGCCACAGGAGCTATTGCCTCATTGCCACTACTAATGCTGCAACGTGCCAATCCTGGCTTATACGAACTATTGATGAATAGTATGGCTCGGGCACAACAAGGGGTGAGAGTTTCAACACAAAGCTGCCAACAAATGCAACAAACCATTTCTCAAGGCGGCAACCCTATTGAGGGCTGGATTGATATCTCTCGGACACACGATTGGCGCGACCAAATGGGAGGTGGTGGATACAGAAGCGCACCTGTTGACGTCGTTGAAGCACAACAGACAGTTGACAAAAATAATGGTGAAAATGGAGTGACTTGGCTGGGAGGCAGTAAAGCAGGTGGACGTGGTCAATCCCCCATAAACATACCCTCTGACATTGTAAAAGCTGGCTATAACCAAGCATTGAATAGAAGTGCCGATTCAAATTTAGCTGCACCTATGAACGGCAGTAGAATTTCAGAGCTTTGGCGTACACCTGGTGAGCTCATAAGTTTTAGTAGCTCTCTATTAGGTGAGGAGAAAGTTCGAACATATTCAGATCGACCTACAGAAACAATTCCAGCTAGAGGAATGGCTTTTGAGATCAACAAAGAGGTCGAGAGATTAACTCCTAAGTATAACAATCTGATTAGTGGGACTTCAGAGCTGAACAATGAGAATTTAATGGATATTTCCACATCGAGTGTTGTAATTACTTCGAACACAATACAAGCATTAAGAAAGCTAAATTCAGCTGATCAGAATATTCTCAAAGGGCGTTTAATCCAAGAGGTAGCAACAGCAAGAGTCATTGAAAAATCATTAATGTTGTTAAGACTTTTATCATCAGGTTCTCAAGAACCGAATGTTTCTCAGAATGGGCCTGCGCAGGATGCAGTACAAAAATATACTGCTAGGTTACAACAGTCTGTAGATGACACCTTATTCGAGCATGAAATGAGTAAGCGTCTAGCAAACTCAACAGCTCAAACAATCAAAGAAGTAGAAACAGTGAAGCGTCGTGTTGGAATTTCAACTTTAACATCGCCTAAACGATTTAATTCGCCAGACCAAACAATCAGCACAGAGGAAGAATAATGGCGAAGAGGAAAGGTCGTAGTTACATAAGAAAGGCCTTGCTGGCACTAGTAGTCATTTCATTAGGACTAGTTGTAATACTTGCACTTCTTTATTCCGCCGTTAAGAGCGACCAACAGGTAAGTAGATTACTTGACTCTGTCAATAATATTTCATCTATTGCTCGATATCTACGGTGGGCAGTTATTGGAGGAGTAATATTATTCTGGAATGAAATAATCGATTACTTATCGATTACTAAAGGTCTTGATAGTGCTCAAGGGTTGAGAGCCAAATCTATGCGATGGCACGTTTTTTTGGCAGTAATCGCATTCGAAGTGCTGGTCGTAGAAGCCCTGCCAGCCAAGCTATTGAGTTAAGCACCATGTCTACCGGCAGTTTTATTGAAATGTTCATGACTACCTTTGGGTGGCATCTATATGAAATTATTTGGGGTGTCATATCTAGCACAGGACTGGCTTACCTGCCTTTTTTTGCAGTGATAATCGATAATGTAATCAAACCTATTGAAAGTCAGGAATCTAAAGCAGCTGCAGCTACCTCCTTAAGAAGACTTGAAATAGACATAGTTCGATTGATCATTATGATGATGCTAGCAGTATCACCATATATAACCATCCAGTATGGCTCCATAGCCTACACCAAGGCATGCCAAGCTGATACTGGAACTCCTGGTAATACTGTTAACGCTGGTAATAGCGGAACAAGATTTGATGAAATATTTAAACCAAACCTGCTCAACAATCAGGAGGCTAGAGTTCCACCTTGGTTCTATATTGTAATGTCAGTTACTGGCGGTGTTAATGATGCCGTAATTTCACGACTACCATGTGAAATGAATATGCGCCAAGCTGAATATGAATTATCTACAATCCAGATATCAGACCCACATCTAAAAAGGCAAACACAACGGTTTGTAAGTGAATGTTTTCAACCAGCAGTGGCAGATTTTTACAACAATCACAGACAGCTTCCGGAAGGAGTTGATGTAACAGATATTTTATGGCCGGGCTCTAGTTATTTTAATTCTAATTTTTATCAGAATGAGTTCGCAAAAAATCCTGTTCCTGGTTTTGCATTTGATGCAAGCCGACCTAGTGACATGGCATACGATTCTTCTGATCCAAATATTTCAATCCCTCAGAATGGCTACCCAAGCTGCAGTGAATGGTGGAATGACTCTTCTACAGGCATAAGAAACGGTCTTGTTAAAGAGTTTCCACCTTCCTTCTTTGATAAATATTTTTCATCAGTATTCAGCTCCTCTGATGAAATTGAAAACCTAGCTATTCGTGAAGTACTTAAGAATGAAGGAAAGTCTATATATGACGGATTGAACATTGCTGGTGAGACAGATATCGAGTGGGGGTTAGATAGGGAGACTGCGGGAGACCTTTTAGGTGTTGTAGCTGGTACTGGTGGAGCTTTTATTGCTGAAGTGCTGGCAAAGCCAGCATTATTCATGGTGAAGCAAATGGCACCTTATATTCAAGCGACGCTTCTAATGGCTACATATTTTTTGTTACCTTGGGTATTACTAGTAGGTAACTACTCATGGAGCACAATCAAAACAGCAACAATTACTATTTTTGCCGTCAAATTCTGGACCGCCATATGGGCTGTTACAGATTTACTGGATGCCAACCTACAAAAAGTTATAATCGATGCGAAAGATTCCAATTGGTTGATGGAAAGGTTAAGCCATGAAAATTGGATGCTTGAATCGATTATTGTAATACTTATTTTATCCTTATACATGGCTCTTCCTTACTACTTCTTAAGTATTCTTGGTTGGAGTGGTGAGCGTGGAGCAAGCGCACCAACTGGCGCTGCAACATCAGCAAATAGTGAAGGTAAAGCTGCCGGCAACCAAGGATCGGATATGGCTAAGAATGCTGTTAATTGAGTATATATAAAAATGGTGGCGGCCACTTTAACTAATATCGCCGACCACCATGAATTCTTCTATGTTTTTCTTCGTATGATTCATAACCGTGATAACCATATGGCTCAGGAGGAATATCATGAGATGACTTAGTGCTTGCTGCTAATCTCACAAACCATAAAGAAGCCTTCGCTAAGTAAGGAGTTATGAGAACAATAGTAGATATCAATACAGCAACTAATCGACCCTCTATTGTTTTTTTAGCGTTCTCTCTACAGTGCACACTAAAAAGAGTCATTAACACTAACGTGAGTTGGAATAAAAGTATTCCAATAGATAAAAAAGCCATAAATTTTAATATTTCACGGCTAATTTCTGTACCTATGAGGAATGACCAGACGAAAGTTAGGCAAACTCCTATTAGGGGCATAGTTTTAGCTAATCGACGTGCTTTATATGGCACTGTGTTCTCGTCTGCCCCGGAAGTAACTTTAGAGTAGAGCTTCCACATCCAGAAAGAAATAATAGCAAAAGATGATACGTATATTATTGCTGCGGTAAACATCAACATGATTTCCATTTCAGATCCTTTTTGTTGTTCTCAGCCTGCATAAACAAGAAAAAAGGATGAATGACATCGCACACAACCCGCAAGTAGAACAATAAATTAATTATTAATTTTATTCTATTATGGATTCAGATTAGCGCAAGTGCTCGGATAAGAATAAAGTAACCAAGAATTAAGAAGTGTCTACCAGTTCATACTCTTGGCAACTCAGACTCCGGTATTAGCTTGAACGCCCAGAACTAAAACGATATGATTCAAACTTCTTTGTAACTATCCAATCTAGTTACAGGAAGTGCCACAACCACTTCATGTTGTGCCCAATTGTAGCCGTTCAAAGACCAGCTACGATTAAAAAAACCATACTTCTATGGATGTATGGATAGCATCAACCCATAAGGGGATTTATCTCTCCTTATGGGGGTAGATCTATCTCCTGGGGTTGTTCAATCAACTTTGAGGAGAAAACAGATGCAAGATATTATTCCAACATTATTGACTACTGCTTTTATTGTCTTTTGTTATGACCAAAAAGTCATTGCTTCTCTGCAGCGCCAAGGAAGATACGACCCTGATACACATCAAACGGTACTATCAAGGTTGTTTTTTTCACCAGTAAAATTGTTGCTATCACCGCTTTTACTTCGCTTAAATCTTAATAGAGAAGAGAGCTCAACTTGGAAGCCGGAAGGTGATTTGAGTTTGTTTCAATATGACACCACAGTATGTCAGGACAGTCGAGGAATAAAGACACGCTTATCCTATTTTTATGATGATAACCAGCACGCTTGGTACATGATAGAAAAGATTAACGATAACGGCGTTACGGTTCTCGCGCCAAGGTTTGAACCTGCAACAGTATCATTCAACGCTAAAAAGCTACAATACGTGTAGACATGCCAGCCCCATTCAAACTGAGTGGGGCTTTACTTCTTTCCTATTCCCCATATCTCTTATATCGAATAGCTAACCAGCTCGCACCAATATCCGGTTATTCCTACACATTTTTACCTTAACCATCTAAATTTGCCAAACTTACACTCCGGAGATAAAGATGTTTGGTCGACGAAAAAAAACCCCTCCTACATCATCGACTATTCCTACTGACGGAATACCATTTCTAGACTCTAAAGATCTGCTAAGCCCACATACTCTACTAATCAAAAAGATTAGAAATGATGCTGGATGCACCCGAGAATTCTTTGATAATTATTATTTACCAGCTATCGAACGCCTGGCAGAGATGTTGCAGTTAAGACCGTTTGGGCATGAAGGTGAGTTTGCAAAAAAAGGAGGAGCAATAGAAGTTGCTATTAAGCGAGTTGCACTAGCTCTTAAGCTAAGACTAGGTACATTGCTCCCTCTAAAATGTAAACCTGAGGAAATATCACATAGAGGAGAATGCTGGACTTATGGCCTATTTATAACAGCTCTTCTGAGAGACTTTGGCGGGCAAATGTTGGGTGTAAAGATAATAGGATTTACGAAAAATGATAAACCAGCTGGCGAATGGGTTTGCTGGAAACATCCAATCAATGAATATCATCACTATCGAATGAAGAAAGAATCAGGAATAACTAGTTCACTTTCCTATACGGCTACTTCTCTTCACATAAGAGACATCGTGCCAGATGAAGGCATAGAATGGCTATACGGTGACTTAGAACTCATCAACTGCATCCTAGATATACTCACAGGTAGTCGTAAGATTCAAGACAATCCACTCTACTCTATCATTGTAAGGGCATCTTCTACACTTCGAGATGAAATCTCATTTGAAACAGCATTAAGTTCCATAGAGCATGATGTTAAGGCTGAAAAAGAACAGACTTCGAGCACTGAGATTATTGATCATAAAACCGGTGAAGTTACTAAAACAAGTTCAGATAGTCCTACTCAGACGACCAGTGAAATGCCATCTAATGCTACTAATATTTCTGATATTGCAGAGATTGAAGCAATGCCTCCTGAAATGGAAATACCTCCTCAAAACCTTGATGACTATCCACCAGAACCTGAAGAAGAGGTCACAGCAAAAAACTTTGTTGCAAGACTCAAGGTAGATATTCAGAAAAAGCGTATAACTTCTGAATACGCTAAACAGGAGGGTAAGAATATTAGTATTAAGTATCCCAGCACATTCAGAAGTTATACCGATAGTCCGTCCGACTTACTCAATGAATTAAGACTAATAGGTGTAATAGTTGAAGAGGGGCAATCAAAAGGTATCTCACCTGAAAGAATGATTGTTTTGAAAGGCTAAATTGCCTTATTAAGGCCTCCGGAGTAAGATTTATCTATATCTGATTCTGAATACTTGATCTATCAAGTACCTGAAGCGTCACAGTCGTTTTATTGCTGTGCTATGAAATATTGACCAAGGTTAATATTTAAAAAATTGTAGCTGCTTCTCATGATGCAGTTAACCTCAACCCTGAAGGGAGAATATCTCCCTTCAGGGGGTGTTCTCCTTTTTTTATATGGAGAATATATGAGGCTAAACTATAAAGATATGAAGGAAGATGTGAGGAAAATGGCAATCGCCCTCATGATTGCTGGACTTGCAGGATATATCCTTGAAAGTGTTGGTCTAATTAATACGTCTATAATAGTAGGTATTGGGCTAACCCTTTGGGTCTTTGGGTTAGTTGAACGTGATGCTATGGAGGAAAAGTGATGGAAATTGCAGCATTAATAGGTGTATTAGTACTTGGTGTTTATGCAGTAGCTAGCTACCAAGAACATCATTATTCCAAAAAACATAAAAAACACAAAAAGAACTAACACAAGAGATTATTTCCACGGAACTAATCAAAAGCCCCTGCCATTCAACACGGCAGGGGCTTTTTTATTGATAAAAGAATCAGAAAGCTACAAAAGCTGGTCGGAATTAAAACAAAGCCTCGACCCCGGCTTGTGATATTAATTCGAATTCATTCTCTATCTTAGCTTGTGGTGACTGATTAAATTCATTTTGCTTATTGTTTCCATTCATAGCTTGCCCATTAAGTTTACCTAGCTGTACAAGTCCTAAAAGCATTAACTTTCTTGCCTGATATGCGCGCCCACGATCACTAAAGCTTGAGAGATAATCATATAGCTCAGGATCTTCAGTGCGAGGTATTTTTTGATTCATCCTAATCTGCTCAACCATTAAGCCACCTCACGATTAATCTTTGCATACCAGGCTTCACCAATTTTCTGAAAACCGAGTACATTTGCTACAACTGAATTATCGTCGCAGTGGATATTATGTTTTGGTAATAGCTTCTTGATTGGGTCCAAGAATATCTTTGCACCACCACCCACAAGGATTATCTGATCGATACTTCTGCCGTCACCGACTTTGTTAGATATTGCATCCACTGCCGGCATTATTTCACTTAGTGCAGATCGGTGATACTTAGACAGATCTACATCCTGTCCGTATAACCTAAACCGACCTTTCCTGATGCCTTCATCAATATGTGAAATGTTATCGTAGTTAATCTTTAGATCCTCACTTATTCCTTTAGCTACTGCTTTTAAATAAGCACTCATACCAGTTGGATGACTTCCGCTTTTTCCGCCAATTTCCCTTAAGCCAGTTGACACAAGGAAGTCCACAGTAAAGAATCCCGGATCAATAAGTAAGTTACGAGTACTACTCAATTCTTCTAGTAATTTAGCTTGTGAGGCATAGTGAAGAAAGCCACCTAATGGTTGAGCAACAGCGTTAACTTTACGAATATCGATATCACGAATACCAATTCGATGGCGGCCTGTCAGTATTTTCTCCAGAATAGCTCTCTTGCTACCCATAAGATCGACAGGCAATCCCACAACAAGAAGATCAATTACATCGACATTCATTTGTGAAATGGCACCATATAGCAAAGCCATGTAGTCCTCAGTCTCAATATAATTTTCATGCATTATGCGAACTCCACCCTCAAGTGCAGCATCGACACCCGGACCAACTTCGTAGCGATTACCATTCACAACTACCTGGTAGATATCTTCACTTTCTTGAAAACTATTTTTACTAGCACTAGGACGATTCACAATCGATGGGAAATGGTCTGCTACAGCTCGACCATTAACGATAGTACGGATGTATTTAGTGTTGCCATAACCAACGTCTACAGCACGAATAACCGGTTTATTGTTCACGAACGTTCCTCCACGGAAATAAGAAAAACGTGCACAAAGAGGTAACCAATAACCTTAATTGGGCACGTAGAAAAAGATGTGTATGAAATATGGCCGGAATAAGGCCTTTTTGATGCACACTTCCATGGAAGCTATGCGCAGGAGCGTCAGAAAAGACGAACAAATATAGATTACATCGGGCACCATCCAAAAATCAAGCTCATAGAAGTCCCACAGGACGCCTACAGAACTCTAACCAACCGTTTTCTTCACTTCTCTGTATCGAAACTCTACAAAACAATTTAACGGAAGTCCTGCAGGACACCAGCTGAACATTAGACTCAATTAACTCTCAGTTTTCTCAAAAATCACCTAAATTGAAATGAAAAAAACATTGTGGAGACTGAGGGGACGAGCCAGAACAGAAACCACTGTCGAAACAGGACGATACAACATAAATGGGAACCTTATTCCAGACTTTAAGAAAAAACTCATCCTTAAAATACTTGACAGACCATAGGGGAATGATCTGAAAATATGCTCAATCTTCAACGGGCCCGTATGGGTCTGAAGAGAGCAGCAAGCCAACTGCACAAAAAATGGCTCTCTCTTGGCGTTGTTTATCAAACGATGCCCACTCAAAAAAAGACAAAAGAACTGAAAATATGCTGAAAATGCATGTTGTCATCTATCTATGTCTGAAATTCATCATGGACACGGTAATAATCGGATTGCTACGGCGATCACAGTCCAACAAGTAGGCTGTCTCTATGGAGACAAGCATCAATCTAAGAACATCAAGCTACGGCTTAGATGTTATCCATACGAAACCACAAAAAGATTGGCCAAAAACCTGATGTAAACAAAGTCTGCAATCGGAGTAGCGTTTTACTAGGGCGGACATAACGTGATCGAGCATCCTGCTGGCGGGGATTACTGGGAACAAATTCAATCACGATCGTATTTTTGTGTGTATCAAAACCAACCGAACACCTTGTCTATCTGTGACAGAGAGAAACAAAGTGGCTGACTATCGTAAAAATGTCTGTGAAGGGGTAGGTCGAACATCTACCAAAGCTTTGCAGTGATAGAGGCGTCATGTCGGGTCTGAACCAAGCCTTCCATGAAAGATATAACTCACGTTTAAGATGATGCCGCAGTTAAGAGCTGCACCTGATGAGAGTTCCCTATCGTATGGTGATTGATTGATAACTACTGATGAATATTAACGAGTGAAAAGAGAGGAAACGCTGCTTATGTAACTAGATAAAAACTGGAGTATAAAAATGAATAAATCATTATCTGAATCGTATAAACCACAGTTGACCATTACTGATGGTGAATATGTATTTGCTGCACCAGAAATGCGAGGTCGACTAAATAGACATGGTAAACCTTGGACGGTGAGAACAATTTTTGTTTATAACATCCTGCAAGTTGTTTATCGGAACAACGCTAGACATGCCAAACGTCAGAAACCAGTGTCTGAAAAAACAAAGGCAAATAGATTTAATGAAATTCGCTCTATGGCCCATACACTCCATGACCTGGGATATCGGATTACGTTGCCAACACATATCCGTCAAAAGCACGTTAAAGCCCTGACACATTTCTGGGAAGCCAGAGAAGACCTAAAACCAGCCTCTGTAGTCCAAAAAGTATCTATTCTCAGAACCTTTTTGGGGTGGATGGGCAAAGAGGGCGTCATTACTGGACTAAATGACAAAGAGCTATTTTCCAAACCAGAATTAATGAAGCGTGAATATGTAGCTAAAGAAGATAAAAGCTGGGATGACAAGTACGACATTGATGAGCTAATTCAAAAAGTAAGTGATGACTGCAAGTATTGTGGCCGTCAGTTAATGCTATCGCATCTATTTGGACTTAGAGCAAAAGAATCGATGCTATTTCGACCTAACCTGGATTACGACAGAGAAGGGCAATTCATTCATGTTCGTCGTGGCACTAAAGGTGGCCGACCCAGAACTGTACCTGTTGAATCAGCAGAGCAACGGCAATACCTGGAAGAGCTTCAGTCATATAGTTATGACACTAATGAGTCAATGATTCCTCGTCGCTCAGATCCAAAGAGCTGGATTAAACATTTTTACCGGGTAACCAAAAGAAATGGAATTTCAAGAGAAACAGGTATAACGCCACACGGCCTGAGACATGGTTACGCACAAAGACTATATACACGCACTACAGGTCATCCTGCAGCAGTAAAAGATGTACCTAAAATTGCACGAGATATAGACATGATCGAGGAAAGGATAGCCAGGCTCATGGTTTCTGAAAACCTTGGCCATAGCAGGGAATCAATCACGAGCGCTTACATAGGGAGTAACGATTAATGTGCTATTCCCATTCAGCTATGTCATCAACATGTACCTATTCTCTAATGTCCAAGAGTTACTATTTAAGTCAGAACCATTGGGATCGACTTTTAGATATTGTTATTACAACAGGGCAAGTTGATAACCTGAGCACAACAGCTCTTGATGTCCTCAATAGAATTAGCGATAACGGGGACCCAAGCACATATGTATCACTTGTTCAGTTGCACGAGTTAAAACAAAAAACGGGCAAAAAATACTCGAGTGTTTTTAGAGCTATTTCTGAGTTAGTTGAAGCAGAAATTGTCATCCATCGCTATGACATTGATGCTTCAGTTTATATGGTTCATCCACGTTTAATTCATTCAGTCACAAGGATGGTGTCGTGATTAGAGTCAGAAATGATCTTCATACAGCATTCATACCTCCAAGACCTCTAAAACTGCATGATGATGATTATGACGATGACAGGATTACTGTGTATTTTGAAGAGACCTACCAGGGTGCTGTTGTGATCATTTCAGGCTCAGTTCACTTGGCAACATTACCGAGTGTAAAAGAAGCAGTAAAACTAGCCAGCTATACCATTATCGGAGTACAACATTGTAATAAGCTAGAGTTAATACCTGACCTCGAATCAAACCACATCACACATCAGAGCTTTGAGGAGTGGCTTACAAGCTGGTCAGAATAAGCTATACAAGTAATAACTGGCAATTAAAATATATTTGTAACGTATAACGTTACATGTTACTATAAATCATGATTAAATCTTTTAAAGACCAGGAGCTTGAAGACTTCTATTTTCAAGGCACAACAGCCCGTGGAATACCTAAAGCTATCGAAGGTGCTTTAAGGCGTAAACTTGATATAGTCCATGCCGCCGAAGCAGAGAATGATTTAAAAGTCCCGCCCGGCAATCGCTTTGAGCACTTATCTGGGAAACTGAATGACCGGTGTTCAATTCGTGTGAACAGGAAATACCGGTTGCTATTCAAATGGGGTGATGGTGAAGCTATTGACCTTTACCTAGATCCACATGAATATAAATGATGAGGTAATTATTATGATGAAAGAATTGAAAATACCTGCTCACCCAACTCCTGTAGGCGAAATGCTAACTGAAGAATTCTTAATTCCTTTAGAAGTCAGCCAAGGACAATTAGCAAGAGCTATGGGGGTTAGTCGCAAGACTGTAAACGAACTTTGCGTTGGTCGTCGAAGCGTAACCGTAGAAACGGCCTTGTTGTTATCAAAAGTACTTGGCACTACATCTGGCTTCTGGCTTAACTTACAGATCATGAATGACATGTGGCAGGCTCAACATAACGAATCATTCACAGAAAAACTTGATCATGCTGCACGATTAGTCGAGGTTGCATAATAACTAAATCATTTTTGGACGATGAAAAGTTACTAAAGACTAAAAAAATGAATCTAGATTGCAAACTGGTCATAATAATCAGGCAAATTCAACTTCAGCGTCGCCATCAAAATCCATAGATGATTCATTCAAACAATGGCGTTTCGATCATATTGGTAAAATTATTGTCGGTGTGGTTGTTGCTCTAATTTTAGGGATGACTCGGGCTTGGTGGCCATTAAAAACAAAATGCTTTCCCTCTTGTAATTCGCTGCTTTGCTGTATAAAAGTACCCCACAAAACGTCAAATTAAAAAGTACTGTTGAGCACGGCGTTATGCATGACTTAATGAATAAGATAATTTAATGAAATATTTTTTTATTTTTACAAGCCTATTATTTTCTGTTTCAATTTTTGCTGATACGGTTAAGCCTATTTCGGCAGTTGAATTACTTGATTCGTTGAAAAACAACAAAATGAAGTTTGAGCACCTTTATAAAAACCAAGAAATTAAAGTGTATGGAGAAATATCAAGTATCAATGATATTCGTAAAGGGAGATATAGAATTCATATACTTGCTACTACCGCAGAACCAAATAAAAGAGCACTAAATAGTGATGTTATCTGCCTGGTGCCAGAGGGGTCGACATCAGCAAGTAAAGTTTTTGATCTTAATAAAGGACAAAAAATTACTGTAAAAGGCTTATTTAACAGTTACGGAATGTTCGGTTTAATTCAACTTAAAAATTGCAGTATCGAAAATGTATAACTAGGTGGTGTAATTTGCTACGGCAAAAAAACAGGCCTCCATCAGACTGCCGAAACAGTGTGTTAACCCTTAAGCAAGGCATTATCTGAATGAATTCCAACTTTCACCAAATAGATAAGCTCTGAAACAAAATACCCCACATCGAAATCATTTAAGTGCGTTACTCAGCATTAAATTTACTAGGATTATATAAGGATGAAAAAATGCAATAAAACAGACAAAAAACTAATAGAATTAAATAATGCAAAAGTTAGTTCTTCAGCTTTATTGTTGATGTCGTTTTGTCGTATACCACGTAGATATGAAGATATAAGATGTTCTTTAGGTATGGAATATACTGTTGTTCTAAGAACTGTTAAGAGACACCCTAAATATTTATTAAAACTGCAATCTAGAATTATCAGTCGAGAACGTGGTAAACACCCTGTCGAGGTCGTTGCAACGCCTGACGCTGAAAAACTACTGGCAATGTTGTTTAAATAAAGAAACGACATCCCCCTTACCGAAAAAGTCAGTTTATTGCTGATAAGTACATATTATTCAAGCATGTTAGTCCATAGTGAAAATTATCATCTCAAGCTGGTTTCATATTGCTATTTAAATAAAGCACTCTCTAAGCTTTTTCCTATTTGCTTTTGTTGTTCTATAAGCACCCTGAAATCATCAACAGTGCTAGGAAGGTTAGCAGTACAAAGAATTTCTGCGGCCGATTTTTCCATCAAAGCAAACTCATAAATGGATCCGGTAGTATATTCATCCTCATCTAGTGAGCGCCTAATAAATCCAGATATTCTGCTGTCAAATCCCAGATGACTGATAATGTCATAAAAATGCTTATCGATATGATGATCTGGCTGCGTAGTCTCCTTATCCCAGGGCATGTCTGTTCTTGGGTATGAATATGAAATATCATAACGATTTCCCTGCAAGTCCCATTCAAAAAAACAATTCGCAGGATGAAAATTTAAAGGCATCTCTAAAACAGTAATGTCTTTTATAATCTCGATTTTTGCTACTTTTTCTTGCACATTTCCAATACCTCTATATCCGTACACTCCCGCGCATACGACAAATATTCTGACTGCCAGAGCGCATACCTACTATTTAGATATTTAACATCTGAAGTCATGTCATTTGGCAATGGATAACCACTAAAAAATACTTCGCCAGCCTTAATTGTTGTTTCTTTATATTTTACCTGCGCCAATTGCTCAGCTATTTTGAGGTTAGTTTGTCTCATATTTGTCCCAATCAATATACATGCACGGTTTTGTGTACTCTACTTAGAGTCATGATAGCCAAACCTGAGACAACTACATGTGACTAACAACACATATAGAACTGTTGATAGACAAATAATCTTATATTTAGCAGCTAATTTTTGTCATTGATATAGCAAGACGATGGAACGCCCGCCGCCCCATGAGTAACATTTAAGTGAAGAATACAAAGTAAACTTAAGGTTTCAGAATGAAACTTATAGAGATATAATAAAACCTATATTCTTTAATGGGGTTAGCAATGGCAAAAGCAATTAAATTATCAGATGAACTTGTCAACGATGCAATGATAAACGGCAAAGCCCAAGAAAGAAGCGCGCCCAAACAAATTGAATATTGGGCAAAAATTGGCAAGATTGCTATAGAAAATCCTGATCTACCGTATAGTTTTATACAGGGGGTCTTGCTTGGTATTGAAGAAAAGAACGCCGGAGAGGTTAGCGAGTACACATTCGGATGATTGTGCGTCAAACTAACGCATTTAAACGAAAGATAAAGAAGCTCCATAAACAAGAAAAAAAGGCTCTTGATAAAGCTGTCAAAGAAGTAATGGCCAATCCTTATATCGGTGAGGGTAAAACAGGCGATTTAAAGGGTGTTCAGGTCTTTAAATATAAACATAAAGAACAGCTTTATTTATTAGCGTATCACTTCCAAGACGACGAACTGATATTAACTTTTATGGAATGTGGCACACATGAAAACTTTTATCGCGACCTAAAAAATATCAATTTTAAAGTTATCAAGTAATACTGGAATTAGATCATCTATACAGTCCAGCTCTATGTATAAACAATCTGTGTTAACTTCATGAAGTTAGGAAGTCTAGCTACTGCCGAGACAGGCTATAGCCATTGCAAGAGGGTCCGTCCCACGCACAAACAATTGAGAGAAAACAGATGAACAGTGCATCTATTTTTTAGACAATAATTCCTCTATATTTTGATTGATAGCCTCTAAGCTCAAAAAGTGGCCTGAAATGAACCTATTGCCTAGCTGGCGTACAATTTGAACGATTACAGGATTTGATTTTGCTGCAATAACAATTGAACTGAATAATTTTGCTAATTTCCGTTCGGCCTCTATTTCGTCAGGAGAACTTATTACGACATAGCAACAGGAATAGAATAAACGTTCAAAATGGCCTCTATTACTCGTTAGTGCTCCATTTAGTAGAGCATAAAGTTGATCATGCTCATAAGCTTTAATTAGAGCAACAAGAACGATTCTGTGTAAATGTTGTACAGCTAAGTCACTATTTTTGTAGGCAGTAGGATACTTTCTTAAAATTTTGGATATGAAATAGTGTGAGGATTCATCTTCTACATCACACATCGACGTTAAATCTTCAAATGTTATAGGGAACGGTAACTCCGCTACTACATGAAGGTATATACCCGGTAACTTTTCGTGAATAGTTAAATGATCACTTAAATAATGAATAAAATTAAATGTATTCACAACAGAGTAACTAGATTTATAAGCTAACTGGGCAAATGTTTCATCAATAGATAGCCAGGGAATATCGTTTGTTACAGAGAGTTTTATGCTAGATAGGACTGAAAGGTCAACCGCATCCTTTATTTGAAAAACTTCGGATGGTAAATCAACAAGGTTAGGTTTATCAATGACAGATACGTCAAGGACTTTTTTTATTACAGCTTGTATATCAGCTGTTTCTTTATTAAATTGTTCCGCTGTTATCCGCCAGAGCTTACCCTCATCCGTAACACCTATTTGCATATAATCATTAGTTATAGTGTTCAGAAAATCCTTGAGATAAGCTTCTGTTTCAACGGTAATAACTGTTTTAGTTTGTGTTCTTTCTAGTCCATAAAATAGCCCCGTAATAGCTAGATATACGATTGAATATACATCTAAAATCAGAATTTCAGGGATACTAACACCAATATTTGGTAAAGAGTGCTTTATAGATTTCTGTGATGTAAAGTGCTCAAGTGCTGACAGTATTGGACAGCTTTTACCCAGTAAATGGCCTTTCATGTAGATGGGAAACGCTGGATCTAAGTAGAATTTATCGCGTATATCACTTTTTTGTAATGCTGCTATTTTCTTCTCTAAGTGAAGAATCATTTCATCAGGATTGTCAGGCATAGAGAGTTGATAAAAGCAGTCACTACCATCATTAATAGTCTGCCTTATGTCTGCTGATAATCTCAGAACTGCAACAAATGGTGGCAATTTTTCAAACAATGTAAGTTCGTATACATCATATTGGATCGTGTCGTTAATAGACATACTTATTAGCTTTTGTGCAAGAGGAGAACTTTCTTTAATAATTGCAGGGTGTTTTGGCTCTCCTATTGCATCGCGAATAATTAGCTTTGTTATATCTTTTCCATCCAGCGTATATCTATAGCCTCCAATACAGTTGTCTGTAGATGCTAGAAAAGAACTAGCTGAGCTATTGTTTTTCCTATATATTCTATTAAGGCTGAAATCTGTAATATGTTTTGCATATTGGATGGGATTATTAATAAACCAATTTACAATGGTTGTATCAACAATCTCATACTGACTATTTTCAGAGAGGTTTAATAAAAGCCGTAAGGATTTTTCATTGGGTTCTGAAAGTATTTCTGTTGGTATTCTATTTAAATATTTTTCGTAAAGAGATTGATCGTTGGTGTTTCTACCCAACAAGTAAATTAGGTAGTCCCATATTTGAAGTGAGTTTGGAGACTTTTCTAAAGCCTGTTCCATTGCATAGACTGCCTCTGAAAGCTCATTCAGAAAATCATGTTGCCTGGCTTTAGCTTGCCATTCAAAGTCACACCAATCATCTGAAGGAATTGCAGTTAGAATAGTCTCTAGCGTTGTAAGTCGCTGGCACTCCAATAGGCAATTGATGTATGTCTTTACGATAGGAGAAAGCCAGAGCTCAGTTCCAGAAATGATTGGCTCTAGTAAGACGCACGCTTTGTGGACTATCCTTGAATTAATCAACATGATTGCTAAACCATTTACCCTGACAAGGTTAAGATTATTGGGTTCTTGGTTTACTTTGGATAGGAGGGTGTCCGCTGATTTTGTTAGATCTCTTGTATATTTAGGACTACCATCACTAGCATGGCATAGTAGTTCAAGCTGATTGAACTCTCTTTCTATTTCATCTTCAGATGAAACTTTCCCTCCATTTTCTATCCATTCTCTGATGGTTTTACTATCTGCAATGCTACAAAAAAGTACTAAATCTTCTGATGAAGATAACTCTTGCGCAGCGTTTATATGGTCAATTATCGATTGTTTGTATAACGGATCCTTACTCGCTTTGTCTATTTTTGAGTCTAGATTATCAAGCCCCCTAAAATTCTTGTCGCGATAACTACGAAGCATACTACCAAATTCCATATCGATAGCTTCAATATTCGTTATAAACTTCCAGCAAGTGTCAGCTAAAAATTCATGAGAGCCAAATGAATACTTAAGAATACTTTCAGCTAATTCAACTATTCTTGGATCTTTACCTTCACACTCACTAAGTAAGTTAATGCTGACCTGCTCCCCACTTTCTAATCCATAAATAACTTAGTAATGTTCATCACTTAAAAGGAAGATGAGCATGAAAAAACGATTTACAGAAGAACAAATTATTCAGGTTTTGAAAGAGGCAGAAGCGG